>Ga0209540_10001346_pt1 | contig 18937 bp, 13 predicted proteins | sample BarGraIncu01121A_FD_184501 | JGI IMG/M metagenome (GOLD analysis project Ga0209540, IMG submission 184501) | Arctic peat soil microbial communities from Barrow, Alaska - Barrow Graham LP Incubations 011-21A (SPAdes) (version 2) | ecosystem: Environmental > Terrestrial > Soil > Wetlands > Peat... | reverse complement strand
GAACGAAACGGGGCACCCGAGGGTGCCCCGTCGTGTGCGTTGGTCGGGCTGACAGGATTTGAACCTGCGACCCCTTGACCCCCAGTCAAGTGCGCTACCAAGCTGCGCCACAGCCCGAGATGATTGTGACCTGCGGTTTCTCAGGTCAGCGTGGGCGATTATAGCGCAGCGAATGCCTCCGTGGGCAGTGCGTGGGCAGAGAGTTCGGAAGAGACCTGTCGATTGAGCCATTCCTCCAGCTTCCGCGCGGCCTCTCCGTCAGAACTCGGCAGAAGATGCGCGTAGGTATCGAGGGTGATCGACGGACTCTCGTGGCCCATCTGATCGGCAACCCACGTCACGTTCACGCCTGCCGAGAGAAGCCACGTGGCGAAGGTATGCCGCAGATCGTGTGGATCGAGCCCCATCAGATCCGCAGGCGCGATGGCCTTCTTCCAGATCCGATAGAACTGCGCACTGTTCTGAGGCAGACCGCGCTGCGATGGAAAGACCAGATCGAGCGCGTTTGGAGGGCACTCGAGCTTCCATGCGCGAAGCTCCTTGACCACTGAATCGGAGAGGTTCACAACTCGACGCGACTTTGAGGTCTTCAGGTTCGAGTCGAGTTGCCCGGAAGCCCTCAACTGGAACTCAACCCGCAGGGCGCCACCAGACAGATCCACCATGCCCCACGTCAGCCCCTGTACCTCTGAGCGCCTCAGGCCGATGAAGGGCATCACCGAGACCATGACCTTGTATCCACGGTAGGTGGTCCTCCCCCGACCCTGGGCGAACTCAGTCGGCATGCAGGCCACAAGCCGCTCATGCTCCTGCCGAGTAATCGCCCGGGCCGATCCCACAGCGCGCTTCCTCGTGGGAAGATTGCGGAGCTTCACGGCAGGGTTCTCGTCTCGGAGCTTCAACTCGATTGCGTAGTTCATCAGGGTCGCCACGACCTTGACGTAAGACCGCACCGTGTTGGCCGAACGACCAGAATCGATGAGGACTGCTGCGTAGCTCTGCACGCTGGGCTTGGTGATTCGGCGAACGCTCGCCTTCTCGCCAAAGTGGATTCGAGCCGGCTTGAGCGCATTCCGGTACCAACTCTGGGTAGTGCCGGCGAGGTTCTTGATGGTCGCCAGATACTCGTCGCAGAGGGCCCCGAACGTCTGATCCCGACGCTCTGCCACAACTCCGCAGAGACTGAGTTCCATCTCAGCCTTTCTACCAGCTGCCCTTGCGGCAGCCATGGTCAGAAAGGTTCCCACCGCGACCTTGCGATCGAGTTCTTTGTCCCATACGCGCACCCGGTACTTCTTGCTCGCGAGCTTTTCGATTATCAATGTGCTTCCCTTTCACTCAGTCGTCGTCCAGACGGGAGGAAGGGGTCAGGTCCCTCTGTGTGAACCTGACCCCGAGACTGTAGCACCGAAGGCCAGGCGGCCATCGTCGGTCGATATCTGTTGCCACGTGCGTTCGAAGCGAGCGTCTGGCTGGCACTCCCATCCAGACACCCTCTGACAGGCTCTGAGGCTCTCTCTCAGGCCCCTCCGCTCCCGCCTCGACGAACTACCCACTCTTCCGCGCCAGCGCCTCTGGTTGTTGCTCTGAGACGTGGCTTCAAAGCCAACGCATCGAAAGGCGGAGAGCGTGGACAACCAAGCTGGCGGACGCGTCGACACGAAAGTGGCACGCGAGGAGAGGAGGAACAGATCCCCATAGCCGGGAGCGGACGAGTTCACGAGTCCACAATCCGAAGCGCAACCGCAGGTAGAAGGACAGAACAAACCGTCAAGGAGAGAGATCGGCAGCTGCTATCACCGTCACCCAATGCATGTCGTAGAGCCACACTTCGAGTGAGCAGTCCCTCAGTTGAAAGTGAGCCGTTCCTTGGGTGAGCAGTTGGCAGTTCTAGCGTTCTCTAGTTGGAAGTTCGTGTGTTCCTCGTGAGCAGTTAGAGGTAAGCGGTTCCTTCGTTCCTCTGTTCCTTAGTTCTTATAGGAGGTCGTCCTAGGCGACCTCTTTCACGTCGGGGAGTTCCATCGGGTGGGTGAGGTAGAGCACTCCCCTGCCCTTGCTATCGCATTCGCTGTGCCGGAGTAGTCCGCACCCGAGCAGTTCGACAACAGCGCTTTCCACTTGGTCTACCTGCAAGTGCAGTCGATCACTCACATCCGGTCTGAGCCGGCCGACCACGCTGTCCGCACTGTGTAGCCACAACAGCTCCGATGACACCCAACCGTCGTCGTGCGCGATCGAGTACGCCCACACCAAGAGGCGGAGACTCTCGACCTTCATCAAGGCGCCTATCTGCTGTCCGGGATTCATCCGATCGATGTCCATCGCGCGCCACGGGATCTTGACGACGTCCGCGCTCTTCTCGGCCAGGTCCTCCCACCGATGTCCGTCATACCGGCGGTAGTCAGTCTCGATCGGCCGGAGCGATGTCGTGAAACGTGCCCCAGCTGCTGAGAGCAACGTCACTGGATGCTTCCCGCGCACGACCGTCCGAATCAGACCCTGCTTCTCGAGCCACTTCGTAGCCGTGTCCCACGGCTTGCGCGTCAATCCGATCAGATTCCTGCAACCCTTCTCTCCGAATGTCGACCCCGCGGACTTCGGGTGGTAGCCGCGACAGTGCAAGAGATAGAGGGCGAACGCATCCCGGGGCCAGTCATCAGACCGATCGAGCACTTCGATCTCCAGGAAGAAGAACCAATCGTCGGCTCCCACCGCCTCGTCGACCGAGACCCCGACCCCTTCGGTCTCGGCGGGTATCGAACTAGGGTGCGCACTCATCGCCGGGCCCTCCGCTGCGTCAGACCCTCTGCGACGGGAACCGGTATCGCCAATTCTCGGAACCACCGATCGAGTTCGTCCGGCTTGAATCGGACGTACTTCCCAATCTTGTAGAAGGGCACCTGCTTCGTCCTCATCCTGTTCCGAAAGAACCATGGGGTGACGCCGTAGCGCCTCGCCGCCTCATCCACGTCCAGGTACACCTTGTCGCTCTCACCGACCTCGCTCATGCCGGCACCGCCTCACACCGAGCCGCCTCGAGCAGGGCTATCAGTGCTCGTTTCGGCACGACGATCCGCCTCCCCAACGCAACGGTCGGGAGAAGCTTCCGCGTCGCCATCTGATACGCGGTACCCCGTCCGATTCGCAGCACTGCCGCGACCTCACCAATCGTCATAACGTCGGGCATATCTTCGAGTCTCATTGCTTGTTGCTCCTTGTGTCGTGGGGTTTGTGACTCGTGCTCGCGGATGTCCTTGACCGGCACAACTCCTTTCTGCCAGTCGGTGTCGGTGACATTCTTTGATTGCGTACCAGGCCTTCTCCGTGTCACTCTGTCTGGTACGTAAGCTACTAGGAAAGGCACCGTCCCATGACGGACTCACTGTCAGTTCTGCGTGTCACTCGCGGCATCTCCGCCACCACACAACCTCCGCGCGTATACCGCGGCGCCGTCGAGGCCAGAGACGGCTTCGTACAGGCGGTATTTTCGGACTCCCCCGGGTCCACGGACGAGCCTTCGAGTGCCTACGGCTCCTATGTCGGCCCACTGGGCCCTGATCTGGGCGACTCCGGTCTTCGCATAGTCCCCGAGGGCCTCTATCTCCGTGGACTCCGAAAGTTGGACCTGGAGTCGGACGATGCGATTGCGCAGTTCACCGCGCAGTACGGAAGCTTGGCGGGCGTCGACTGGAGTGCACTGGTGCCACCTGAATGGCTGGGCTTTGCCCGAGACATGTGGGAGATTCCGACATCCGCCGAAATCCACCAGGAGGCCGAGGAGACGTTCCCCATGCTCCGCGAGGTTCGCTTGCGCACCCAGGAGCGTTCCGCGGATGAGGACTACGGGTTCTTCCACACGGACGAATTCCGCATCAGAGCGAAGCTGATCCGGGACATGACACGGACTTGGATTGCCGCGGGTGCTCCCCCCAAGGGGGAAGATGAACATGTCCGAGCACGTGACCGGGCCCGCAGAGAGGAACACGTCCTCTCATCGTGGGAGTCGGCGTGGCGCGATCAGCCAACGTCGCTCGACGAAGCACTGTGGGATTGGCTGGTCCCGCTGCTCAACGTCGCGCTGACTCCGTTCCACCCGCGCATCGTCTCCGTCAATGAACCTGAGGAGCACGGTGCGTACGAGCTCTACAACGTCCTCTGCCTCCAGCTCGCGCGTGACATCGATGAGGGGCGTGATTTCTCGACCTGTCAGCACTGCGGTGAAACCTATTCGCGATGGCACAGGGCGGCCGAGAAGTGGACGAAGCGGCTGCAGGAGGGCGACAACTTCGATATCCACAAGAAGCGGGCGAAGGCGATGAAATACTGCTCGGACGAATGCCGCAGCGCTGCGACATCGAAGGCGTACCGCGACAAGAAGAGAGCCAAATAGTTCGACCCGACCCCGTCTTGGACGCCACGCGATACGGGGGCTTGATGCGACTAGCAACAAGGACCAGAAGCCTGGTCTCGCGAGATGGGAGCCCCCCAGGCCTGCCTCCCGTCTGTAGACCAAGGAGCGGCACAGCGGCTCTGAAGAAGCGCAGTGGGTACTGTGGGAAGAGAAAGGCAGCCGGCATGCACCGGCTGCCTTTCTCCCTCGGGACCACCCGTATCGACGATGGAAGAACCCCGGATGCGTCCGCCCCGCGGTCTACTCCTCTTCGAAGCCAAAACCCGTCTGGAAGCGAAGTACGCTTGCGTTTTCAAGCACCGTCCGCTGCACGCCCTCCGGGACTCCGCCGGGCACCTCGATCTGTATGTCGAGTTCAACGACGACCGTGGCTCCTGGAAATGCAGCCAGGTGAGAGATGACGTGTTCGCCTATCCTTGCGGCGTCTCCCCCGGGCGCAGCCGCGTTGATTCGCACGGTGCCGTGGAACCGATGGGGTAGCGATGGTCCCGCAGGCGCTTCGTCGCAGACGGCAGGTGCGTCCCCGCTTGCACCGTCAACACCCCCGGCCCCCCACAGGGTGGCGGGCGCTGCTGCTCCTCCAGGAATCGGCAGCGTCCCCTGCACGCCACCGCCATATCGCGCGAACGCTTCGGCCTTCACGATGTATCCGCTTGCCATCACGCCTGCTGCTTCGCCGCCGTGCAGACCGCGGTACAGTGCACTGGTCTCGTCGAAGGCCTCGGCATAGCCGAAGGTCTCGGCCTGCCAGTTGAGCGATGCGATTCCATCTTGGACGGCCCCGAGCAACACCCTGATGTCTCGCATGCGCGGCAGGTAGAGATACTGAGCGAAGAGCTCCCACAGGGGCCGAATGCCGATGCCGTCATCCTTCCAGAGTGGAATGCGATCGAGGTGCATCCGCAAGACCGTGCCCGCCATACCTGTGATGATTTGCTCTTCGCTAACGAGTTTGCGGGAAACCCGCACAGCCAAGTTCTCATCACCCCCGACCTTCATGGCGCGCCACTCCATCGCACCTGAAGGATTCGGCTGGTCCGGCACCAGCACCCACTGCCATGTCTCGCTGACACGCTGACGCGTTGCCTCGCTGGTGTCTCGTATCCTTGTCTCAACCTGCTGCATCTCCGCGGGGCCAAGGTTCTGCACGGTCGCGTCCCTGCGGATGGACTCCCAAGCTAGCCTCAGGCGAACGGCCGCGACCAGGGACTCGAGCGTCGTGCGATCAGGGGCGAGGAATACCAGCATGTTGCGGAATCGACGAGGACCAGTACCCCTATCCTCGAGTATCTCGGCGGCACGCCTTCGGGCCTCGGACGAATCGGTCTTCGCCGAATGAGTGAACTGAGGCCCCAACACCACGAGACGAGCCTCCGCATCGTCCGCAACCTCCGAAGCGGATTCGGGGGCAATGTGCACACCGCAGAAATCACCACGCTGGGCTGTGGGCCCTCGTAGCAGGCGAACGATCTCGGCCTCAACGTCCGCGGGCTTCAGTGCGTCGGCACGATCGTGCGCAAGGCGCGTTAGTGTTGGCCTGACGGAGAACGAATAGCGCGTACCGTCTGTGGTCAAGTGCGTCGCTCTGTCGGACAAACGCCGGAGCGCGTCGCCAAAAACTGCCGGTGGTTCCCCCGGTTGAACACAACCGAGCTTGATTCGCTTGTCCTCAATACCCGGATGTTTGGTGCCCACCGTGGGGGCAGAACCGATATAGACGGTACGTGCCACGCGGCGCGATGCAGAGTAGCGTCCAAGATTCGGGCTCTCGCGGTCGATCGCGACCGGCAAGGATCCGGCTCCGTCGACATCCTTCTCGATGATGGGCTTCCAGGCATCCTCAAGATATCGGGTCAGTTCGAAGAGCACGGAGTCGTCGTCGATTGGCACGTTGCCGGGTGCAATCAGCAGACTCGAGTCGTCACGAGACCACAAGGCGTGAATCACGGCTGCCATTAGGCGCAGCACACCGCGCGTGCGCTGGAAGCGCTCGAGCGAGGACCAATCCTGATACAGGCGGTCGAACAACTCCGGATGAATCGGGTAGGCCACCTTCATCCGCCGCCGATAGTCAGCATCCCTGCACTCGCTCGGGAACTCGTCGCGCTGTGACGCATACAAGTCGACGTACCCTTGGACGACTGCATCCCGCGCGGCGGATGCATCAGGATCTGTGATGTCCTCAAAGAGACGGCGGCGGACGATCTCGAAGCTCTCCTCCGCGCTTGCCGGCCGCCATGGCGACTGCAGTCGTCCGACCACGTTCTTCAATCGCTTGAGAGCTTCAAAACCACCTTCGCCACCAATCTCAGCAGCGCTAGCCGACCCATCCGCGTCGCTCACGTCTCGCACATTGTCAGAGGCAGGAATAGATACGACCAGAAGAGTGCCTGGGACCGCGCTCACGGCCTCAGTAAGCGCTTGCGCAAAAGTGAAGTGAGTATCGAAGGTCCCTGCAGGCAAGTCCGAGTTGGAGTAGAGCTGACGCGCGTAGGCGACCCATTCGTCGATGAGAAGGACGCACGGCGAGTATCGCTTCAGCAAGTCGACAAGCGCCGAGCCGGGACTCGTGCTGGTGGCGTCGGCCTCGGCGACCATAGCGAAGCCCTCAGCTCCGCCAAGCTGCCACGCAATTTCACCCCATAGAGTCCGTACCACCGTGCCTTCGGGCTTGATCGATGGCTGTCCTGGCGCAACGGCGGTTCCGACGATGACAGCGCGACGCACAAGGGTCGGACGCGTCACACCGGCCGATGCGAACAACTCCTCAGCACCTAGCAAGCTCTCAACGGAGGCACTGGAGAAGAGATGGTAGAGCGCCAGCAACGAGTGCGTCTTTCCGCCACCGAAGTTGGTCTGCAGCTCCACAATGGGGTCGCCGCCTTCGTCGGCAAGGCGCTGCGCAGCCCTCGTCAGCAGCGAGCGAAGGCCCTCAGTCATGTACGTCCGTCGGAAGAACTCCACCGGATCTCGGTACTCGTCGCTCCCTTCACCCCTGTGCACTTGCGCCAAGTCGGCGGCGAACTCCGCTGTCTGGTAGCGCCCCGTGGCGACATCGTGATGCGGCTTGATCACGTGGCGCCACGGCATGAGCCCGGCGGCCGGTGTGCCCTCGAGCGCGATCTGCCCAGCTCGCCTTGAGTCCCGTTTGGCCTGCTCATCAAAGCGAACCCGAAGGACTTCCTGCTTCATGCGATCGACCTCGACTGCCTCTGGTGCCGACACAGCGGCAAGCAGCCGCTGGACGCTGTCGAGTGAGCGATAGGTGTCGTCCGTTGAGAATGGCTCGTTGTGCGCCCAGCGATTGCGCGTCTCGCGGAGCTCGCTGACAAGGGTTCGTTCGGTGTAGCCAAGCACCTTGCCGAACACCTGACGCCATACGTCCCACATCGCCTTGAGAAGGGTGTAGGCGTCACGGTACTCCGCCTCGGACGAACCCGGCTTTCCTGGATTCTCTATCTCCGTCTCCCAGCCGTCACCAAGAGCCGCCTGCATCTCGCGCAGGACGAAAGGCCGCAGACCCGATGCGAGCAACTCGAGGCCCTTGCCGACACGATCACGATTCGACGTCGCCATGTCAGATCTCCATCTTCGACTGCGCCGGCCCAGGATCAGCAACACCCGACGCTGCAAGCTTCACGATTTCCGGCCAGGCGACCACGAGAGCGTTGAACGGCAAAGCCTCCCTACTCCAGCCCTTCTTCTCGCATATGGCGAAAAGCCGATATGCCAAGTCACGGGCAATCTCGCCGTTGGCTGGACCAACTCGCGCCAGAAGTGCAGCCGCACCACTCTCGCCATCGTATTCAAGCGCTCGGACCATGTACTGCGCCACTTCCCACACTGTGAGCATCTTGTCTGTCACCGGATCCCAGTCGTCGGCAAGCTCATCGCGACGCAAGAGCCGCACCTTACCGGCGTGTGACGCAACGAAGCCATCGTGCGCAAGAGCGTCGACTGCAATGGCCTTCGCCTTGGCCAGCACATCGGCGACCCCGTACTGGCCTTCAGAGAATCCTTGCTGCTCAAACCAGGCGAGCGCCCACCGAGTGGCGGGATCGTATTCGCTGTCCTGCTCCGACAAGACTTCATCGAGGACTTGGTTAATGAGTCCCAGAGCGGCACGCACCGGCATCGCTGAACCGTCCGCTTCCACAACCCTCGCGTACGCAGAGAAGACGCCCATTCCAGGGCCGATCGCCGCCTGCGCCAAGTCGACGGGCGCGATGTTGCCGTGCTGAAGAAGACGCAGAGCGCTCGGCAACTCGCGCCGGAGTCCGCCTACGAACTCGCCACGAGTGGCCATCGGTGCGGACGAAGAACGGGGACGACACACGAGAACGATCGATGATGCCAGCGCGTTCGACTCGTATCCTCGCGGCCTATTCGATAGTTCGCTTCGCATCGGCCAAGTCCCGACGACCGAGAAGCCCGCCTTCATAAGACCTTCGAGCATCGTTTCCCACCCGGTCGACGCGGTATTCATGTCGCCGGCATCAGTCTCGGACTGCTTGAATGCGTAGTAGACCGTGAGGGGAAAACGGTCGTCATGGGCATCACGCATTTGGGAGAACGCTAGGCCAAATCCCCTCTCGAAGAACTCCTGCGCCATGTGCCTGTCGCCCCCGAAACGGTACGCGTCAGCAACCAATTCGTGTGACTTGGGGACCAGCAGTGTGCTCATGAGCTGCGGGAACACTCCCCCCAGAGAGTGCCGAAGCCACACGTAAAAGAAGTCGGCCAAGTCCGCGTATCCGATGTTGTCGTAGTACGGCGGGTCGGTCGAGATCAGTGGCCGCTCCACGCCATTGATGGCCGCGGTCGCGTCGAGTTGGCGCGCACGACCGGGCGCGTCAGGAACGGCCGCTGCGAGGACCTTGGGGACAAAGAGCTCTGTCTTTACCCACCCACCCGCTGAAGGTCCTAGGGGATTCGCCTCGGCGAAGTCCCAGACCATAGGAATCGCCTGCCGAGTGAACAGGTGCCCAACGTGCTGCTTCGCTGCATCGGGGCGCCAAGCACAAAGCCCGTTGTTGAGGTCAGCCATGCGGCTCACAACGCAAGCGAGGTATGTGGCCACCGCGTCTCCATATGCGCTGGCGCCGCTTCCACCCTCGTCAAGGGAGACTCCGTCGTTGGCCAAGCCCGCGGCAATGGAGTCCACCACTACGCGCTCTCGGGCTTCGCGAACCAGATCCGTCAACGTTGTCAGGGCGACAAGTTGACGACGCGTGAACAGGTCCCCGAAATCCGACATGCCGTACTTCGGGGTAGTGAGGTAGCGAGGGTTCTTGGCAATCTCCCCCTCGGGGACCCACGAGGGCTCGGCCTCGTTGGCGACCCGCACATGGGACTCATCCGGTGACAAGTACAGCCGCCCGCGAGAACCCTCGGCAACAATGGCCATCAACTGCACACCCATGCGCCCTGCCGTGGCTTCGGCCTTAATGTGGGTGTCATCGGCCGTGTTGCCGCAGACGAGACAGCGGAAGCTAGCGCCGCGCCCAACCTTTGGCGGCTCCTGCGGCAAGCCCTCACCCGTTCTCACCTCAAACCTGACGGTCTTAGCCTCGCGGTCGACAACGGGTTCGACCCACGCGTACCGACCCTTCTTCTTCGATAGCCAGAACGATCGCACGAGGGGCATCTCGGCGCCGCACGCGGGGTTGGGACATTTGGCCGTGCGGGCCCACAGCCAAGCGATGGCAGTCGCCTCACCGGCTCCCTGCTCTGCCGGGAGCGCGACTTTGGGGTACAGGTGGCCGATGCGCTCTTCGGCCTGCTCCCGCATCCACACACCGTATCGATGCACGTCGTCCGCGAGTCCCTGAGAGCGGCGCCACATGCCGCCTGCCGTTAGCCTGCCCTCTCGCGCTTCTGGGTGTACTGGGGGCTGATCCGCGAACCGAGGCGGGATCTCGATGAGCGCCTTCGTAATGAGCACTGCCACCGGGTTGAGGTCACTCCCATGCGCCTCAAGGCCCAGTCGTTGAGCCTCGAGCGGAATCGACCCTCCCCCGCAGAACGGATCCAACACCGGTGGTGGAGCCCCGTCAGTGGATCGCATGATCTCAGCCCTAGCCGCACTGAGCACGTCTTCGTTGCCTGAGTTCTCCCACTTCACGAGCTCCTCGATTATGCGGAACAGGCGCTGGCGTTCGGCCTCCTGCAACTCATCAGTGGGGAACTCGCCTGGGTTCGCTGACGGATCGTCAACGAGCGACGCGAACAGCACCGCGCGGCATGCCGCCAATGGCCGCCTCGCCCACCACTGGTGCAATGTCGAGGGATGACCATGTCGAATCGACTTCTCACGCGACGACGCCGCGTTGATAGCCTCGAGAGGCAGAGCGACCTCGATGAGCTTCTTCTTGTATGTCACTCGGACTCCTGGAAGTCAGCTTCGGATTCTGTCTCGGGCTCAGGCTCGGCCAGCTCGACCTCAGGGACAGAAACTACGGCGCTACGGATGACGGGCTTGCCAATGGCTCCCTCGATCATCCCGATCAGCGCCGCCTTGCGACTTTCGAAGAACTCCTCGAAGTTGTCTGTCCGCAGTGGTCCCGGATCGATGAGATGCGAAGCGAGATGCTCGTCCATCTCGGCCGTGGTGATGTCAACGCTCTCTTCGAGCTTGGGCAAGTAGTAGCTCGGAGCGTTGCCACCGATGATTCGATTTGTTCGAGCTGTGAGCGGGGTCTTGTTCACGATCGAGTCGCACAGGCGCCACTCGATTCCGTTGTCCGCACACCACTTCTGAGGAAAGATGTGGTGAATGTCCACGTACTCGTCGAAATACGACTGAACAGCGCTGATTGACTCGCCGGTCCTCAAGTCGAGACCGCCGTTCCGCATGAATAGCGCGTAGATGCCCTTGTATGCCGCACTCAGGCGCGTGCGCATGGTGAACAACCGGTCCTCACTGAAGAACGCGTCACGGATCGTCGTCGGCTCAGACCCTCCGTCTACCCAAGCGATGACTTCCGGCAGGTCCTTGGCGAAGCGGCTGTCGACCGTACCGCCGTACAACTCACCGAAGACTCCGCACCAGTACCACTTCTCGACCTTCGTGCGGACGCCGGCGTCCTGGAATCTCGAACCCAGGGCCGCGGCAATTGCGGAGAGCGGGATGAGCTGTGTCCCGTACGGAACGTCACGCCCATCGAAGATGCGCTGGACGTGGAGGAATCGCACGGCCTCCACATAGGCAGCCTGCGCGGCATCGGCCCAAGTGGTGTACTCCGTCAGCGTGAGCCTCAGCATGTCCTTGCGCTTCGACCCGATGCCGGGAGCGCTCTCCTCGGGCGTGCCCCCAGCAATGGCGTCGAGGCGCCGTTGGCGGGCAGCGAGGAGGGTGATCGTCTGGATGAAGTCAGTGGCGGCAAGCCTCGAGAGGACCTTATGGGCTTGCAGAGTGGCGCTGCGTTCCTTCCAGTCATCACGCAGACGGAAGCCGTCGATGGCGAACGTCGCGGTGAGCAATTCGAAGACCGTGAGCGTCACGCCACCGGTGTTGACCTTTTCGAAGACTTGGCAGACTGCCTCCTTCGATGTCTCCTTTGTCAGAACGATCGCAGGCAACTGGTACTGCTTGAAGCGCTCAACTATCTCTCTCTCGAACTCGTTGAAGCGCTTCAACACATCGGCATCGAATCCATGGTGCTCCTGGTACGCCGAGCGCCATTCAAAGTCATCGAAGACCTCGGCGATCGGGAAGATGTGCTGCTCAAACTCCTTCTCGCGCGTCGAAAGGTCCAGCGGGGGTTCGTTGCGGAAGCTGCGAAGAATTCGGTCCTCCGGCACCCCGAAGATCGCCTCCTCGCGGTCACCGTTCGGATCCAACGCCTTGCGGATGTCGATGTAGTACCAGCGCTGGATTGCCTTGCCCTTGGCATCCCTGGTCTTGACCGATTGACCGGATTGAATGGACAGGAAGAGCGACGTCAGCCGCTGCTGACCGTCCAGGACAAGCTGATCGGGCTTGGTCCCCTCTGGGGGATGGGCGCCCTCGAGAGCGATTGGGAGGAATTGCAGGTGGTCGTCGGTCTCGAGCATCATGATCGCGCCGACAGGGTACGACAGGGACACACTAGCGAGCAGGCTCGAGATATGGTCGTTGTTCCAGACCCACTCGCGTTGGAAGTCAGGCAGCTGAATCCGGCCGTCGCTCACCTTCTGCAGCAACTCGGACAGGAGGTAGTCCGGACTCTGGAACTGCTTGATTGCCCCCATGGGAAGTCCCTCTCGTCAGTTGGGCAGCGCTGATCTCTCGAACAGATCCGCCAAGGTGTAGTTCACACTCGTCGCGTCGAAGATGATGCCAACATCACCTGCGAACGGACACCGCACATAGCGCACTTCGGTCGTCCTGTCTGCGTGCACAGTCACGAGTGCGAGAATGTAGTCTTCCCCCTTGTTGAGCCCGTGGATAATCTCATTCTTGGTGACAGTGACCGTGGTGGCACCCTCAATCCTGCCCTTCACCTCGACGAAATGCAGCCGACCGGTGCCAGGCTCGTTGGACAGAATGTCGAAGCCGGGATTGTTGTGTGACTGCTCATGAGGGTCACGCCCTAGGGCTATCTCAGCAGCCAGAACTGCGTCCACGGCCAACCGCTCGATTTCGTCGCGAGTGAAACCGAGTATCGCTGGATCGGGCTCGCTCTGCGCAGGCAGCATCCCGAGCTTGGAGAGCAACCCACGCGGGACGACCAGCGCACCTCCATGGATCACGGGCGGTGCCGACGCCAAGTGGCGCTCCTGTTCGAGTTCCTCGGTACGTTGCTTCAGTCGTGCCTGGAGCGTCTCACAACGCTGTCGCGCTCTTCCCGAATTGAGGCCGCCACGCGATGCCTTGCCAGCCAACTCGCGGGCCTTGAGTTCCTCGGCTCGGTTGTCCCAGAAGGCGATCTCTCTCGTCAGCCGCTCGCGCACGGCACGCAGCGTTCGGTCCAAACGATCAACCGTGCGGTCTCGGACTTCCGCAAGGTGCTGAGGTGCCATGTCTTGGATTGCCCAGTCAAGCGCGGTCTCCTCGATACCGTGCCTGAGCCACTCGCCAGTTAGGAGCGGTCGGACAAGGACGAACTCATCCGGCTCGATGGGTCGGTAGTCCAAGTGAGGCGCATAGCCGGCGTCCGCGACTGTACCGTCTTCCGTGACCTCAACGAACTGCATGCGACGGGACACCACGCGCGGTTGGCCGTCCGCCACAAAGCGCGCATCGTGCACGGCGTGTTCCAAGCACACAAGCAAACGTGGCTTGTCCCCCTCGTCGGTCTCAGCAACAAGGACGGCACCCTGCTTGAGAAGCGGCCGCATCTGCTCGAGCGTGAGATCGGTGACGGACTCAAGCAGCGGATGACCCGGGCACACGAGCTCGGCCACCGGCCTGTCCTCCATAGAGATCAAGTCCTTGTCGAAGGTGACCCGCTCGTACGCCGGAAGCAGAGGAGCCTGGGTGCCGATGAGCCGATCTCGTTCTCGTACCGACTGCGGCACGCGCTTGATCTCGAAACGCCCCGGCTCGCGGTGAACCATTCGCCCGCCGAGTCGCTCGAACGCCTCTGTGAAGAACGAGCGTACGAAGTGCGGCTGGAGTTTCCGCGCCTCCGCGAGTTCCATGCGCTCCCGGATACGGTACACGTCGGCTGGTGACATGACGTCGGAAGCCAGAGCGCGATCCCGGACCAAGTCACCGACACGCTTCCCGACCTCGGCGTCTAGAACCTCATTGAGACGCGCACGAACATCAGGCCTATCCCCGTATCGAATCGCCTCGATGATCAAGTCGCGCAGCGGCTTCTCGACGAATACCTGCCCGAGTACATCGAAGATCTGCCCCTTGTACTGCTCGCGCATGCGCTCGAGCTTCTCGAACAGGCGCCGGAACACGTCACCCTCACGTGTGCCCTCTGCCATGAGGTTCCACATGTGACAGACCTCGGTCTGTCCGATGCGATGCACTCGACCGAAGCGCTGCTCAATGCGGTTTGGGTTCCATGGAAGGTCGTAGTTGACCAGAAGGTGCGCACGTTGCAGGTTGATGCCTTCACCCGCCGCGTCAGTCGCAACCAAGACGCTCACGCTCTTGTCTTGGGTGAACGCTTCCTGTGCGTGTCGACGCTGTTCGCGCGCCATCCCGCCGTGGATGACTACTACCTCCTCTGGACGGCCCAAGAGATTCCGTATGCGACCGGTAAGGTAGTCGAGCGTGTCTTTGTGCTCGGTGAAGACGATGATCTTGCGGCGCGACCCATCCGGCCAATACATGGCCTCCTCCGCCGTGAGCAGCGCTGCAAACCGTTCCCACTTGCGGTCCGTCCCGGAACTGCGCACGATTCGCGCATGGCCCTCGAGCCTTGTCAGACTGGCAATCTCCGCCTTGAGCTCCTCGACCGTCTGCGCCGCAGTGACCTCGTCGACGACGGTCTCCTCGAGAGTCTCGAACTCGTTGTCGGGAAGATCGTCGATGTTCTCCCAGTCCTCGTCGGAGAGCTTCTCAGCCTCCTTCGACCAGTCGAACCCTGTCGTAGCGGATGGTCGCTTGCGCAATTCGGCCTCGGATAGATGTTCCTCAAGACGGTTCCGTCGACGCTCCAGTGAGCGGAATATCGCCTCAGGGGAAGAAGCCAGACGGCGCTGCAGCGTCGTGAGTGCAAAGCCCACGACCGCCCCGCGACGCCCTTGCCCCTCGGCCTTGAGTCGATCGACGCGGTTCATCTCGGTGCGAACGTACTCGGTGACCTCGGTGTAGAGCTGTGCCTCCGCATCGGAGAGCTTGTACTGGACTGTGTAGGCCTTGCGCTCAGGGAACAGCGGGCGACCATCGAACTTGAGGAGCTTCTCCTTCACGAGCCGCCGCATCATGTCCGACGTGTCAGCCTTGGCTTCGCCGCGCGGCTTGCCGACGAAGCGATCCCCGTCAAGAAGGGCCATGAATAGTTGAAAGTCGGCATCGGAGCCTGAGTGCGGGGTCGCCGTCATGAGCAGCAAGTGCCGGGTGATATCACCGAGGCGCAACCCGAGCCGGTAACGCTTCGTGTACGTCACCTTGTTGCCAAGATAGTGCGCAGACATCTTGTGAGCCTCGTCCACAACTATGAGGTCCCACTCAGTTGAGGCAAGCTTCTCCACCAAGTCGTCATTGCGCGCGATATGGTCGACCCTCCCGATGACAAGGTCCTTCTCGGCGAATGGATTGCCCGTCGGGGAATTCTCGACTGTCTCTCGCGAGATCACATCGAAGCGCAAGGCAAACTTGTCCCACAGCTCATCCTGCCACTGCTCGACAAGACTTCCGGGCGCCACGATGAGGCACCGCTTAAGGTCGCCACGGATGATGAGCTCCTTGATGAAGAGCCCCGCCATGATGGTCTTGCCAGCCCCCGGGTCATCTGCCAGAAGGAACCGCAGAGGCTGCCGCGACAACAGCTCTTTGTAGACCGCCTCGATCTGGTGAGGCAGCGGCTCAATGCGCGAGGTACTCACTGCAATCATCGGGTCGAATAGGTATGCGAGGCGAATGCGCTGGGCCTCAAGGGCCAGACGGAACTGCGATCCGTCTGCGTCAAACGAGTAGGCGCGCGCGACTCCTTGAACCGACATGCGTGCTTCGTCATCGCGATAGACGAGCTGCTGTCGGACGCCCCCATCCTGAGTTCGGTAGGTCAGCGTAAGCGCATTCGTTCCGTGCCACTGCGTCTGAACGACGGTGACCTGCGCTCCGGGAACTAGACCGTCAACAACCGCACCGGGCGTGAGGTCTTCCAAGCGAGCCGACAAAGGAACCCCTCCCCCTGAGGGTTACATGCACGAGCGTTCACACATTGTACGCAACCGGCTGAATTCTCGCGGGAACAGGGCGACTGGCGCGACCCGCGCGCGGCCCTCCTCATCCCAACACGTCATGCCGGGCTGCGGCCAGATGACGACATCCTTACACGCGCTTTGCCGGCACTCGATGCCCTTGTTAGTCAGCCGCCTCAGACAGTTCAGTCGTGGTGTGACGGGCTGCAAGGTCGACGATGCACTCAGCCGGGTCCTCGCCTTCGAGGAAGTCCAGTATCGCCCGAACATCGAGCGCAACGGCCATGGGCAGGAAGTAGGAGACTTCCTCAGTCGCGTCGTCTCCGCACTCAACCCTCACAACTTGGGCGGGCATCAGATGCTGCTCATGGTTTGCGACGATCATGCCAACCACACCGTTGTCGCCTCCCGTGTTAAGGACCGGGGCACCGCTCGCCCCCTGCAATGCGGGGAAAGAGAGCTCGAGCCGCGATTCTCCATTGAGATCCGACGGCGGCTCGAAGTAGCGCCGCATGGCGTGTCCCTTGTGGAAGTACGGAAGCACCGCCAGCGCTGGGTGTTCCTCCCCTGGAATCGAGAACGGCGATGACCGGCTGTATTCGAACGTGCACAGGTCAGCGTCGAGCGGGTAGTCTGGACTGCCGAAATGGAGGCCGCCAGCCGGCAGCCCCTCGACGAAGTCGTTCAGCGGTATCGCTGCGATGTCATGCCGCTTCGACCTGACGTACGACGAAGCCGACGCGAAGTGCAACTGACCCGACGTGAGCAGGTACAGGGCTCCGAACTCCCACCCGTTGTCGCGGGCTGCGTCCAACACATGGCCAGCAGTCATGACAAGTCGCATTTCGCGGAACTCAACGATGAATCCCGTGCCGAGTACCGCACGCAGGACTCCCGCGTCATAGCGAACGACTGGGACGATGTATTCCTGCAGACGCACTCATGACCCCCGGGGAGGAAGTACCTCGCGATATCGGACGGAGCGTGCTGTCGGTCTGGCTAACGTTGGGCGCTTCAGCGGCTGGCGGAGCGCTTGATGCCACAGTAACGCTTGCGCAGCCCGCTGGAAGCGCTTGTTAGACCTCAGGAGATCGCACGCCTCTGCCCAGACAGTCCACGAGGTTCTCGATGTCACAATCTCCGAAGTTCACCAACTCGTACATCTCCGGTGGCTGATCGTAGCCCACTGCCACCAAGTTCAGCACTTGGCGCAGGCTTTCGAGCGCTCTCTCGACATGAGCCACTTCAGCCGGGGGCAGCGGCTGCGCGTCGTCCGACAGCACAAGTTGCAAGTCACGATGAGCGAGTTGCCGATTCCGCCAATCGCGAGCAAAGGCGCATTCCTCCCCAGCCACCACCAGAGCCGCTTCGACGTCCGATCGGAGAGCAGGGTCGCTGACCAGAGGTGGCAAACCGTTCAACGACAGGTTCGCCTTCTTGCCGGAGGTGGGTGAATCGATCAGTCGCGCGATGTCGAGAATGAGATCTTCCCAAAGCCACTGCTGAAGCATGTGGAAGAAGAAGGGCGCCACTTGATTGAGGAGATCGAAACGCTCGCGCGACGTTCCAAAGAGTTGCCGATGAGTCAACCAGCGAACGTGAACCCACGCTAGCTGCGTCGAGAGCTCGTGGTAGCGCGCGCCGAGGGCGTCGCCCATGGCCTCCAGGTGCCGAATCCTGACCACGTCGTCACTCTGCGCCGGACCAGCGGGCTTTGGCATCACTTGCCTGACTGTAGGTCTAACGTTGGGCGCGTAACCTGCGCGCCGATCCCCCCGCCATTGTGCGCCTCGCAAGACGCGTCAGGTTGGCGCGCTTGCTAGCGGAGTGTCAGCGACCGCCCAAGCTGTTCCAGCCGTGGGCCTTGTACATCTCGACAAGGCGCTGGCACTGCTCCTCGCCCACTCCGGCTTCCTCTCCCGCGAAGATGTAGTAGTAGCCCTCGCTGGGGTTGATCACAACTGAGGTGATGGCGCGCGGTTCCTTCCACGCGACGTCCTCGATTTCCATCCCGAGCATTGGCACCAAGTCGGTTTCGAATTCCCGACGCATGGTCCCGAACACGTACGAGTTCTGGGGTGTCTTGTCGAACACGTAAACGTCAACGATCAGCTTCATGAGTCCCCCTCTGGCAGTCACACGGACATCCCGCTAACGTTGGGCGCTTCAGCGGCGGACCGCAGCGCCTCCGTTATTGCTCACACCATACGCCGTCCACTGGAAGCGCTTGTTAGGCGGGGTCAGAGGCCGAGGCTCTTGAGCGCTATCGAGACCGCGACCGCCTTGACGACTTCAAGTGATGCAGAGCCCAAGGTGCTGGCGATGGTCGACTTGGTCTTCGCCCAGACGGTGTCGCTTCGAATCGCATCGAGGAAGTCATGGCCTTCCCAGGTCAAGCGATCCACGCGTGCTTCAACAGCACCGACCCCGCTTGCGCGTGCGACAGCAGCCTCCACGAACCCGGCCTCTTTGAGGAGTTCCACGTGCCCCGCGAAGATGAGCTGGCCGTAGCCCGGGATGGACGACACGCTGTCGGGGCGCTCCCCGGGCACAAGCTGCTCGGCCGCCAGCAGTATGGCCCTGACCAGATCCATGTCGCGAACCATCGTGTCCCCCACTCAGGCTGCGTACTCACGCCTAACGTGTTTGGCTTCACCTGCGAGCGAAGCGAGTCAGGTGGAAGCCATTGTTGGATGGCAGCCGCTAACTGCGAAGCCA
>Ga0209540_10001345_pt1 | contig 18956 bp, 14 predicted proteins | sample BarGraIncu01121A_FD_184501 | JGI IMG/M metagenome (GOLD analysis project Ga0209540, IMG submission 184501) | Arctic peat soil microbial communities from Barrow, Alaska - Barrow Graham LP Incubations 011-21A (SPAdes) (version 2) | ecosystem: Environmental > Terrestrial > Soil > Wetlands > Peat... | reverse complement strand
ATTTAAGATCTGTTTATTTGTTATAGTAAATAATTCTGTTACATCCCCCTGCCCCCCTCAAGGGGGGACTTAGAACTAAACTTCCTTCGGTACAACATAAGGAGCCCTATAATCACGTGTAAGTAGCTTATCAGCTTGCTTGTCTTTAACGAATTTCTCTGCAGCGCCGTCAAAGGTAAGCTTGCGGCCTAACCTGTACGAGATATTTGCAAGAGCGGGAAGACAGGCTGACATATATCCTTCGAGAATGTCGCAATGAAGATCCTCGCTTTTGCCCAAACGTATGGCATCGATAAAATTGCCATAATGACCTCCTCCTCCCGGAGGTGTCATGAAGTCGGTAGGCTTTTCACCCACGCCCGAGCCTGCAAACGGCTGGTTTTCGCGTTTACGGAAGGCTTTCCACTGACCACCGTTGATTTCAACATACCCTTCGGTTCCGTAGAAAATATTCCCTATGTCTATTCCGAGAGAGCCTTCTTCGTTGGTATAACGTCCGCGGGTTTCAAATTCGAGCATCTTGCCATCGGCATATTTAAAGACAGAAGTCTGAGTGTTGGGCGTTTCCTGTTCACACTCTTTCGGATCAATTCCGTAAATATTTCCCATTGAGAAAACAGAAACCGGATGCTCGTTCTTATTGAGTCCCCAGCGTGCAACATCAAACTGGTGAGGTCCCTGGTTGGCAGTATCGCCTCCGCCTGTAAGCCAGAACCAGTGCCAGTTGTAATGAACATGTTTTTCGTTATAGGGTCTCCATTGGCATGGACCCAGCCAGTAGTCATAGTGAAGCGAGGCCGGCGGTTCGCCGTCTTTAGCAATCCCGAATGAATCACGGGGCTTGTAGCAGTTTCCCTTAGCCATGAATACTTCGCCTATACCTCCGTCGTGCAGAAATTTAATCGCATCCATTACACCCGGTATCGATCTGTTCTGCAATCCAACCTGGACGCGTACATTATATTTTCTCGAAGCCTCAACCATTTTCCTGCCTTCAAAAATATTATGAGTGGCCGGCTTTTCGATGTACACGTGCTTTCCTGCCTGACAGGCCCAGATAGTTGCAAGCGCATGCCAGAAGTTAGGAATAGCGCACGATACGGCATCAATCTCCTTATCTTCAAGCACCCTCCTGATATCGGTTGCTGTTCCCGGCGTCTCTCCGGTCCTGTTCTGAATAGTTTTCAGGCGGTCAGGGAAGAATTGTTCATCGGCATCACATAGCGTCTTAATACGGACATTCTTGCTGTCCTTCATCCCGCAATAGCTATTGACATGCGTACCTCCCTGTCCATGCAATCCCACCACTGCTACCGTAACACGGTCATTTGCTCCCAGTACCGACCGGTAAGATTTGGCGCTTAACCTCGCACTTCCCAGGGCAATGGCGGCGGTACCCATTGCACTTTTTTTAATAAATTCTCGTCTTTTGGTCATTGGTTTCAGGTTTTATCTGTTGGTTATCAATTATTAATAGGTTTATTATCGGCAAGGTGTAAATTACATTGCTTCAGGCAGGATATATATTTCATATGCTGTTTTAATCTTATAAATTTATAGTTTTTTAATCAAATCATTTAGTCATATCATTATATAATTTGTTAAAGTGTGTTAAAGGGGATCTTCCCAAAAATCAGAGCTTCAGAATGGTTTCTTTTCATTAATTTTAACTTCACAAAAAGGAAGATGACCCGCTTTCCGAAAACGATAAATATCATAGTCTCTTCGCTGCTCGTCCTTGTATGTTTTGACCTGAACGGGCAGAAAGTTGAATTTAACGGTCAGATTGCAGGCTGGGGAACAGTCAATTCTTCTCCGGCGTTTCAGACCGGGGCCCGGTATATCCCCAAGCTGACATGGGAAATTCCCACCGGTAAAAAGTTTAAAATTGATGGTGAGCTGTCAGCAGACAGTTACCTCAGCTATACTCATCTTCCCGATTCCGTAGGTACTTTTGATTCATACGCAGGCTTTTACAGGTTCTGGTTAAGGTTTTCAGGTGAAAGGTTCGAGATAAGGGCCGGACTGCAGAAGATCAACTTCGGATCTGCCTTCATGCTGCGCCCCCTGATGTGGTTTGACAGGATCGATCCTCGCGACCCGCTCAGGCTGACAAAGGGTGTCTATGGGATCCAGGGAAAATATTTCTTCAGGAACAATGCAAACATCTGGCTGTGGATGCTTTATGGCAACAAAAACACAAAGGGATGGGAGACAATTCCTTCTAAGTACAAAAGACCTGAAATAGGAGGCCGCATTCAGCTGCCTGTTCCGAGGGGAGAGATGGCCTTCAGCTATCATAACCGTGTGGCGGAATTTCCTTCCACATGGCAGCCGCCGGTGACAGGAAGCAGCACTTTCACAGAAGAGCGGTTCGGCTATGACATAAAGGTTGACCTGGGGGTCGGCATCTGGCTCGAGAGCGCCATTACTCACCAGAAGCAGGATGAGATATCACCATTCACCAGAGCAGCAACCATCGGTGCCGATTACACTTTCAGGATCATCAACGGACTCAATATAACAGCCGAACAGATGTTCTATACTTCTTCAGATAAGGCTTTTTCAAAGGGAGCGAATTTTTCATTCACCGGATTTTCGGCAGGATTCCCGCTTTCAATAATAACAAGGGTCAACGGCATTGTTTTTTATGACTGGAAAAACAAGGGATTGTACAGATTTGCCAATTTATCATTTACATTTGATAAACTGGCGTTGAATATCATCGGTTTCTGGAATCCGGAAAAATTCAGTTTATTCAATTACGGTACAGGGCCGAATATGTTTGCAGGGTTTGGAGGGCAGGTTATGATAGTATATAACTATTAATAGGCAATAGGCAATAGGCAGTAGGCAATAGGCAAAAGTAAAAAGTGAATCATTAAATATTTGATATAAATGGAGAATTCAGAAATTATTTCTGTGCATGATCTGACGAAAAGATTCCCGATGGGATTAAGTGAATTCACGGCTCTCAGGGGGATAAACCTTGAATTCTCGAGGGGTGAGTTTTCAGGGGTTGTTGGTCCGTCAGGGTCGGGAAAGACAACTCTTCTGAATATAATAGGGCTGCTTGATAACCCTACCGATGGTGATGCAATTATCCTGGGGAATCCGAGCAGGAGCCTTTCGGTAAGGGAAGCCGCAATGATCAGGAGAAAACATATGGGCTTCATCTTCCAGACCTATAATCTGCTTCCGGTTTATACAGTCTTTGAGAACGTGGAATTCCCGCTTCTTCTTCTCAGCATGAACACCGGTGAACGGAAGAAGGCAGTACTTGAAGCACTTGCCTGGGTCGGCCTGTCAGACAAGGAAAAGTCGAAGCCTGCCCAGCTTTCCGGCGGAGAATGCCAAAGGGTTGCCATTGCCCGCGCAATGGTCAAGCGTCCGGATATTGTGCTGGCTGATGAGCCAACGGCGAACCTTGATGCCGATAATTCGCACCATATTCTGCAGACTATGGAAAAGCTGAACAAGGAGCTTCATACTACATTTATATTTGCCACACACGACGATAAGGTCATCAGCTACCTTAGACGCAAGATCACGCTCGTAGATGGCAAAGTTTCACATGATGAGGTTTTAAAACCATAAATATCAATAACCTATGCTTGCATTTAAACTGGCATATAAAAATCTTGTGGGTGCGGGCCTGAGAACATGGCTGAACGTATTTGTCCTGTCCCTGGCGCTTGTAATTATCGTCATGACATGGGGAATCGTCGAGGGCTGGAATGTGCAGGCAAAGCACGATATGAAGGAATGGGCAGTAGGCGGAGGCGAATACTGGAATGAAAAATATGATCAGTATGATCCTCTGTCATTAAACGATGGCCACGGACCGATCCCGCCGGAGATAGCAAAGCTATGCAGCTCCGGGGAGGCCGTTCCAGTGCTTATCGTACAGGCTACGGCATATCCCGGGGGGAGAATGAGGAATATCCTGCTCAATGGTATTGACCCTTCTCAGCAGATCATTAAGATGCCAACATCCCTGATGAATGGAGATACTTCCGTTATAAATGCCATTATAGGAAACAGAATGGCCAAGGCGACAAAGCTTTCCGTGAATGAAATGGTTTCAATCCGGTGGAGAGACGCCAATGGCACTTTCGATGCAACCGAAATAAGGATAGCAGGCATTTTTCATTCGAATGTCCCAAATATTGACATTAACCAGATATGGCTGCCTCTTGACGAGCTGCAGAAAATGACCAGCATGAAAGGTCAAGCGACATACATCATTCTGAAGCAGGGAATGACATCAGCTCCGACAGTCCCCGGATGGATCCACAAAGGATATGACGTACTTTTCGAAGAATTCGATAAAGTGATAAAAGCCAAACATGCCAGCAGCTCCGTCGTCTTCCTTATACTCCTTTCACTGGCACTGCTGGCGGTGTTCGACACCCAGGTGCTTTCAATTTTCAGAAGAGAAAAAGAAATAGGAACATATATTGCGCTTGGAATGACGCGCTGGCAGGTAGTATGGCTCTTCACAGTTGAAGGAGCGATGCATGCCGTTCTCTCTGTCGTTGCAGGAGCAATCTGGGGAACACCCTTGTTATATCTCCTGTCGAAAAACGGATTTGCAATGCCGAAAGGCAGCGAGGGTTACGGATTCACCCTTGCAGAAAAAATATTCCCGGTGTACGGTGCCGGGACAATCATAATTACGGCAGTCGTCATAATGCTGGCAACCACTATAGTGAGCTTTATTCCTTCGAGGAAAATAGCCCGCATGAAACCGACGGACGCACTAAGGGGGAAAGCACAATGATTAAATTTCTGATCAAGGGACTTCTAAGGGACAGTCACAGGAGCAGGCTCCCGCTGGCTGTCGTCGCCACAGGTGTCATGCTTACCATACTTCTTACTACCTGGATAACAGGTGTGTTGGGCGATTCAATCAACCTGAATGCGAAGCTGGCCACCGGTCATCTGAAAGTCATGACCAGAGCTTACCGCGAAAACATGGATCAGCTTCCCGTCGACCTGGCACTAACAGGAACTGATGAGCTCATCAAGAGCCTGCGAACCGATTTTCCATCGGTTTCGTGGGTGGAAAGGATCGAATTCGGAGGACTCCTTGATTTACCGGATGAGAACAACGAGACTAAAAGCCAGGGACCGTTTGCAGGAATTGCAGCAGATCTGTTTAATGAAGGATCAGGCGAAAGGGAGAGGCTCAGCCTTGACAAGATACTGGTCGATGGCAAGCTGCCTTCCTCACCCGGTGAAATATTGGTAAGCAGCCTGTTCGCACAGAAGCTTGGAATAAAAGTAAGGGACAAGGTAACATTCATCGGGTCGACCATGTTCGGCGAGATGACCATAAACAATTACACAGTCGCCGGAACAATCCGTTACGGTTCAGCTTTGCTCGACAGGGGATCGATTTTAATCGATATTTCCGATGCGAGGAAGGCGCTCGATATGGAAGATGCCAGCAACGAGATACTCGGATTCACCGGCAACGATTATTATGACGATGCCAAAGCGACTGAGGTAATGGTATCTTTCAATAAAAAGCATCCGGAAGATCATGACCAGTTTGCACCGGTGATGCTCAGACTTCGCGATCAGAACGACCTTGGAACGCTCATAGACCTGATGTCAGGGGTGGTCGGGCTGATAAGCTTTATTTTCATTCTTGCAATGTCGGTAGTTTTATGGAATGCCGCGCTGATAGGCGGATTGAGAAGATACGGGGAGGTCGGTCTGAGGCTGGCCCTTGGAGAAGAGAAGGGTCATATTTACGGGTCGATGATAGCGGAATCGCTGATCGTCGGAATAGCCGGATCAGTTATTGGAGCAGCCGTGGGATTAAGCCTTTCATACCTTATGCAGCAGAAAGGGATCGATCTCAGCAAAATGATGGAAAATGCCACAATGATCATGCCCGGTGTCTTCAGAACAAGGATCACTCCGCAAGCCTGGTATATAGGATTCATTCCCGGCATTTTCGCTACAGTCCTTGGCACGATGCTTGCAGGAGTAGGTATATTCAGGAGACAGACCGCCACGCTTTTCAAGGAGCTCCAGTCATAATTTTCAAAAAAAACAATAATGAAACAGCTAATCTTTCTCGCTTTAAGCTTCCTGACCATCCAGGCTTCATCACAACCGTCAGGAAAGGATATACTGAATCTCATTGACAAGAATCTCGCCGCAAAAACCCGTATAATGACGGCAAAAATGGTAATAAGCGGTGCAAGGGGAAGCAGAACCATTGAATTCAATTCATGGTCCGAGGGCGAGAATAAAGCGTATACCGAATACACCAGTCCTGCCAGGGAAAAGGGAACCAAGATGCTGAAGATGGAAGACAAGCTATGGATCTTTTCTCCTTCGACCGACAGGATCATCCAGATCACCGGTCAGATGCTGCGCCAGTCGGTCATGGGATCGGACCTTTCGTACGAAGACATGATGGAAGACCCGGCAATGGCAAACCACTATAATGCTTCCGTGACCGCCCAGGATACGGCTGATAACCGCAAATGCTGGATCCTTCAGCTTAATGCCCTGAAAGAGGGCGAAGCTTATGAAGTGCGCAAGATATGGGTCGACCAGGAAAGGAATATCCCCCTGAAGGAGGAGTTGTACGGCAAGAGCGGCAAGCTTCTCAAGCGGACCAGCCTGACCGATGTTCAAAAGATACAGGGTCGTTGGTTTCCCATGAAGATGATATTCAAGGATATGCTCAGGAGCGGCGACGGAACCCAATTCATCATCTCATCGATCAAGCTCGATGAGACAATACCGGATGACATATTCTCAAAAGCTTCACTGAAATAAATTCGAAAAAAAATTACTCAGAAGCTATTCGAGAATGTTCCTCATGTAATCGATGCATTTTACCACTTCCTTAGCAGGATCAGAGTCTGCAGGCACGTCATATTCGAGCTCTACATCAACTTCAATGGGCCATTTTTCCTTTTTGAGAAGATTAAGGATATCTGCAATAGGCGTCTCACCTTTTCCGAAAGGCATATTTGTCCCGGCAGGTGTGCTGGTCGGACTAGTCTTATCTTTAATATGAATGCTTCGCATCCTGTCATGATATTTAATGATAACATCATTGGGATGTTTTCCTGTTGCACCGAAATAATGGCCGGCATCAAGGTTGATCATATTCGCGGGTGAATCCTTTATGACATTGTCAAACGAGAATCCCGGTTCAGCGGCCTGTCCGTGCAGATGGTACATAGCCAGGCTGTGATGCTTTTCAGCGAATTTGCCCAGACGCTTCTCAGCTGCATCACTGTATTCATCGGTAATTCCGATCGACCCCAGTACTTTGGCTGCATCATAGGCATAATCTATTTCTGCATCGGACCACGATGAAGGTGCAAATTTGGCGATATGGACATCTATCCCGGCCTTGTTGAACTTCTTCCTCATATCTGCATAATGCGACATAGATAATGAGAGTCTCCATTGGCGCTGTTTTTCCTTGAGCCCATCTGCAGCTTTGGCAAAATCAGCCTTTTCCTGATCGCTCATCTGGCCCCTGGGCCTTTGGGGCATCTGGGGAAGACCAAGATCTTCTTCGGCCACACTCCTAAGCTCAATTGAGCTAATGCCTGCAAGCAGAAGATACTGGATAACGTCATCCACCTTGTGAGGCATATTCCGATAGCTGTAAGTGGTGCATCCCAGCTGAACACCGCCGACTTTTGAGTTGGGCTTTTTCCTATTAGGTCCGGCTGCCAGGGAATAATTAAAAGGGACGACAGCCAGTGCAGCAACGGCAGCGGTCGTACCAATAAATTTGCGTCTTGAGATCATTGAATTTTTCATATGTTGTAGTTTAAGTTTTATAGTTACGTTCAGAAAGACCGGTCATATCAAACCAGGCTTATTTTAATAAGTAAGCCATCTTATTGCATAATATTCACATTTCCCCTCCCCTGCATTGCTTATCCCATGAAGGTCATCGTTAGTAGCGAAAATAAGTGAGCCCGGACCAAGGCGATAATGTGTTCCGCTGATAGTCTGATCGACAGTTCCAAAACGTACAAGTATTATCTCCTCGTCAGGATGAGTATGTGCAGCATGGCTTGGCAATCCTTCCTTAAGTGTTGTGGTATGAATTTCAAGCTGCTTAAGTGTTGACGTAGGCTGCTGGATAATATTCCTGCGTCCCCCGTTGTCTGATGGTTTGAAAGTAACAGTGTCCCAGGAGGAGATGAATGGAGATACTTTCTTTAACGCCTCCCGATGAGTCTTTGGCTGCCTTGGTTTGAAAATGAAGGAATAGTATACCAGGTTCCCCGGCAAAATATTTTTTACCTCCACCCTGTCGCCCTGTGAGACCACTGCTATGCTGCCAGCAGAAAGCAACTTTGATTTGGAATTTATGGTTATTTGTGCGGATCCTTCCTTAATAATTAACAGCTCGTCGCTCTCCTTTCCCACGAGGTATGTATGTGTAGCTTTACCGGAATGCAGCGATATAGCTTTGATATCAAACATTTCAAGAGATCTTGTCGGCCCTTTCAGAATATTTATTACCGAACCGGTGTGGGTCCTTATGCTCTTAAACTTACTCCAGTCAAAAACGCCCGAAACAATCGGTTTTACTGCCGAAACGGCAATAAGCAGGATCATAAAACCTGCAACATAGAAACCGGTTTTTCTCAATCCATAATGCTTTGGTTCCATAATCTGACATAGTTTAAAAAGTGCATTAATTTAAGAAATAACTACGAACGGAATTCTTAAATCTTGTTAATTATTGATATTGACAAACATATTTTAAGAATTTGTTATTTGGAAGAATCAGGAACTGCTTACTTTTAACAAAAAAATGTCATTTTAAACAGATAATCAACAAAATTAGATGGAGATTCTTCGCTTCACTTCGTTTCGCTCAGAATCTCGCTTTTCTAGCAAGACACTAGTTATAAAAAATTATAAAAATGGACCGCAGAAATTTCTCAAAGAAAGTAATGGCAGCAGGAGCAGCCATACCAGTAATCAGCCATGGGGCTTTATCAACTTTTTCAGAAAATACAATGAAGGAAGACACAAGGAATCTTCCCTTTAGGGAATTTGATGTAATTGTTGCAGGTGGCGGAACAGCAGGGGTGATTGCAGCAATTGCAGCCGGAAGGAATGGTGCAAAGACAGCTTTGATAGAAGGGAAAGGATATGCAGGAGGTACCGTGGTCGAAGGAGGAACTGCTTTACATAGTTTCTTTAATCTTTGGAAAGCTTTTCCCGGTGTAGAGAAGCGTCAGGTTGTAAAAGGAATTCCGCAGGAGATCATTGACCGGCTTCTTCTCATTGGAGGAACTACAGGCCACGGAGATGTGACTGGTAAAATTGATTATGACTGCGTGTGCACAGCCATAGATACTGAATTATATAAACTTGTAGTCCTTGAGATGCTGGCTGAAGCCGGTGTGACGGTATTCACAAACACCCTTGTTGCCGGGGCGGTCAGAAAAGGTTCACTTATTGAGGGTGTCATAACTCAAAGCAGGATGGGAAGAGAGCTTTTCAAGGCGAGCTGTTTTGTCGACAGCACAGCTTATGGTGACCTCTCAGCATGGGCTGGTGCTGAATTTGTGGAGCTGAATGATCATCCTGTTTGCAACAGCATGGGTCTTGGAAATGTAAATATAGAAAAGCTTTATTCGTACCTGGTGAAAAAGAATGCATTGGGAGATCTGGCATATGGCATCCGTGATGGCAAAGATGGTCAGATTATAAGGCTGGGAAGTGAAAGTGGCTATACCATTCGTGGAAAACTGCCCGATGAATTTGTAGATGGAATTGTAAAACTCGGTTCCGGTCTGATAGCAACGACAGTACATGACAATTACCTGATGTTCATTAAGGTAAATTACAAGTTGCCTGTAAGTCCTACAAACCGTGATGAGGTGGCAAAAGCTGAACTGATTATCAGGCAGAACCAGTTCAAAACCCTCGAATTATTCAGAAAATACCTTCCTGGTTGTGAAAGTGCATTCATCGCACGTACAAGTCCTTCATTGAATATACGCCGTGGACGGACAATAACCTGCGACTATGATATTACTCTGAATGATGTGCTAAACGCCAGACATTTTGATGACGATATAATGGTATATGGATTCCATGATTCTGCTCCTAAATACCAGGTGAAAAACGGAGGTACATATGGAATACCTTTCAAGGCTTTGCGGGTGAAAGGTATCGATAATCTGCTTGCTGCGGGGATGCTTATTACTACTGATTTCCAGGCGCACATGTCAACAAGGAATACTGTATGCTGCATGGGACAGGGACAGGCAGCAGGCACAGCTGCTGCATTGTGCGCTGAAAAGAAATGTAATACAAGGCAGTTACCTTACAGCGAACTCAGAAGTGCCCTTAAAACAGGGAATGTTTATTTTGAAAGCTGATGCAGGTAAACTTAAATACATTTGAAAAACACGATAGAGACAATTCAGTCTGTAATTTACTATTTGGATCTTTAATTTGAAGATCCCCTTATAATAATTCCATCAGCCACCCGTTCGCAATAAATATTTTTACATTTGTACAAATACATTTCAAAATTGAAACCAGCAATTAACAGGTCCCTGTTTCTGAAGTGGATATTCATCCTGATTATTCCATACTGCCTGAATATTCCTGCTTCATCGCAGGGAGTTGATCCCGCTGACCTTCTTTTCCGTTATCTGACTATTGAAGACGGCCTGCCTAATAACAAGGTAAATGCAGTTACAATGGATAAGTATGGGTTTATGTGGTTCGGCACAAATGATGGCATCTGCAGGTATGACGGAATAAATATCAAGTATTACGCACAGGATAATCTTTCAGGAAATCTTGCCAGAACATCGCAGGTGAGTGCAATAAAAAGTGATTCAAGAGGCGAGTTGCTTATTGGCACATATTCATTGTTCAGGTATAACTTTCTGAAGGATAGAATTGAGCTGTGCGACACATCAAAAGGCCCTGATCAGACAGGAAGGGTTTATGCCTTAGAAGAAGGTGCTGACGGAATTATCTGGATCGGATGTGAAAAAGGGCTCTTCACTTATAACGGACTGACTGACTCTCTTACTGCTTTTCCCATCAGGAAAGGCAGGGAATATTCTGTTATTTCACTGCTTTATGATAATGGAAAATTGTGGTTCGGGACCAGGAGTGACGGACCTTTCGTGCTTGATACTTTCAGCAAAATGTGCTACTCTGTGCCACAATTCGGCCTGTCAACGGAGGTAAAAGACCAGGTAAACTGTTTTTATAAGGATAATAAAAATATAATATGGGCAGGGACACAGGATAATGGAATTTTCAAATTCAACCCGGCTGATTCCAATCTGCTTCATATTTTCCCCGACATAAGTAATAACCTGAGCTACAGGGTAAGAAAAATAATAAACGACAGGTATGGGAATATCTGGGTTGGTTGCCGTCTTGGCATATTTTTTCAGAAGGCTAAAACTGACTCTCTTATACTGATAAAACAGGTCGATCCGCTGCCTTCAACCACCAGAAGCAATTCTATTTTTGATCTGTTTATTGATCCAAATGAAGTTTTGTGGGCCGGAACATTTTCTTTCGGGGTCAGTTACGCCGACTTTAAAAGGAAACCATTTCACCTGTACAATCTTTCGGATGAGGAGACTATGTTCTTTGCCAGGAACATCAACTGTTTCACTGATTGTGATGACAAGAATATCTGGATCGGCACAGAAGAGGGAGGACTTTTCTGTTTTGACAGATATACACGAAAATTCAAGGAATATAAACCTGAACCCGGCAAAAAGAACTCTCTTGCCGGAGAGAATGTAAAGGCTCTGGCAAGAGAAAAAGACGGGAACCTCTGGATCGGATATTATAATGCAGGATTAGATTATTTTGATCTGAAGTCTGGCCGGATAACGCACTACGCTATTGTAAAAAATTCCCCTAATTCTATTTCGAGCAACTTAATGCGCACTCTTATTCTCGATAACGAAGAGGATTTATGGATCGGAACTGACAAGGGTGTTGATTTTCTTAAGAATGGATCCAAAAACTTTATACATTATAATCTGAATGTTGAGGTTCTGACTTTTTATAAGGATAAAAGAGACAATATCTGGGCGGGAACTACAGGAAACGGCATTTATCGTTTTAACCGGGATTCCCTTCGTTTTGAGAAAATATATGCCAATTACTTCTCAACCACCATTAAAGCCATTTATATTGATACCAGGGATAATCTCTGGGCCGGAACTAATAAAGGTCTGTATTTTGTTGATTCAAAAACCGATTCGCTGTTCTACACAGGAATAAACCAGGGGTTGCCCTCCAATGCTATCCTTGATATCCAGGAAGATAACAACCAGAATTTATGGGTCAGTACAGGTGCGGGACTGGTAAAATGCAAAGGAGCTGTTTCAAATCCTTATACATTCAGGATCCTGAAATTCAGCAGTCAGGATGGTTTACAGGGAGAACAGTTCAGGGAGTTCGCGTCTTATAAAAACAAATCAGGCGAATTATATTTTGGCGGTGTTCAGGGGTTTAACATCTTTTCGCCAGATTCCATAAAAAGTAATCCTTACCCTCCAAGGCTGGCTTTGACTCAACTCAAAATCTATAACCGTGATGTTGAAATCGGAGAAAAAATAAAAGGGAAGAGCGTACTTGAATATGCCCTGAATGAGAATAAAATGCTGAGCTTGTCGTATAAGCATACCCCATTTTCTATTGAATTTGCTGCACTCCAATATTCCGATGCCAGAAATAACCAGTTCAGGTTCAGGCTCCTGCCGCTGGAAAAAGAGTGGAATTATTCCTCAGGGATCAGGAATTTTGCCTCCTATTCAAATCTTAATGCAGGGGAGTACACGTTTATTCTGGAAGCTGCAAACGGCGATGGTTTATGGAATCCGGAACAACGTATTCTCAAAATTAAGGTTATCCCCCCATTCTGGAAGACATGGTGGTTTACAGGTTTAATAATATTAGTCCTTTCTGTGTCTGCTATCGGATATTATTTTTACAGGATTTCACTATTGAAACGGTATAATGCAGAACTGGAAAAGAAAGTGGATGATCGCACCCATAAATTAAAAGAAAGCCTCGAACAAGTGCTTGAGAAACAAAGTTATATTGAAGAGCAATCAATAATTCTAAACCAGCAGAAAGATCAGCTGCAGCAGCTTAATTCAACAAAAGACAAATTTTTCTCGATTATTGCCCATGATCTGCGAAGCCCTTTTCAATCCCTTATTGGGTTATCCGATATAATGCTTGATGAATTGAAGGAAAGCGACAGCCCTGAACAAAGGAATTATGCAAATATGATACATGAGTCTTCCCATCATATTTACGAACTCGTCGAAAACCTTCTGACCTGGTCGAAGACTCAAAGAAATAATATGTCGTTTGAACCTGTAGAGATTAACATTTCATCCATTATTGAAGAAATTCTTGCCCTGCTTCAGCCAAACTTCGATCTAAAAAACATTTCATCTGAAAAGCATTTTGGTTCAGATAAACATGGATACGCCGACAAAAACATGATTGAAATGGTTATCCGCAATCTTATTACGAATGCAATTAAATTCACACCTCAAAATGGGAAGATATGGATTTCACTGACAGAGAATAATGATCACCTGCAGGTAGAAATACATGATAATGGAATTGGCATAAGTGCCGCGAACCAGCTAAAGCTATTCAGGATTGATTCAAATTTTTCCAATAAAGGGACTAACGGAGAAGAAGGGACCGGATTGGGGTTAATAATCTGCAAGGAGTTTATCGAAAAGAATAATGGCAGAATCCGGGTTGAAAGCGAACCTGGAAAAGGAAGTTCATTTTTCTTTACCGTACCAATATTATCATAATCCTCAATCAATAGAAGATTCAGTTCGGAAAGTAAATAAATCCGTTTCCTGATAAGTCCAAAGTGACTTTAATCTGAAAGAAAAATCACTTTATTGTCTGAAGCCATGCCTGAGCCATGAGCTGGGCACCGGCAAGAGTAGGATGAACACCGTCGGCAGTCCAGTAAACTCCGGGAGCATGTTTCCGGGCCTCGTCGAAAATTGCCTGGTACGGGATGAATGCAGTTCCGAACTGAGCGGCGATCTCGCGTGCAGCTTTTTGGTATCCATAGAATTCAGGGTACCAGTTATCATTGACGGCTTTTATCCCGCGCACACCGAAGGGCTCACCAATTATCAGCTTTACATTTGGAAGAACTCTCTTAGTCATCTCAAGCAGGGCAATATAATCCTTTCTGTAAATTTCAACGGTGCCGTTATATGTACCATTAAGCTTATGCCATAAATCGTTAACCCCGATGAGAATGCTTAATATATCGGGTTTGATTGCAAAGCAGTCGGTCTCCCATCTGTCGACAAGCTGGTAAACCTTATTTCCTGATATGCCCTTATTGTAAATCTTAAGATCCAGGTCAGCATGCTTCTCAAGGATCGATGCTGCAGTCAGCATTGGATATCCTGACCCCAGGCTGTGTGAAGTATTAAAGCCAGGATCATCCCTGGCTCGTCCCCAATCGGTGATCGAATCACCCTGGAACAGGATTATCTGTCCTTTTGACAAAGACATATGTTTTGTCTTATACTTTGGAGTGGAAGCTGCCAGAATCTCGGGAATACTTATCGCTGCGAGGCTTCCCAGTGCAGCTTTCTTCAGAAAAGAGCGGCGTGAATTGTTCGAATTTTCCATGTCGGGTCTGTTAAGTTATTTTTTGAATTCTATTTTAAATCCCAATACCTGCCATGAAGGCATTTTAGAAGGTTTTTTGATAACCATCCGGTCATTTTCCTGTGACCATTTTATTTTAGTATCGCCTCCCAGCATTTTAACAGAAGATACCTGTTTTTCTGCAAGCGTGGAATTTTCCCCCAGTGATTTTATGATGATATCCTCAGTCGGGATCCCAAGGCAGAAAGCATACAGGTTGCCATCCTTTGTCGTGAACCTGATATCTTTAAAGCTTAATTTATAATTCTCATCAAAACGTCCCCGCTTAACCTGTGTCTGACCCTCAGGTTTTTCTCCATAGATCTTCCATGGCCTTGTTCCGTATATTCCTTCCCCGTTGGCAGCCGTCCATGTTCCGATCTCATCAAGTATCTGAAGCATATCAGGCTCAAGGTCGCCTTCGGGAGTCTGCACCACGTTCAGAAGAAGGTTGCCGTTCTTGCTAACTATATCGACGAGCATTTGTATAACCTCACCGGAGGTTTTATACTTCTGCCCGGTCCGGTAATACCAGTCCCCGATTGAAGTATCAGTCTGCCAGGGATAGCTGCTAAGCGTATCCAGCACTCCACGCTCGACATCCTGTACCCATTTTCCCCCGGACGGCTGCTTGCAGGTATAAACCACATCAACTTTCCCGTTGTTCCTGGCAATATCCTGGTTATAATAATGGGCTATAAGGCTTCGCCCCACATTTTCGAAAGGCATTGCGCAGTCTGAGTAAAGAAGGTCGGGATGATAATTATCTATCAGTTCCCTGATACTGCGGAACCACTCTACCTGGAATATGAGGTTATTGGTTAACCATCCTTTATCGTCAGGAGTGGTGCCATCGTGGTAAAGATCGCTGAACTGAGGATCAGCTCCATCGTAAGGCACTCCGGCCTTTGGCCCCTCCTTGTCGGAGCCGTGTGCTGCCTGGAACCATGTATAGCTTGCACCAAGATGCTCCGAAACGCCAAACTTAAGTCCCTGCTTTTTTGCCGCTTCCTGCCAGGTACCAACCACATCTTTTTTTGGTCCCATGTTAACTGAATTCCACTTGTGGATCTTTGAATTCCACAAAAAGAAATTGTCATGATGAGTGCCCATGCTGACGAAATATTTTGCACCTGTCTTTTTGTAGAGAGCCATCAGCTTATCGGGATCCCATTTTTCGGCTTTCCATAAGGGAATAATATCCTTATAACCGAATACCGAAGGATGTCCGTAATGTTCAACATGATACTTGTAAGCCGGATCTTTCTCCTGGTACATTCTCCTTGCATACCAGTCGCCCTGACGCGGAACTGCCTGCGGTCCCCAGTGTGCCCAGATTCCGAATTTGGCATCACGGAACCATTCCGGATACCGGTACTGCATTAAAGATTCGTCTGTCGGCTTATATGGCCCTTCAGCAATAGGAAGCTTCCCTTGCTGCGCTGAAATTGTAACAAATGTTACAAAACAGGCGAGTAAAAATAAGGTCCTTCTAATAAATGTTTTTTTCATAATTCTGGCACTTTTATCTTTTGTCTTTTATTCACTTTTATCTTTTTACTTTTGTCTTTTGTCTTTTTTACTCTTATAAACCCACCCCTTACCTCCGCCGGTTGGCGGACAAGCTTCCGCTGTCGCGATTCCGCTTTGCGGAACTTCGTCGCTTTGCTCCTTGTCTCCGTTACACTCCGATCTCCAGGGAGGGGAGCTTTAATTTCCTTCTTCACTTTTGCCTAGTGCCTAGTGCCTAGTGCCTAGTGCCTTTAATACCTAACCTTTATCTTAATAGAGCCCGGGACAGCTTTATCAGAGGCTATCATCATGTATCCGCCTCCGCATCCTGAAGTTATGGCGCCCGGATAATAAGGAAGATATTTTGTTTCGAGCTCTTTCATTACCCAATCCGGGACTGTCAGGGGAAGCATTTTTTTCCATGACAGCAAAGTGTCAGTCATTGATTTGCCAAGCATGGCAATATCCTTTTTTATAATTGCATCCCAGCATCTTTCCCCTGCCTCACCAAGCTCCTTTACAATAGTCTTTTCAAGGTTCATTATTTTCAGAGGGTTATAATCATTGGGGCGTGGCTCAAGAGGAACGAGATGGATGACATCAGATAACCAGTTACAGGTTTCCGCATCAACGATCGATTCTATTTTCTCAGGCCAGTACTTTCCATTGTAATCCAGGCGGCTGATCCCGGGGTAAAGCAATCCTATGTGATCCTGAGAACCGGAAATATATTCCTTACCAGGAGGATTCTCGGCTCCGAATAGCAGCCTGGCATTCTGTTGGTGATCGCCGTCAGGGTACCTGTCTCCCCAAAGCTTTATTCCTACGCTCCTCGAGCTAGTCGCAAGACCCGAGCGGTCGTTGAAATCCATGGTAGGCCAGATCTGTGCAACTACTACCGAACCCGGATGTATCTCAGATACCCAAGGCTGATCGACCCAGCCGCCGGCGATACAGAGCCTGTACGGGAATCGCATATCACGCCTGGTTCCTGAGCTTGAGCGTACCGGCAACCCCGGTTCAGGAATGAGTTCGTAACGACCGCGCACAAGGACTTTTTTATTTTTCACAGCCGGAACAAGTCATTTATTGAATCTTTCAATCTTCTTTTTATCTTTCTCAGATATAATCTGCTCTTTTATCCAGTCATAGGTTTTCTTCATACCATCCCTGAGCGGGATGGATGGTTCCCAGTTAAGGTATTTTCTGATCAGGGTATTATCGCTGTTCCTTCCTCTGACCCCCTTCGGGGCATCAAGATCATATTTCCGTTGGAGCTTCAAACCTGCAATATCCTCCACTATATCAACAAGCTCGTTGATGGAAACCATTTCAGTGCTTCCGAGGTTTATCGGCACGTTGATATTACTGTACATGATATCCTGTATACCTTTAATACAGTCATCGATGTACATAAAGCTCCTGGTCTGGAGTCCATCACCCCATATAACGATATCTTTTTTGCCGGTTATGCCGGCTTCGATAACCTTTCTGCAGATTGCCGCAGGAGCTTTTTCGCGGCCGCCGTCAAACGTACCGAATGGCCCATATACATTATGGAACCTGGCAACCCTGATCGTCAGTCCAAAGTCCTCAGAGAAATGGCGGCACATACGTTCGCTGAAAAGCTTTTCCCAGCCATATCCGTCTTCAGCCATAGCCGGGTAGGCATCAGATTCTTTTAATCCCGGATTATCAGGATCAGTCTGTTTATCGCCATTGTATACGCAAGCTGAGGATGCATAAAAATACCTGTCAATTCCACATTCACGGGCAGCGATCAGCAGATGGGTATTTATGAGGACTGTTATCATACAGGCGGCTTTATTATTTTCGATAAAGCCCATACCCCCCATGTCGGCTGCAAAATTGAATACTTCATTGCATCCATTGACAGCCTTATGGCAGTTTTCCCTGAGACGAAGATCAAGAACATAATTATCTGCATCTTCGGATACCTGGTACCATTCATTTAAAGGTTTAATATCGATTGCCCTTACCGCATGGCCTTTTTTAATCAGCTCTTTTACAAGGTGTCCACCGATAAATCCACCGGCTCCGGCAACTAATATCTTCTTCATAATGCATCAAGATTAAAATTAACTTACACGATTACTTTCGCGATAATTTAACGATATAAAAATAATAATACTATTTGTCAAGCAAATTCTTTTCGGAAAAAATTTGATTTTTCAGAGAATGTTTATTATTGGAGTTTTATTGTTTGACTGCTTCCATCATACATTTAGGCATCAAGGTAAACGGGAGCGGCAGTCCACCGGAAAAGTGTGGTTGTTAATTTCCGGGTATTGTGCGATACACGCGATTCGGCAATCTCTCAGGTAAGCGTATAAACATCCAGTAATCCCAGCATGATTTTGTGATATGTATAGTAAGGCGCCCAAACCCCGCCATATTTGGTTTCCAGTTCGGTAAATCACTTTCGGGAAAGGCGCTTAAATATTTGTCCACAAGTTCCTGCTGGCATTAAGTCAAAGCGTCCACCATATAGTTAATCCGTTTGGTCAGCAATGTATCGCAATCTTTTTCAATCATTGCGGTGCAGGCCGAAAGATATGGCCCCAAAATGTTTACATATTTATAAAGGATTAGTTAAAAATATCTCCTTCCCCGGAGGGAAGGAGATATCCATCTAACCAATTAATATCCCGGGTTATTAGGAAGTAAATTTTTATTTATATCTATATCAGCTTGAGGAATCGGCCATA
>Ga0209540_10001344_pt1 | contig 18971 bp, 13 predicted proteins | sample BarGraIncu01121A_FD_184501 | JGI IMG/M metagenome (GOLD analysis project Ga0209540, IMG submission 184501) | Arctic peat soil microbial communities from Barrow, Alaska - Barrow Graham LP Incubations 011-21A (SPAdes) (version 2) | ecosystem: Environmental > Terrestrial > Soil > Wetlands > Peat... | reverse complement strand
TTACCAAATCCTCTCAGGGTAATTCCGATTGCACGAAAACCAGCATTAATCAAATCATTGTATTGATATTCGTACATTTCATCACTTAATGGCCAACCATGTATCAATATAATTGGTCTTCCTTCGCCGGCATCTGTAATGTGAAGTCGAACATTTGGTTCTACTTCAATGTATTCTGCTCTAACCATTCCAGGTATTGTTTTGTCAAGTAATTTTTCCATCGTTTTAAATATTATATTATTACGCACCTATCCCGTTTAGGACAGAAAATAGATGAATTTTAAACAAATATACTATGAATGAGCAGATTAAACAACAGGAGCAAGCCTTAAAAGCTTTAATTTCTGCTAATAAAAGCGGGGTTAAGTCTCTATTAAGGAGCTATAATTATAGAATATCAGACCTTTATACCAGTAATGATCTCTATGCCTTTCTTATTGTGGCAATGAGTAAAAGCATTGAATTTACTGAAGATGTACTTACTTTTGTATCATGCCCTTTAACTCGTTTATATGTCTACAAAATGTGTACATAATATACCACTGGGGGAGTTATTGTACACCTTTTGTTGTTTTATAATACCAGCCTTCAATAATTCAATTATTTTGATTCACGACTTTTACTTACAGCACCGCCTCGTCAGTCACAATAGCATTTCACCAACTATCCGCTATATATTCAACAAAAAATTGCTTATGCCTGACTCTTCACATTTCAGATTAAAATTAAACAAAAAACAAGATTGAATAAGCAATTTTTATGAATTTAATCAAATGCCCCGGATGCGGAATAAAACTGGCTGCCGCAGGCTCGCAATAACCTAAGCGATAGTTGTGATTTGGCCGGCACGCCAATTTGGTTTTTTTACTATCACAAAACACAAGCATCAATCTCTCTGCAGTGGTCAGATATAGAGTATTTGCGAATAAAAAAAGCCCTCATTTCTGAGAGCTTCTATGTGATCCTACCAGGAATCGAACCTGGATTTAAGGTTTAGGAAACCTCCGTTCTATCCATTGAACTATAGGACCATTCGAGTGGCAAAAGTATATCTTTTTTTAATCATTGCAAATTGATTGGCAATTTGTTAAAGGTCAAAGTGAGCCCTCTCATCGGCTGCTTATTCCATCACTATCGGAAAGTCGTACCCTATCGGGAAAGTGCCTGGAAAGTGCCTGTACAATATGAGATCGCACAATTCAATCTGAAGCTTATTTATCATACTTCCTTTTAAGCCATGCTTCAGGAACGGGTATTATGCAAATATTCATCGACCGGTTGTCTTCGGAAAGCATCGCTGACTCTATCTCGATCTTCGTCCCATCGGAACTGAATGTCGGATGGGGATGGTCGGAAGCTGTCTCCTTGTGACCACCGGAAAGAAGTATCATTTCATGCGTATGCCTGTCGATGAGGTATATGTTTCTTGCGAAATCATCGCCTACAGCCCAGCGACCATCAGAAGATCCGTTCACATGCCATAGCCCGCTGCCCGAAGCAGTTTGTCCGGCAATAGTCATTTCCCTGGTTCTCAGATTTACAATGGCGAGACCTGTGGGTTTTTCGCGAGTGCCTGATGGGCCCCATGCCACCTCCTGTCCCGGATTTGCCGGGTTGGCGGGCTGCTCGGGAGTACCTATTTTACGATGGCCCATAATTGCAAGTGCCACCTCATCTTTTGAGATAATTGCTTCATGGGTTACCCATTCATATTCCGATTCCGGATAGAGAGGGCGCAGACCGGTACCGTCGGATTTAACCGTCCATGTTCGCTGGGGTGCTTTACCTCCCGTCTCCCAGCAGAACACTATTTCGCCAGGGACCCATGGATTTGCCTGTATATGGCCTACCTGGAAGGGAACTGAAACCACAATACCGCATTCTCCGGTTTTGAGATCCATTTTCCCTATTCCCGAGGGGCCGGCACCCATTCTTCTCGGACCGAAATTAGGTTCAATCTTTGTCCCTTCGGGAAGATGCTTCGCAGCTTCTTCCTTGCCAACTCTGAAATTTACGACTCCTTCATCTCCGTCGAGCGCCATGTCGCCTCCGGCACCCATTTCGGCAGGTGTGGTGCCGCAAATTCTCTGGTATTCAGAAGCAGGCTTCAGCTTTCCCGCTTCGCTGTCGGAAAATAATTTTGCAAGGTCAACCTCTATGACCTGAACAGGTCCGCCCATGCGTAAATCTGATCCTTGCTCCCTCGGCATATTCCTCATGAAATAAAGCTTCATTGATTTCCTGCCGACGTTCAGCATCCCGGTAAAGCCGCCTTCGCTTACCTGGACAATGACACCCGTTTTTTCATTGACAGCCATCGCTTCTCCTCTCACCCTGTTCGATCTGAAAATGACCCATTTACCATCTGATGTCCACTGGTTGTGCGTCTGGTAGATCTTCGAATCGCCGGCAGGTTTGCTGGTGAGAAATGTGAGCTCTGTGCCGGTGACAGGATCTTTTACGACTTTTTTTTCAGAAGGGAATCGTGTTCCAATCTGGGCTGTAGCCTGTGAAACAGATAACGTAAAAATTATGATAATCAGAATTACTGCTAAAGTGTATTTTTTCATCATGCTAATTTTTTGTATTTGATTCTCACCGGTGTAGTATCGGCAACGCGTTTTTTAAAGTTCTCCTCGTAATCTGAGTAGGACCCTTCGAACCATACGACCTTTGAATTGCCTTCGAAGGCAAGTATATGAGTCGAGACCCTGTCGAGGAACCATCTGTCGTGAGAGATGATAACCGCGCAGCCGGCAAAGTTTTCGAGACCCTCTTCCAGCGCCCTCAGGGTGTTCACATCTATGTCGTTTGTAGGCTCATCGAGGAGAAGCACGTTTGCTCCCGACTTAAGGGTGAGCGCCAGGTGAAGCCTGTTTCGTTCTCCGCCTGAGAGCACACCGCATTTCTTCTCCTGGTCGGCGCCGCTAAAATTGAACCTGGCGACATAAGCCCTGGCATTTACCAGGCGGTTTCCCACCATAATATCCTGCTGTCCGCCTGAAATTACTTCATAGACCGTCTTTGCAGGATCGATATCCTGATGTGCCTGGTCAACATACCCCAAGGAGACTGTATCGCCGATCTCAAATTTGCCTTTCGAAGCTGTCTCCTGTCCCATTATCATCCTGAAGAGAGTCGTTTTTCCTGCGCCGTTTGCACCAATTACTCCAACGATTCCATTTGGTGGAAGACTGAAATCGAGATCCTCAAAGAGCAGTTTGTCGCCAAATGATTTGGCCACTTTTGATGCCCTGATGACTTTATCGCCGAGCCTCGGGCCGTTGGGAATAAAGATCTCCAGCTTATCCTCCTTCTGTTTCACATCCTGGTTGAGAAGGTTTTCGTATGCGCCAAGTCTCGCTTTTGATTTTGCACGTCTCGCACTTGGTGACATCCGGACCCACTCAAGCTCGCGTTCAAGAATCTTCCTTCTTTTTACGTTGCCCTTCTCCTCAGCGGCGAGCCTCTTTGTCTTCTGCTCGAGCCACGAGGAATAGTTGCCTTTCCAGGGAATGCCTTCACCGCGGTCGAGCTCGAGGATCCATCCGGCGACATTATCGAGGAAATACCTGTCGTGGGTTATGCATATTACCGTTCCATGATATTGCTTAAGAGTTGTTTCGAGCCACTGTACCGATTCAGCGTCGAGGTGGTTCGTGGGTTCATCGAGAAGAAGAATGTCGGGTTGACGAAGCAGCAGCCTGCAAAGAGCCACGCGCCTCCGTTCGCCTCCTGAAAGAACATTTGCTCTGGCATTGCTTTCGGGGCAGCGGAGCGCATCCATGGCACGCTCAAGCTTATGTTCAATGTTCCAGCCGTCGTGGTAGTCGATCTTCTCCTGCAAAACCGCCTGCCTGTCCATCAGGCGCTGCATCTTATCGGGGTTCTCATATACCTCCGGTTCGCCGAAGCTTGTATTTATCTTTTCATATTCCTTTACCAGGTCCATGATCTCCTTTAATCCCTCCTCAACAATCTCGCGGACAGTGCGTGTATCATCGATAAGCGGATCCTGCGGAAGGAATCCTACAGAATAGCACGGCAGAAAGGTCACCTCTCCCTGGAATTCCTTTTCGACACCTGCAATTATTTTCATGAGAGTCGATTTCCCCGAGCCGTTCAGTCCTATAATGCCGATCTTCGCTCCAAGGAAGAATGAGAGGGAAATATCCTTAAGCACCTGGCGGTGAGGGGGGAATGTCTTCCCCACCTGGTACATCGAAAAGATAATCTTGTTGTCGTCAGCCATCTGGTTTTGATTTTTTCTAAAATTAAATATTCCGCAACAGTATGTCAAATTAATATAAAAAAAAGTAGAGACGTTCAATGGAACGTCTCTACTTTAAAAATTAAAAAATCCCTTATTTATTTCTTTTGGAACAGAGCAATTGTATCATCCTGCAGGAGCACCCATAGTGAGTAGACCCCCTTCAGTGTTCCGATAGGGATATTGAGACAGCCGAGGGCAGCCACAACGATCACCAGAAACCTGGCCCATGACTGGAAAGAGAGAAGTCCGATTCCTCCTACAAGGCCAAGGGTCGACATGAATCCCACCAACAATGGCAGGCTGATGGAGAGAAACCCGACCACAGTCTGCGCTACATCATCGTTACCCACCATTCCCTTGGCAAAATTAAGCGCGAAGAAGATAGCGACAGCGCCAATCAGGCCAATTGCACCAAAGCCTATATGTATCGCCCCTACAACGGTGACGTGCTTTCTCATTTTCGATTCTTTTACAACATTTTCTTCCATGACGTTTATTTTTAATCGTTTTTATTTTCCCATTCCTGTTGTAATGACTGCTAATTTAACGAATTGATGCATTGATTGTTCAAAAAGTAATATTTAAGCAACCTTTTTGATTTAAAAACGTACTATTATCAAAGAGTTTTTTAATTTTGAACTGAAAACCTGATCAAAATGAAAAAGAAACTATTATTTGCAGCCGCTCTTGTTTTTATCACTTTCGCTTTTACCTCCTGTACCAAAACATGCAAAACATGCAAGCAGGTTGCTTATGTAAACGGTTCGTATGATCATGACGTATCCAGCGATCAGGAATATTGCGGGCTTGAGCTTACCGGCATTGAGGCTCTTGACCCTGTTACGATTGGCAACACCACTACAAAGTGGGAATGTAACTAATAGCGTACTCCTATTAAGGTCACATCATCAACCTGAGGGCTGTCGCCACGCCACTCTTCAAATATCTCATTTAATCTTTCCCCCTGCTTCAGCATTGGCATTCCCTCCATTGCTACAAGTGTTTCCCTGAGCTGATTTGACATGAATTTCTTCTGGTTCGGTCCTCCAAACTGATCGGAATATCCATCGGAGAAGATATAGAATGCATCACCCTTGTGAAGTTCAATTTTGTGAAGCGTAAAGGGCAGCATCCTGTAATGGATTGATGCCGGCATCTTATCGGCACGGTAATGTATAAGTTCACCTTTGCGTACAAGGTAAAGCGGGTTGTTTGCCCCGGCATACCAGAGAATATTTTCATCAAAATCGACCACGCAGACTGCAATATCCATTCCATCCTTTACAGAGTCCTCATCAGCAACCTGTTTCAGTGATTTAATGACTCCTTCACGCAGATTTTCAATTATCTGGTCAGGCATCAGGATATGCTTACCGTTTACTATTTCATTGAGCAAGGTCACTCCCAGCATGCTCATAAATGCCCCGGGAACGCCATGCCCTGTACAGTCGGCTGAAATGATAACCTGCTTGTTGCCCGGCGAGCTGACCCAGTAAAAGTCTCCGCTTACAATAGCCAAAGGTTTGTAGAGAACAAAATGCTCAAGCTTGTCGCTGAATAGTTCGAGTGAAGGAATAAGCGCCGTCTGTATGCGCTTGGCATACATAATGGAATCGGTGATATGCTTCTTCTGATAGGCAATCTGGTCGCGCTGCGCTTCAGCAAGATCTCGCTGCTGCTCTATTTCGTCCTTCTGCATGGAGATTATCCTGTTCTTTTCCTCAAGCCTTATATTGGCCTCCTTCTTGATTTTGTAACCCCTGTATATGTAGTAACCAAGGAAGCTCACAAGAAGCAGCGCCAGAATTACAAAATAAAGTATCAGCTTTTGCTTTTCCAGGGTGGCAAGCTGAATCTTTATTTTCCCCTCCTGCTCGCCAATCTTTTTAAGCTGACCATCGATCATTGAAATCTGCGATGAGATCTTTTCCTTCTGCCTTGCCAGCGTATCCTGCTGGACCCTTACTGACTCCTGCTGAACAACGATGGTCTGCTTTTGTGTCGTAATCTCACCTTTCTGCTTGTTTATCTGGACAAGCTGGAAATTAAGTACCTTCTGTTTTTCAAGAAGTGTTTTCTCCTTGGCTGTTATTTCCTTATCGAGACTGTCGAGAAGCACTTTCTGCCTCAGTATTTCGGCCTTCTGCTTTTCAATCTCCATCTGCTGCTGTCTTACCGTCTCCTTCTGAACCGTCAGGTCGGCATCGGTTATAACAAAAAGATTCTCCCAGTCTTCCTTTGTTTTGATTGCCTGAGCAAGGAAGTTGGAGTTTACAGACATGCCTGCCTTTTTGATAAGATCTTCATTTGCCTCGAATTTCGGATGGCCGTTTACAGCCACAAAATTTATCATTGATTCACGGAATTCATATCCCTCTGTAATAAGCATTGTCTGGTGTCCCTCCAGTTTTGCTTTTACCTTGTTAAGATTGAATCCGCTTGCTTTGTTAACATATAAAACCTGCGTATGCAGGATCTTTTCCTCGCTTCTGAAGGCAATAAGCTGAATCGGTTTGTTCTGAATTGTTTTCCTTGTTTTTGCCAGGTTCCCCATCTCCCAAAGCAGCTCCGATGTGGGATCAAGTATTCCTATCCTGAAAACAGATGAGTCGGCAAAACCAGGACCGTAATCAATATATTTTGCCATATCAAAGATATAGACAGCTCTCGTGGAGTTGTCAAACCCACCCTGGCCAAAGGATCCGGAAACTGTAAAAAACAACCCTGCAAAGAGTATAACCGCTTTAATTAAACCTTTTTGCCTCATTATTTTCTGGTATTTATTATTACGAAATTGCATATTTTTATTCAGTTAAGCAAATATCAGTTTTAATCGGGCTGTAACTAATGTTGATAAATTGTTAATAACTGTAGGCTTGATGCAATACAAGGGAATTATCTTATAGTAAATTTATGCAACTTTTCACAAGCTGAAAAATGGCCCTGGATATCAACGAATTACAACTCTCCGACAAATCAATAGTAATTGTAGAAGACGATCTTCCCTCGATAAGGTACTATGAAACTCTCCTGAGAAGTTCAGGTGCAAATATCACAACCTTCAGAAACGGAAAAGAATTCGTTGATTATATCAGCCAGCCCGATATAAAGATTGATATTGTCTTCATGGATTTCCTGATACCTCTCCTCAACGGAATTGAATGCCTGCGCGCATTCCGCAAGAACAGGAAGAATGTTCCCGTTCTCATGCTTACGGCCTACTCTTCGGAACAGTGCAAAACAGAGGCATACCTTGCAGGATGCAATGAATATGTGCTTAAGCCAATCTATCCCGAAAAAATATTCTTCCTGCTTGAGAAATACCTCTGGCACCAGCCTTCAACCTCGCTGGTATCCTGATCTTTTACTGCCCAAGTTTCTTTTGTATTCCCATATAAGCAGCATAATAATCCTCCAGCTTCTTGTTTATCTCGGTTCCCAGGTCGGTCTCTCCTGCGGCAGTACACATATTTGCAACCCGTGAGGTAAACTGAATTGCCGACTGGATCTCATAATCAGCAGAACTGATGATATATGGGGTTTGCTTCATGTAATAATCAAGCTGCTCATAATAATGGGTGCAGAGTGCACGGGTCATCTCTATCCCCTTTGCCTTGTCGCCGGCATTAAAATATCCTTCTATCAGGTCAGGAACATATGGGTCGTATGGGATAATATCAAGAGGAAATGTCTTCATGCAGTAGTCAAGCACCTCAACTGCCTTTTCTTTCTTCCCCTGATGCGAAAGCGCATTTGCCAACTTTGCATAATTAAGCCGGGCCCTTACCACCAGAAGTGTACGCTTGTGGTTGTAATCAATGTCAACTTTTTTGTCATTCGCGCCGCCCCATGCAAATTTCTTCATCATATTCTGATAAAGGATATCCGGATCGATCCTTCCGTATTCCACCCAGCTTTTATTTTCCGATTTAATCGGCACAAAACGGTATGCAAGGCCTTCAAGCTGAAAATATTCTTCAAGCCCCAGGGCATCGTTATTATACCCGGTTACAAAATATATCGGGCGTTTCCAGTCGTTGTGGGCAAGGATATCAAGAACAATAAGCTGGCTCTTCAGGATCGAATTTCCTTTAAGTTTAATATCGATGTAAGGAACAATCTTTGCCGAATCCTCAGGTTTGACTGCACCCGAGGCAATAACCTTTCTTGCATCGACTGGTATTCTTATTGTCCGGGTCGGAATTATATCAAGAACTTCTGTCGGCGAAACCTGGACCTTGGTGCCCTGGTTTTCGCTGTTCACCCAATTGATTACTGTTTTTATATCGACAGGGTCCTTTGTCTTTTCAATAATGAAAGTCTGGTTATTAATACCGTCGTAATATTTTTTGGTCGGAAGAGTAACAGGAAGAGGATCCGAACTGTAAGTTTTAAGCTTCATCTGGTCGATATACCAGTCTGTATTGAGAAGCATCAGGTTGCAAACCCTTATATCGGTTCTTTTACCCTCAACTTCCTGAGCATACCAGAGAGGGAAGGTGTCGTTGTCGCCGTTTGTAAAAAGAATAGAGTTCGGTGCGCACGATTCAAGGTAATTAAACGCAACATCGCGTGCCAGGTAACGTCCCGACCTGTCGTGGTCATGCCAGTTTTGCGATCCCATTATCACCGGTACCGCAAGGAATGAAAGCAGGCCTGCGACCGGCGCTGCCAGTTTCTCTCCCGTAAGTTTAGAAAGGAGCTCAAAAAGGAAGAGTACACCAAGGCCTATCCATACAGAAAAGAAATAAAATGATCCGGCGTATGCATAATCCCTCTCCCTTGGCTGGTTGGGATACTGGTTAAGGTAAAAGACTATAGCAATGCCCGTCATTAAGAAAAGCAATGCGATTATCCACCAGTTCTTACTATCCCTGTTTACCTGGTAGAAAAGCCCTGCAAGCCCAAGCAGCAAGGGAAGCAGGAAGTATCTGTTCCTTGAAGGATCATTTTTCTGATCAGAAGGCAAATCAGGTGTCCCAACCCTGGGCGTATCGATGAAGTTTATTCCTGTGATCCAGTTACCGTTTATTGCGCCGCCTGTTCCCTGTGTGTCATTCTGCTTACCGGCAAAGTTCCACATGAAATACCTGAAGTACAAATAATTAAACTGGTACTTGAACATAAACCTCACGTTTTCGGTGAAGCGTGGTTTCTTTAATATTGTCTTCCTGCCTGACTGGTCCGTGACCTGAAGAGGTACACCGTTTGTTCCTCCCCACTGCTTATAAGCTTCAATATGATCGGCCTGATCGCTCCACATTCTGGGGAAGAGGGTGAAAAATCTCTCATCATAGACTCTTTCCAGGTCATGATGCGTAATCACATATTTATCCTTTTCGAGTGCATAGACTGCCTTGCCGTCTTTATAATCAAGCACAGGAGCATTATAATAGGGCCCCCTGAAAAGTGGCCTTTCGCCATACTGTTCCCTGTTAATGAAATAGAGAAGGGTGAAGGGGTTGCTTGGATTGTCTTCATTAAGCGGAGTGGAAGCCGACGACCTGATGACAATAATGGCCATCGATGAATACCCGATCATTATAACCAATATTGATGTGAGCATCGTATTCAGTACAACCCTGTCTTTCGCGATGTATAACAATGTGGCGCCTGCTATAGCAGCAAGCACCAGGATATTAACAATTGCCGAACCCGAAACGACCCATATGCCTGTAAAGAAAAGAGCAGCGATAGCCAGAAGCCCGTTCTTTGAATTGTTTTCAGAATTGCGTGAGAATTTTATTGCGGCAACCAGCAATAGCGCCATAATTAAAACATGAAAGATCATCCCTGAATTGTGCGGGAGATGAAGAGCGTTCACAAAGAAGAGATCAAATTTTGAGGAGATGGCCACAACCCCCGGCATAATTCCCCACATCAGCAGGGCAAGCATGACGAAAGAGACTGCAAGAGAAATGGCAAAGCCTTTCCAGGAAAATTCAAATTTCCTGAAGTAATATACAAGTCCCATTGCAGGAATAGTCAGGAGATTGAGAAGGTGAACGCCTATAGAAAGGCCCATAAGGAAAGCGATAAAGATTATCCACCTGTCGGCATACTTTTCATCCGCACAGTCTTCCCATTTCAGGATAGCCCAGAAAACCACAGCAGTAAAAAATGATGACGAGGCATATACCTCACCCTCGACTGCCGAGAACCAGAATGAATCTGAAAATGCATAAGCAAGTGCTCCGACAACTCCGGCTGCCATCACTGCTATAATCCTTGCAGGTGTGAAGCTCTCCTCATCCTTTATGAGGATCTTCCTTGCAAGATGGGTAATTGTCCAGAAAAGAAAGAGAATAGTAAAGGCGCTGGCCAGAGCCGACATGGAGTTGACCATGGGAGCTATTTTCGAAACATTCCCGCCTGCAAAATGAGAAAAGAAATTTGCCATTACCATAAATACCGGGTTTCCCGGAGGATGGCCCACTTCAAGTTTATAACCGGAGGCAATGAATTCACCGCAGTCCCAAAGGCTGGCAGTTGGTTCAATTGTCATGAGATAGGTGACTGCCGCGACTGCAAAAACCACCCATCCTGTTATATTATTTATCGACTTGTACTTTTTCATCGTGACACTCGTTTTACTGAAGAGCTGAGATAAAAGACCAGATGACGAAAGTAATTATTTTTTTCAAATCATAAACCCTTGCTACAACCTCACATTTTTAGCTATTTTTGAGCTTTATTGGCAATATGAAAATCCGCGATACAATCCTCCTGATAATATTTTTGTTATCACCTGTCATCATAAATGCGCAGTATTTTGATACGGGGCAGGATCCGGCAAATCTCAGGTGGATGCAGATAAAGACCGGAAAGTACACTGTAATTTATCCCAGGAAATACGGTAAAGAGGGCATCGAATTTGCAAAATCGCTCGACAAGTCAAATTCAGCTCTCGCGAGCCTCTTCCCTGAAATGAAATTCAGGCTGCCCGTTGTCATTCATAGCTTTACGGTCGAATCAAACGGCTACGTAGCCTGGGCACCTAAACGCATGGAGATATTCCCTACCCCGGAACAGAATACAATTCCCCTTGACACAAAAAGCCAGTTGACCCTTCATGAGCTGGCACATGTGATGCAAATGGAGTCGCTGAACGCGGGAACTTCAAAAGTTCTTTCATATTTTCTCGGACAACAGATGACAGGTGCACTTGCTTCGTTGATGCCTTTATGGTTCATGGAGGGCGATGCGGTTTTCTCAGAAAGTATCCTCTCCGAATCAGGAAGGGGACGAAGTCCTGATTTCCAGAAAACACTCAAGGCAATTGCCATCGAGAAAGAGCATGTTTACAATTACGCCAAAATGGTTTGCGGCTCATTCAGGGATTATACTCCCGACCATTATCAGTTCGGCTACCAGATGGTTACCTGGTCGCTCGCCTCAACCAACCTTAATCTCTGGAACAGGATTCTGAACTTTACCGCCAACGAGCCATTCACCATAAATCCTGTCAACATAAGCCTCAAAAAGAATAGCGGTCTGACAAAAAAGATGCTTTATGATCAGACCTTCGATGTCCTTAAGAATCAATGGCAAAAGGATATCGCTGCAAGCGGAGCGCAGCCATATGTACCGATGAACCCTGATAAAAAGAAGCATTATATCAATTATAACTCTCCCGTTTTTGCAGGAAGAGACTCGATCATTGCCGTAAAAACATCCCTGACCGATCCCCCGTCATTCGTGCTCATCAATCCTTCTTTAAAAACAGAAAAGAGAATTCATGTTCCAGGCAATATTTATCCCTATTTCATATCCTACGGAAATGGCATGATCGTATGGGTTGAAACCATCGTTGATCCGCGCTGGGCAAACCGCGAGTACTCTGTAATAAAACTTAAAAACCTGAAGACAGGAATTACAAAGCAGCTGACCCACAGATCAAGATATATGGCAGCTTCAGTATCTCCTGACGGAAACATTATCGCAGCCGTTGAAAACAGCTATGATAACCAGAACAGCCTGGTATTACTTGGCACATCCGACGGAATTCTTCAGAAGAGCATTCCCGTTCCGGGAAATTCTTCAATCCAGCAACCCCGCTGGTCGGATGACGGCAAAAAGATCACTGTTATTTTCTTAACAGATGCCGGCGAAGGGATCATGTCATATTCTCCGGCAGAAAACATATGGTATACCCTTGTTGAAGCAGGAAGAAATGACCTTCAGTCTGCGCAATCAAGGAATGATTCCCTGTTTTTCACCAGCTCCGTTTCGGGAGTGGAAAACGGATTCCTGCTGACACCCGGAGGAAAATTGATTGAGATCACAAATTCAAGGTTCGGTGCTAACAACATGATCGTTACCGGATCAAAAATAATATTCAATGATTACACCTCTGCTGGCAACGATATTTGCATGGCCACGCTGCCGGGCAAAGAAAAGGAACCTTACTCTTCAGAAAAGCGCAGCTCTTTCCTTGCCGACAGGTTTGACATCAAGCCGGCACAACAGGAAGACAATGGAAAGGATTACACGCCTCAGCCGTACCGGAAGTGGCAGCATCTCTTCAACCTCCACAGCTGGATGCCATTCTATACTGATATAAATGCAATCGAATCGAATCCTCAGACTCTGCGTCCGGGCATCAATCTTCTTTCGCAAAACGTACTGAGCACTCTCACTGCCACTGCGGGATATGAATACTCTGCTGAAAAGAGGAATATGATTCACACCAACATTACCTGGAACGGATGGTATCCGGTGCTGCAGTCACAGCTCGATTACGGGTATGACCCTCTAAGTTCCATAAGTTCATCCGACCCGCAACCGGCATCTATCAGGAATGGATACCATTTCGTAAATACACTTTCGCTTCCTCTTAATTTCAATACCGGAAGCTTCTCACAGTTCGTTTACTTTGCCGGTTCCTCAGATTATCAGAATAAATACATATTCATCAGCAACAGTTCAGGGTACGATGCGGGACAAATACAGTTGTCAGGGAGGTTCTATTTCTACAATTATTACAAGTCAGCTTACCGCGATATCTATCCCAGGTGGTCTCAGCTTATCGATTTCGCATATTTCTCATGGCCCTTCGACAATCGTTTTTTCGGACCCGACATTTACTTAAAAACCGCATTTTACTTCCCGGGGATTTTTCGCAATAACAGCATAAGGCTCAGGTTTGAAAAGGAGCAACAGAGTTTTGCCGATTATGCTAATTATAACAAAATCGATTTTCCGCGGAGCTATTCAAATATCATCTCCGGCAAGCTTGATTTTATGTCGGTCGATTATGAAGCCCCTCTCTTTTATCCTGACTTAAGTATCTCCTCGATTTTTTATCTTACAAGGATCAGGGCCGGCTTATTTTATGATTGGGCAAGGGGTTACAATAATTATTACCTGAAAGTACCAAATGGCAGCCAGGCGACATATACGCCTACCATCGGGCCGGATATTTTCAGTTCCTTTGGCGGTGAGCTCCTTGCAGATTTTCATCTATTCAGGATCCTCTACAGGATTTCAGGAGGAGTGCAGGCAGCATGGAAAAGTATCGATACGGTTCCGGCTTTTGAAATGGTGTTCAAAATGGACATAAACGGAACGACTATCGGAAGAAGGCCGCAGTACTGATCTTAGCCAAGTCGGCGGGCGTTTTCCTTAATAATCTCCCATGCTTTTTCAACATGACCAAACGTGACGTTTGTCTGGCCGGTGACCATCCTGAGGGTGTATTTACCGTTAACCATTGTGTGCGAGAGATATATCCTGCCGCTGTCGTTAATCTGGTGGTTGATCTTTTCATTCAGTAAATTCAGCTCTTTCTCATCGCGGCCTTCCGGGCAATATCTGAAACATACAACGTTGATGACAACGGGGGCAAGGATCTCAAAGTCAGGCTCTTTCAATATCATCTCTTTAAGCCTGGCAGCAAAGCCGATATGTTCCCGGATCTTCTTCTGAAGCCCTTCGGTTCCATACGATCTTATCACGCTCCATAGCTTAAGAGCCCGGAATCTTCTTCCAAGAGGGATACCCCAGTCGCGGTAATCATTTACGGTCCCCCTTGTCCTGGTTTTAAGATACTCGGGCAATATTTCGAAGGTTTTGATAAGTGCAGCTGCATCCTTTATGAAGAAAGCCGTGCAGTCGAAATTTGTGAACATCCACTTGTGAGGGTTGAACAGGAGGCTGTCGACATATTCCTTCCCGTCGATCATCCACCTGAATTCGGGCAGAATAAGAGCCGTGCCAGCCATTGCGGCATCGACATGAAGCCATATATCATTTTTGCTGCAGATCTCTCCTATGGCCCTTAAAGGGTCAACGGCAGTGGTTCCGGTAGTTCCGATTGTGGCAACCACGCAGCATGGTATAAATCCTTTTTCCCTGTCTTCTTCTATTGCCTTCTGAAGCAAAGCCGGGTCCATGGAAAAATCATCCCTGACATCTATTTTTACAAGGTTTTTTATACCGATGCCGCAAATTTTTACAGCCTTATCGACAGATGAATGAGCCTGCCCGGAACAATAAACCCTGAGCCTGCCGGCAGAACCGGAACCTTCATCGTTGACTGCAAACGAAGTGACTTTTTCCCTTGCTGTTATAATCGCTGCGAGAGTTGCGGAAGATGCTGAGTCCTGGATAACTCCTTCGAAGGTCGAAGGAAGTCCAGTCATCTCTCTCAGCCAGATCATCATTTTCTCTTCCAGCTCAGCCGCAGCGGGTGATGTTTCCCAGTTCATGCACTGCGCGCCAAGAGTTGCTGTTATCATTTCTGCAAGAACGGAGGGAGGGCTGCTGTTTGCAGGGAAATACGCAAAAAAATCGGGACTTTGCCAGTGGGTTATTCCCGGCATGATTATCTCATCCAGATCGCGCATGAAATTCTCAAAGGGCTCTGGCTCTTCAGGTGGTGACGATGGTATTTTATTGAATATTTCTCCGGGCTTGACTCCCGATTTCACAGGATAATTTTCGACATTCTCAAGATACATGGCCATCCATTCCACAAGAGAATGGGCATGCTTCCGGAATTCATCAGGAGTCATCGCAGAATTATTATTTTACCGTTTCGGCAAGGAGGATTATTGTATTTGCCTTTACCTCTATCACTCCCCCGTTTATCTCATATCTTGTTTCATTCCCCTGCTGGTCGACCATTATTACCGGGCCGTTATCGAGGGTCGAAATTATTGGAGCATGGTCCTTCAATACCTGGAACGAGCCCTTCTTTCCAGGAACTCTTATTGATTTGATGTCCCCTTCAAAAACTTTTTTATCGGGAGTGATGATCTCTATTTTCATCCGGGAATATATTATCTCGACTGGGCCAGAATCTTCTCGCCTTTCTCGATGGCATCTTCAATTGTTCCGACTAGCATGAATGCGGCTTCAGGGTACTGATCAACCTTACCCTCCATAATCATATTAAATCCCTTAATGGTATCCTCTATCGACACGAGAGCACCCTTGATGCCGGTGAACTGTTCGGCAACCTGGAATGGCTGTGAAAGGAATCTCTGTACTCTTCTTGCCCTGTGAACGACAAGCTTGTCTTCTTCTGAGAGCTCGTCCATACCAAGAATTGCGATGATATCCTGAAGTTCATTATATCTCTGGAGCAGCTCTTTTACCCGCTGGGCACAGTTATAGTGTGCTTCACCTATGATGTCGGGAGTAAGTATCCTTGAGGTTGAATCAAGAGGGTCAACAGCAGGGTAGATACCAAGTTCTGATATTTTACGGCTGAGAACCGTGGTAGCATCGAGGTGGGCAAATGTAGTTGCCGGGGCCGGGTCGGTCAGGTCGTCAGCCGGTACGTAAACTGCCTGAACGGAAGTGATTGATCCGTGTCTTGTCGATGTGATTCGTTCCTGCATGATCCCCATTTCGGTAGCCAGAGTAGGCTGGTATCCTACGGCTGAAGGCATCCTTCCAAGAAGGGCTGATACTTCAGAGCCGGCCTGTGTGAAACGGAATACGTTATCCATGAAGAAGAGAATATCCCTTCCGCCGCTCTTGCCGTCGCCGTCCCTGAAATGTTCTGCAACCGACAATCCCGAGAGGGCAACTCTTGCCCTTGCTCCCGGAGGTTCGTTCATCTGACCGAACACTAGTGCCAGTTTTGATTCCTTCAGTGCTTTCATATCTACTTTTGAAAGGTCCCATCCTCCCTTTTCCATGCTCTCGAGGAATTCTTTTCCGTAAGATATAACTCCTGCCTCAAGCATATCGCGGAGAAGGTCGTTTCCCTCCCTTGTTCTTTCGCCAACACCTGCAAATACCGATAACCCGGAATAGGTTTTGGCAATATTGTTTATAAGTTCAAGTATCACAACAGTTTTGCCGACTCCGGCACCGCCAAAGAGGCCTATTTTTCCTCCCTTTGAATATGGCTCGATGAGGTCAATGACTTTAATACCGGTATAGAGAATATCCTTTTCAGTCGACAGATCCTCGTACTTGGGCGGTTTCCTGTGAATCGGATAACCTCCTGTTTTGTCAAGCGGGCCAATGCCGTCAATTGCTTCCCCCGTCACATTCATCAGGCGTCCCTTGATCTGTTCTCCTATCGGCATGGTGATTGGCAATCCTGTCGCAACAACATCCATTCCCCTGCGAAGGCCGTCGGTTGAATCCATGGCAATAGTACGGACAGTATTCTCGCCGATGTGCTGCTGGCACTCGACTACAAGAGTTGTACCATTATCCCTTTTGATCTCAAGGGCATCATAAATATCAGGCAGGTCTGTTCCCTGCCTTTCAAACATAACGTCGACGACTGGTCCGATGATCTGGCTGATTTTCCCGATATTCTGTGACATGTTCTTAATTAATTTAAATTCATTTCCAGAAGATACAAATTTAATAATTTTTGAAGATGATACAGCCCCATAAATTATAAATTCAGTAAATTAATCTGTCTTATAGATTAAGATTCCTCATTCCTCCGCCGGCCGGCGGATTCATTCGGAATGACATATAAATTATGTCCGGGAACAAGGTAATTCATCAAAGAGATTCCTCATATCGCTGCGCTCATTCGGAATGACAATTCTGTCAGGGTTAGGGGCTGGAAAAGAGGAGGCGGTTCGCAATGTGCGAACCGCCTCCTCTTTTCCCTGTAACCCCTATCCGAACTGTCATTCCGAGCTGAAACCCTGAGCGGAGCGAAGGGGTCAGCGAGGAATCTCCTTATACCTTCTTCTGTACTTTGTTTAAAAGCATTATCATTCCTCGCTGCGCTCGGAATCTTTCTAATATTCTCCAACGATTTCTTTTTGTCAGTTAATTCTTAATGATATATCTTTATGTCAGTTACTAACATTTAACCCGAAAACAGTTCATATGAAAAAAATTTTACTCCTCATACTTGTAGCCTTGATGGCGCTTCCTGCATTAAATGCCCAGTTTTCAGGGGTGGGCGGAGGCTTGGCCTTCAGCTCTGGTTATCACTTTCATGATATTAATTTTGTTGGAAACAAGAGCGGAAACCTTGCATTATCATTAAAGGGAATTTATAAGATCAGTGTGCCTATCGAGGTATCGCCTTCATTTACTTTTTTCTATCCTCATGTATGGAAGGATGTCAATGAAAAGGAAATCATAACGACAATGATGTTAGATGTAAATGGTCATTATATCTTCAATTCACTTGACAAATTTGAATTCTATGGTCTTGCCGGGTTTGATATACTCCTCGCACGGAATAAAATAAAATACATCGATTCCACTTCACCGTCGCCAGAGAGCGATAATGCCCTGGGACTCAATGTGGGAGTAGGATCATATATGAAACTCACCAATCAGTTTGACTTTTATCTCGAAGCAAAATATATCTTAAGCAAATATCATCAGTTCATGCTCAATACGGGCATTCTAATAAATATTGACTGGCTTAAAAAACACGAGGATGCCGGGATAAATTAATGATCCCGTCCTATGAGGGAGATGGCAAGATTTGTCATCTCCTTTTTTCTTGATTCGTCGACCGAAACTTTCTGCAGGAATCCGAAAGCCTTGTTGATATAGTCGTATGCAAGTGTCTCCGTAATTTCCCTTAAGTTCAGCTGCTCGTACAATTCAACTACTTTTCTGACCTTAACGTCCGGATCCGGCTCGCTTCCCGAAAAGAGCTCCTGCAACTGCTTTACCTGAGTGCCGGTCGCCGTCTCCATTGCTTTCACAAAAGGGAAGGTTTTTTTGTTGGCAACGATATCGCCGCCCTGCGTTTTTCCGAAAACCTTTGTATCGCCCCATACATCCAGGAGATCATCCTGCACCTGGAAAGCAAGCCCCAGGTTACGGCCAAACTCATAAAGCAGCTCCGCGTCCTTATCATCTGCTCCGCCTATTACAGCGCCTGTCTTGACAGCAGCAGCAACAAGCACGGCTGTCTTTAGCTCTATCATCCTCAGGTACTCCTCATGCGATACGATAGAGGCTTTTTCATAATCCATGTCGAGCTGCTGGCCGATACACACTTCAATAGCCGCCTTATTATAAACCCTGAAGACTTTAAGAAGCTTGTCTGCCGGAGCCTGCATTATACAATCGTTAGCCACAAAAGCCATAACATCGCCTGAAAGGATAGCCTGGTTTGTATCCCATTTTGCATGAACCGTCGGGAAGTTTCTCCTTACCGGAGCATTGTCCATTATGTCATCATGAACAAGGGTGAAATTGTGGAATATTTCGAGTCCTATTGCCGGAAGAACAGCTTCGTCAATCG
>Ga0209540_10001343_pt1 | contig 18982 bp, 18 predicted proteins | sample BarGraIncu01121A_FD_184501 | JGI IMG/M metagenome (GOLD analysis project Ga0209540, IMG submission 184501) | Arctic peat soil microbial communities from Barrow, Alaska - Barrow Graham LP Incubations 011-21A (SPAdes) (version 2) | ecosystem: Environmental > Terrestrial > Soil > Wetlands > Peat... | reverse complement strand
AAAAGATGGCTTTTTTGAATTCGATTTTTTCGTCTTTTTCATGCTCTTAATCCTCTTTCTAATTTTAACACAATAAAATTAGAATTTTTAAGTAATATACGCATGCATAGAGCTTAAAGGCTTCGACACATAACGATTATTTCCATTGGAGAATGAAATTTTAGATAAAAAATGAAGATTTATAAATATTTGAAGTTATTCCTAAAACGATATAGGTAGAAACGATCCCATCCCTTAAACGATGACCAATGGAAAGATATGTATGATAATAAAACCGAGAAAGGCGGACGTCCAAACATCGATGAGATTATTATGATAAAAATCTTGATTTTGCAGGAGTTAAACAACAGTTTGCAAGAAATAGTCCTTTCAACTATTAAAGGAGACTTTAAACATAATTTTAATAAATATAAATATTAAGTACATAATTTAATCAAATAAAATAAAAATCTGGGTTACTTTAAAAACTGAAAAATATTATTATAAACATTTGTTAACAGATATTAACTGCAATCAAGATTTAAAAACTATAAAAACTATTAAAAATTGTCGAATTCTTTTTATTCTTCGAAATTATACGTCAGAATCAGTGATTTCAATGAATATATTAAATTACTATATAATAACAAAACAATTACTATTGAACTTAATAAAAAAAATGTGATTCTTTAAAGAAATCCCAATTTTATCGTGGAATATATTAGGATGTTACATACAAAAACAATTTAGAGCTACATGAATTATAATTATAATTAGTATCATGATAATCATAAAGTTTAAATATTAGAAGAATTGTTATTCAAATAAAAAATACATTTCATTATTGTAATAATAATGATGAAAAATCAAACTATGAACAATAAAAAACTATGGGATCAAAAATGAACAAAAAAAAGATGGGATCAAAAATAATTAAATATATAAAATCAGGATTTGTTATATTTAATGTACTATTGATTTTGATAACAATATCCTCAGCAGCCACCAGCCAGACGCCTTATAGCGGAACTGCTTTGAAAGTGCCAGGCATTATCCAGGCAGAAGATTTTGACAACGGCGGCGAAGGTATTGCATATCATGACACTGAAACAGCAAATCAAGGGAATCAGTATAGACCTGCAGATGGCGTAGATATTGAAAAAACTTCAGATACCGGTGGAGGATATAACATCGGTTGGGCTCTTCCGGGAGAATGGTTAGCATATACAGTTAATGTGGCTAACAATGGAAATTATAACCTGGAGACCCGTGTAGCATATGGCGGCACTGGCGGCACATTCCATATAGAGTTCAATGGTTTTGACAAAACAGGCCCGATAACAGTACCTGATACTGGTAGTTATCAGACATGGACGACATTAACAAAAACTGTATCTTTGAGTGCAGGTCAACAAGTCATGAAGATTGTTATGGACAAAAAAGGAGATTATAATGTCGCCAACTTAAACTATATTCGTATAACACAATTACAATCTCCAAACAGTGGAACGCCATGGGCAATACCCGGAACAATTCAGGCTGAGAATTTTGACTTAGGTGGCGAAGGTATTTCATATCATGACACTGAAACAGCAAATCAAGGGAATCAGTATAGACCCGCAGATGGCGTAGATATTGAAAAAACTTCAGACACCGGTGGAGGATATAACATCGGTTGGACTCTTCCAGGTGAATGGTTAGCATATACAGTTAATGTGGCTAACAATGGAAATTATAACCTGGAGACCCGTGTAGCATATGGCGGCACTGGCGGCACATTCCATATAGAGTTCAATGGTTTTGACAAAACAGGCCCGATAACAGTACCTGATACTGGTAGTTATCAGACATGGACGACATTAACAAAAACTGTATCTTTGAGTGCAGGCCAACAAGTCATGAAGATTGTTATGGACAAAAAAGGAGATTGGAACGTCGCCAACATAAACTATTTTCGATTAACACCAACATCTACTCCAATACCCGCACCAACAATAACACCGGCAAAAACTCCAACGTCTACTCCAACACCCGCACCAACAATAACACCGGTAAAAACTCCGACATCCACACCGACACCTACCCCGACTCCATCCCCCATAGTATCGGGAGCGTTTTACGTAACAACTAACGGAAACGATGCCAATCCTGGGACAGAATCGCAACCATGGAGAACTATTCAAAAAGCTGCTAACACGTTAACAGCGGGACAGACGGTATATGTTAAAGCAGGAACATATAATGAACAAGTAACAGTACGAAATTCAGGCAGTGCTGGAAAATACATAACTTTCTCGGCATATCTGGATAATATAGTAATAGTTGATGGTACAGGAATTAATATGGATCCCGGTTATGGACGTGATGGTGGTCTCATCCAAATATGGGGAAAGAGTTATATTAAAGTGAGCGGTTTTACTATTATAAATTCCGGATATGCAGGATTATTTGTCAATACCCCCGGTTCTTACAACAACCCGCCTTCACATGACATCATATTTGAAGGAAATACGATAAAAGATTCATGGGCAGCAGCCATAATTATGTTTGGTCGCGGTTCATCTAATGCTGAAAACTACGTTGCCAGAAATAACATCATAATTAGAGGACACATGGGCGGTGACCCAATGGCTCACGAATCTCTATCGGTTGGAGGCAAAATATCGAATTTTGAAATAAGCGGAAACACAATAAAAGATAGTTTTTGGGGAGCAATTGACTCCAAAGATGGAGTTTATAATGGCAAAATATTCGGCAATACCTGTACTAATACAGAGATGAGTTGTGTTTATGTTGATGGATACTCTATTGGTGCAGACAACATTGATGTCTTTGACAATGTAGTACACGACATGAAAAATGTTGGAACTGAATCAAATGGGTTCAATGTGAATTCTGAACAAGGTGGCCCAACTACAAATATACGGTTCTATAATAACCTGGTATATAATAATCCGGGAACAGCTATGAGGATGTCATACTATAGGTCTGGAACAGAAGGAAAAGTTGACCATATAACGATAACGAGTAATACCTTTTTCAATAATGGCGTTGGTAATGCAAATAGAGGAGGAATATCTATTGAATGCAGTGATGCCAGCAATACCGTTATAAGGAATAATATAATATTTCAGAATGGATTCGGTGTTAGGAATTCAGAAGCTGATGCAATAATGAGTAATAACCTCGAAACAAACCCATTATTCTTGAACCCATCAGTATTTAACTTCCATCTGCAGGTTAATTCCCCAGCAATAAACAAAGGCTCATCTGCCAATGCTCCAGGCTTCGATTTCGATGGGAAAGCCAGGCCTTCAGGCGGTGGTTATGATATCGGTGCATATGAGTATTGACCATAACTCTATAGAGTAGATAGAAGGGATATGCCGGGCGTGTTAAATTATCCCGCCCGGCTCCAGCTTCCATTAAAGCAAATTTTTCGTTTATATTCAATTCGGATCTCTACATTGATATAACAGTCCTTTTTTTATTTTTACCTTTCCTTTCGATTTTAAGAAAAAAGAGTATAAAGAAACCAGAATCTATTTCAATCTTAAATATCAATATTTAAGTGCCTATTGGAAGATTTAAATTTTTTCCATTTATAAGCTGCTTATGGGGGATAAGGTTAGAAAAACTTTAAAGGGTATATGAAGAAAATAAGAGAAATAAATTGTGTTGATGAATTCAAATCTATAAGAGAACCATGGAATGATTTTCTTGGAAAGAGTCATGATAAAAACATATTTTTAACATGGGAATGGATTTTCAAGTGGTAGGAACACTTTATATAATTATAAACTATTTAATTATAAAATTAAATAAATGAATGAAAATGAAAAAATAAAACTGAAAAATAAGATATAATAATATAATCACAGATTTGGAACCGAGGTTAAATCATGCGTTTTCTCAAGATAATCTATAATGATTCACTCATTAAGAATTTTTTCTATCTCATGTCTACTAATGTTTTTAATATTATCCTCGGTTTCTTTTTCTGGATTATAGTTGCCAGATACTATACACCAAATGAAGTTGGAACAACTTCGGCAATATTATCAAGCATGTCCCTTATTTCAATGATAAGTACCCTGGGTTTCCAGACAGCTTTTATATTCTACCTGCCAAGAGAGCGAATTAACGCCAATAGAATTATAAACTCATGCATGACTTCGAGTATCATTGCTTCGCTTGTTTTTTCATTTATTTTTATTTTAGGAATCAACATCTGGGTGCCGGCATTGAAATTTATTTTTAAAGATTTAGAATTCGTCATTCTTTTTGCTGCAGTTACTACTATTACTACTATATCAGGGCATATAAGCAGTGCGTTCATAGCAGGAAGGAGATCTTCATTTCACATGACAAAAGAGATGCTTTTTGGTTTTTTTAAGATTGTCCCCCTCCAAGTGTTTTCAGTTTTCGGGGCTATAGGTATATTTATGGCATGGGGTGTAGGAGTAATAATTGCAGTAATCATTGGATTTTTTTGGTTATCTTTTGTATGGAAAGGATATTTACCCTCCCTCATGCTTGATCCCATAATAAAAAGCATGGCAGGTTATTCGGTAGGAAACTATCTTGCAGAGATTTTTTATACTCTTCCCCGCCTTGTCCTGCCTATAATGATAGTTAATTTGGTTTCTGCAGAATCCACAGGTTTCTTCTATATTGCAATGATGATAGGGGGTCTTCTCTTTGGGATTCCACAATCGATATCAAACTCACTTCTCGCAGAATCCTCAGACGGCGGGGAATTATGGCTCAAGGTGAAAAAATCAATAAAATTAAATGCAATTATTCTGTTTCCAGGAATTCTGTTTTTTGTGTTTTTCGGTAAATTTGTACTAAATATTTTTAATCCACTCTATGCCGAGAATGCATCGACTACCCTATTAATACTTACAATTGCAAGTCTTCCTGTTTCTATTAACACTTTGTTTACAGCCGTTAGAAATGCTCAAAAAAGAGTTTCTAGTGTGGTAAAGATAAATGCTGGAGTTGCTGCCCTTACACTTGCCTTCGCTTTTCCTCTTTCAAGAAGTTCAGGTATCGAGGGGGCAGCATTTGCATTTCTTGCAGCAAATTCTCTTGCTGCGATTGTTGTGGTCTATCAGATGAAAAACCTCGTGCATAATGAAACCAAAATATTGTTAATGAATGCAAATAAAAAGTAATAATTTATGTCCTCTCCGTTAGACCATATTATTATCCCGGTTGCCATACTTCTCTTATTTTCAAAGAAGCTCAAATTGAATCAAAGAGAAGTAATTGCTCTAAGTTTTTTTGCAGTGCTTCCGGATATTGACAGCATTTTTGGCTCAAATAGTATCCCGCTTCACAGAGTACTATTTCATAATATTTTTATAGTAATCATTCCTCTCTTGTTTTTTATGTTTGCAAAGAGCAAGAGGGAAGTGTTCGGCATAATATGCTTCTACCTTACGTCACATCTGATTCTCGATCTGTTTACTGGGGGCATATTCCTGTTTTATCCTGTTTACAATAACGTATTTTATGCCCAGGTAGAACTTTTGTTAAGCCATAGTGGTTTGATGCCAGTGCTGGAATATGGTATTAGCAATAAAATTATGAACGATGGAATAGGAGAGCCAGCAATATCAAGTGAGAATGTCGCATTCGCTATATTATTAATTATTTGTGCAGCAATATCAGCTATCGTAATCCATAGAAAAACAGAGTAAAGTTTATTCTTATTTGCAATAGTGCTAGTGATAATCTTGCCATTCAAATAAATTTTATTGGCAGTGTCCCAAAAAAACAGAACACTAACAAAGCTACGAATGCTTGTATTTTTTCGCCAAACTATAAAGATTATAATAAATAGGATATGCTATTTTAAATAAATATGATGTGGGAATGATCATTGAGTATTCTTTTTCATATTGGCATCCAAACTTTTCTTTTAATTGGTAATGAATATCATTTGGAAAATGAGGTGTTCTGCCAAAATTTACTATGCTATATCCCTTTTCTGAAGCTCTTTTAATAAAATCCCAATATAAATATAATGCTGGTTTATATCTACTTGGCAAGTTTCTATTCAGGGACATATACCTCGAAAATATCGTTTTTTTTGGAGAATATAAGAAAGCTAAATGCCCTCCAGCAACAGTTTCATTTTTGTATAGTAGAGTCATTATCATCTCTGTTGATGAGTATGTTTTTAATAAATCTTCAAAATGAGAAAATGGGTAAGGTGTAGCATTTATATACTCAAGATTTATCTTATAATAATTATAAAATATTTTAACATCCTCTATTGAATTAACTTCTTTAATTGTAAATCCATCATTTTCAAATCTTCTGATGTATTTCCTTATTTCTGTGGAAAATATCTCGTTCCAAATTTTGTCTTGTCCAAGCTCTTCTAAATTAAGCACCATATTCCCTATTATTGGATAAGGAAGAGGTTTATATCTATTAATATGATCTTTTGCCAATTCGTTAAAAGTGGTGATAAGTATAAAAAATAACTTGTTTTTCCTTGCAATCTCTTTACATTTGTCTATTATGTGATCAATTATTAAAGAATCTGATTTGTCAGTTATTATTATATGATTATAATCTGAGTCTGGTAGCGATACCAGGCCTCGGATTCCATTAATAGCAGCTTCATAGAACGGACAGAGGGCAACCAATTCTTCATCACGATATAATAGAAAATAATGACTTATATAATTATATGATTGCTCCAGGATTTGTTTCCACTCTAAAGTGTGAAAAAAACTTCCTTCTTCTTCACATAATCTTTTCCAGTCGATTACATTTATATTATTTAATTCTTCAATATGGTAATTCATTTCAAATCCTAATTTTATTCGAAATCTTATTTTCTATTGATTACATAGCCGATTTAAAGTTAAATTTATATTTATAGAAAACCATCCCATTCTATTTATTATAATTTTTGCCTGTATTAATGTTTATCGGTATTTGTTTGAAATTAGGATAGGTATATGAACGCTAAAAAAAAGATAAATATAATTGTTATATTAATAATATTTATGAATATAATAATTTTTACCTTCTTAATTTGTCCTGTTTTATTTTCAACACCTGCGCTAAATACAAATCTAATCGTAAATCCAAGCTTTGAAAGTGGCATCACAAAATCTCAAGCACCTGAACAAAATTTTTCATCAACATATTATGTAGCTCTAAATGGTAACGATAATAATTCCGGGACAGAATCACAGCCATGGCGAACAATTTCGAAGGCTGCAAGGACAGTAGATGCCGGCGGTACAGTTTATGTCATGGAGGGCGTATATAATGAACAAGTATGGGTAGAAAATTCTGGCAGTCCTGATAAGTGGATCACCTTTGCGGCATATCCCGGTCAATCTGTTACTATCGACGGAACAGGATTGCCAATGGGTAGAGATTATGGGCTATTTAACATTCTTGGTAAATGTTGCATCAAAGTTACAGGATTCAGAATTATTAACTCAGAATATTCAGGATTTTATGTAACACAAGGTAAAGGAGTTCCGTCTTCTAATATCATTTTCAGTCATAATTATTTAGAAAAAACATGGGCAGCTGCTATTATCATGTTTGGATTGTCTACTACACCCGCAACAAATTTTATTGTCGATGGCAATACATTAGTTCAATCTCATATCGGTGATGACCCTATGGCACATGAAGGAATAACAATAGGTCATAACGTAGATGGCTTTGAAATAAAAAATAATTTTATTACGGATAGTTTCGTTGGCCAAATAAACACAAAAGCAGGTGTTTCCAACGGGAAAATTTATAATAATACATGCGTAAACTCAACTTACAGTTGTATTTACATTGATGCGTGGACTGATGGGGCATCCAATATTGAAGTATTTGAAAATGTCGTGCATGACATGATCAGTCAAAATGAAGATGATGTTGTAAGTGGATTTAATGTAGCTTCTGAGCGGGGCGGGCTTGTAGAAAATATTACTTTTTATAATAATACAGCTTACAATAATTCAGGTACTGCGCTAATGATTGCACAATACAGTACTGGACCATTGAAAAAAATCAAAATAATAGGCAACACCTTCTATAATAACGGAATCGGATACAAAAGAAGGGGGGGAATATCCATCGAATATGATAAAGCAACTGATGTTATAATAAAAGATAATATTGTTATCCAAAACAATGAATTTCAAATCCTGTCGAAGAATACAAATACTTTAATCGACCATAATTTCATTAATGGCTTCAGAGGATATTATTCATCCGAGACTCGGGGCAGTAATTATATTGAAGATATAACTTGATTGCTGCAGGCTATCCTCACCTTATTTCCTTATATATAGTTTATTTGCTATATTAATAATGTTGATTCAGATATACTGCAATTGCAGGATTTTCATACACTTTTAAAAAGCTATTACTTATATTGATATAAAAGTTATTATATTGGTTAATTTGGCCATTGTTAAAATTCCACCATTTTATGCTTTCTGAATCAGAAATGATGTAATAACTTTGAATGGGTTTACTAATATTAATATCCTTAATTCTTACATTATCGCCAAAAAAAAGCGTGTCATTTATAATTAAAAACGGTTGAGCAATAGTATATGTATCATAGCTGATTGCCACTGGTTTATAATTACTATTTGATAATGAGAAGCTGTAACCATTTATTACACTATCAGAATATAAATCTAATGTGTCGTGATCATAAAATGTGAATGTAACCAGTAATAATGATATAAATGTATATTTTAACAGGTAACTTTTTTTATTTAATTTAGCATATAAAACACCGAAAACCAAACTGAATGAAAGATAAGCAATCATAAAAATACGTTCAAAGAATCCAGCTTGAGCTAAATTGATATCGATAAAATAAAATATGATGGCAACAATTAGAAAACCAATCTCATATGTTTTTATTTCTTTCTTTTTTAGAAAGTTGAGTGTTAGATAACCCATAGAAATAAAGCCACTAATTAGAAAAAACCAGGTTCTGATTTTTGTGGCGATTGACAGACTTGTTATTTTTTTTGCAACAAATGAGGTTGTTTCCTTTGATGTAAAGATATTTGTTAAATGCGGTATTGTATTTTTTATTAATGATAGAGTATTAAATGTTGATATATAAAAACTCCAGAATATAAACAATAAAATGGTTATTATAGCAAGATTTTTTAGAAGATTTAGTGAAATAATGGAATCAAAATATATATTTTTAAGATAAACCTTACACTTCATAATTATATACATACAAACTAAAAAGATTATGAGAATCAAAGACATTGTTGGATGGATAATTATGATGGAGAAAATAATTATGACCATCAAAAAAGGTTTCACAAAATTGTGAGGAGATTTTTCGACTTTTTTCATTAATAAAATTAAACTAATAAATAAAATTAAGGAAATACTTTGTGGAGACCAATGTACATATATAAAATTATTTACAAGCAGAAAAAATAAAGCAGCATACCGCGATATTAATTGATTACTAGTTAAAGTTCTAAATAAAGTATATATTGAAAAAAACAGAATTGGTGTTATTATTAAGGGATATATTTTTAATAAATCAATAATCTGGATGCCAGTTATTTTAACAAGGATTGCGAGATTAATAAATGACCCTGGCCATCCTATGTAATACATAGCAGGTTTTATCTGATCTGCAAACGAAAAGGTTCCGGCTTCAATTATTTCTTTTGCTATGTAGCCCATACCCCATGCGTCGTGTGCAAAAGCATAACTTTCAACAAATGCTCTAACTCCCCAAATATAATCTGACAATAAAATAAGTAATGCAATATACTTCAACTCATTCATTTTTTCGATATTAATAAGAATACTAATAACTAAGAGAAGAATAGCTATTGGAAATGTGTTGGGTAACACTTCGATCAATCCAAAATCTAGATAGTAAGGGATCACTGATATCCTGGTGTTATATATAGAAAGAATATATAAAATTAATGAAAGGGTGATTAAAATATTGGTAATTATCTTTTTAGAATTTTCGGATAATCTAAAACTAAAATCATTCAATATATTCATAAAATAATCGGAATCTCCTATGATTTTTCAATGTGTATATCTGCTTGTGCATCTCTAATTATTGCTGAGCGCATATTCAATCGCATTCTTAAATCCTTTAATCATATGCTCATAAGTGAATCCTTCTTCTACTATTTTTTTAGATTTTTCCCCCATTTTTATCTCTAAATCCGAATCTGAGAGTATCTTCTTCATTGCATCACGTAAAGCATCAATATCTCTTGCAGGCACTACATATCCATTAATATCATCTTTTATCATATCAAATGCCCCTCCAACATTATCTGTAGCAATTACTGGCTTTCCAAAATACATAGCCTCATTTAACACCAATACCCATGCATCTTCTTCAGATGACGGTACCACGCAAACATTACTCATAAGATAAAATGCTGGCAAAAATTCATCCTCAACATAACCCATAAAATGAACGTAATTCATAATATTAAGATTCTTGCATAAGGATTCTAATTTTGTTCCATATTCTCCTCTTCCCACAATTATCAAATCAACATCGTTTCGTTCCATTATTAGTTTAGAAAAAGCTTTGATTAAATCTTGAACTCCTTTTCTTTCAACTAATCGACCAATATATAATACAATTTTTTTATCCTTTATTTTTAGTTTTTCAGTTAATTTTTGTTTAGAAATATGATCGCTTTCTTTGATAGTGACATTACTGGCATTTGGGAAAAGAAATATCTTATCTGGTGAAGCACCCAACGAAATAAAGTATTCTTTATGTTTGGTTCCGGGAACCAGTATTGCACTAGACATCATCGTAAAAATTTTAAGCAAGGGGGTAATGATTTTTCTTGATAGAGTCTTCCCTCCAAAATCTTCAGAATACAAAATGATTGGCTTTTTTCTTAGTTTCACAATTGGCAAGTACAAGCATGTTTCTATTAATTCAGCCAGAGTATTATAGCTGACTCCGATGATTATGTCATAATCCTTTAGTGATTTATTTATAACACCAAATGCAATGTCATTTGGAAAATGATTTTTAAGTATTTCATAATCTACCCCTTCAAGACCTTCGATTTCATTCCCTATTTCCACACCATAAATATCTTTACAAACTCCAATATGGGTAAAAATGAACTTTATATCATATTTTTGACTCAATAGTTTGAATAGAGGTCGCCTATACCACATTGCAGTGTTATGGATAAAATATATTTTATTCATCTTATCACCTTCATTAATTTTAGTATATATTTAGTATAATTAATTAACTGACATTATTCGATTTCGGCACAATTAACCCATTATCTATTTGCTTTATATAATCCCTGAAATATCCTTCAGGTGAGTAACAATTGGTATATATTTTTTTAATTCTCTCTTTATATTGGAAAGTTTTATTCTCTAAGATAATTCCAATCTCCTCCAACCCATCTCCTTTAATAATGAGATTTTTGTCTAGCTTTCCCATAATTTCCCCAACCCCTCCTGCATCCGTTCCGGTCACTGGAGTACCTACTGATATCGCCTCAAGCGCAACAATAGGATTATTCTCCGGCCAGATAGAGGGAATGATAAGCGCCAGCGCATCTCTATAGAGTGACAATAACATTTCATCACTTACCCATCCCAAAACTATGACTTTATTTTCTAATTTATTTTTGGCAATATAATCATTAATTTTTTCCTTCAGGTTGCCTTTTCCAACGATAATAAGTTTTGCATCAATCTCTTTGCCTTGTTTTTTAAATAGTTTTAAAAGATTGCAGATTCCCTTATGCTTTTCAAGCACCCCAGCGTATAAAAAATAATTCGAATATCCGGAGTCCTTAATATCTTTTGGTGGATGAGGAACAAAGTTCGGGATATGTACAATATTAGCCTTTACAGGAAGCCACTCTGAGAGCCTTTTTTTCATAAAATTACTTGGAGCTATAATCGTGTCAATATCTCCTATTGTTGCCTTGAATTCCTCACTTCTCCTCCATGTCTGAGGCAGCCTTTTTGATTTAAGGGTACAGGAAAAACAACTTTTCTGCTTACACTCGCTCTGGCCATATTTCATCAAATCGAACCTCTGGCATATCAACCAATAATCATGAGCAGTGTAAAGATTGGTATAACTTCCCTGTTTTTCCAGGATATCGTACCCAAGAAAGAAGATGTTATGGTGATGGACGATATCAGGTTTGATCTCACCTAAAAGATTGTCAAAAGTCTTTTTAACATAAGATGATTTTCCTAATAGATATGTAAGATACAGATCAGCCTTTCCAAGAGGAGATTGTAAGGGATGAAGAATAACGCCATTATTTTCTTCTATTTCTTTTAAAGACCCCTTAAAATCTGGTTTTTTGTACCTGTAACCATCAAGGCTGAACATTACATGTACCTCATGCCCCAATTTCACAAGCTCTTCTGAAAGGTACCTGACATGAACTGCATCACCTCCTATATGATATGGGGGGTAATACGAAGATGTCATGAGAAAGGTTTTAGTTTCCATTTATTTTCATCCTTTGATTTTTTAATCCATAATATTCAGTTTATTTCTTTAATATCCAAAAGCCATTTTCACTACGCCTATGGCGTATTTACTTGCAAGATTGAAATCGTCTGGATTCTTGATAACGTATCCAATATTCTGGATCCACCACTTAGGATTCAAAAATATCGCCTTATGTGCCTTTTCCCTGGCTTTATCTATCTCTTCACTTGTTAATTCATCAGTTCTCATAATCGATTTATTCTGCTTCAAGGTCCTGAAATCTGTTTGTTTTGTTATCCACCCTTTTTCCAAAGCGATTTCATAAAGCCTGGTTCCCGGATAAGGCGTTGCAACATTGAATTCAGCGCCTGTGGGAAGTGTTCGCTTGATAAACTCGATCGTTTCTTTAACAGTGGTGCTGTTTTCACCCGGTAATCCGAAAATGAAACTGCAATTGGCTTTAATTCCTGCATCTTTGACCATTTGTATTGCCCTGGCTGATTCTTCAACAGATATTCTCTTATTAGCACCGCCTATGATCTTTTGACTACCGGATTCTATGCCCATACTAATGGCTGAGCAACCGGCCTGCTTCATTTTTTGAAGAAGAGCTTTATCTACATGATCAATCCTGGAATTACAATACCATTTGATATTCAATCTTTCAGAGACAATTGTTCGTGCAATCTTCTCAACCCGTTTTTTATCTATAGTGAAAACTTCATCAAAAAACATTATAGTTTTGATATTGTAATTCTGCTTAAGATATCTCATTTCCTCAATCACGCTCTCAGCAGACCTTGCTTTCCATTTAGTTTTTGCCATTGTACAATAGATACAAGAGTTAGGACAGCCCTTACTCGTATACATTATCGTGAAAGGTTGACCGTGTTTAGAATCTGCGTAATAAAAATCAAAGGATTTCAATAAATCATAAGCAGGGATAGGTATATCGTCATAATTATTTATAGGATCAGCATCCCTGTTGACTTTTATTTCACCATCAAAACGGTATGCAATCCCGGCCACACCTGAAAGCTCAGATCCTGCAGCTAAACTGTCAATAAGATCTGGCGCTACCACCTCATATTCATGTCTTATGTAAATATCAAGATCTTTTACTTCATCCAGAACATTCCTGGCAAAATTTCCAAGAGTCCAGCAGATGCCAATTGTGGGGGCATCGGAATACTTTTTTGAAATTGATGCAACTTTCATATCCCAGTCAAAAGTTGAAGGAGTGAACTTGATTATAACTGCTTCATAATCCTTTTCAGAAAGAATTTTTTCAAAATCCGAATACTTGATATTCTCCCCATTCGCATCAATAAGACTGACTTCATGCCCATTTCTTCGTAAAAGAGAAGCTATCTGGAGCAGACTGTACGGAGGCAAGACTGAATTCTTTTCGATAATCTCACATCGCTCTTCCCTGATAACTGACATTTTTTTAAATCTTGGTGGGTTCACCAGTAAAACTTTCATATCGAATCACCTTTCAATATTTGTTCATTATCCTTTTCCGATCTTTTTTTTGGTTTTTCCCTCATATTCTGAATGGCTTTGGCCCAATTAGACTCAGGTTCAAAGAGTTCCATGTTCATTTTGTTCCACCATTCTCACAATACCATATGCGTTCATATAATGGAATATTCACTCTTTTATTAGTAAATAAAAATAATAAATATTTATATAAGTTATCTGGCCCTAATATTTCTTTCAGACTTTTATTTTCAATACCAAGACGAAGAGCATGTGACTTTATCATTGTAAAGAAAGTCCTTCGTGCTTGTGTCTTATAAAATTTCATATTTTCAATTTTATCATTAAATATCGGACTAACATTTATTTTTGAATATTTAAGATTTGGATTAATAGAGTTTGCTCTAACTTTTATTTGTTTCAAAGATAACATCGATGCATACTGAAGATCTTCATAAAAAACAATTCTTATATTATTTTCTTTCGCAATTCTACTGCAAATATGACATAAAATAATATGATCTATATGATTCCCAAGACCCATTGGCGACACTATCAAATTACATGGATACGATTTTATTAATTTTAATAAAGTATTATGGACCTCAGTATAAATCGGGTCTGAAGTAGGATTATTATTTGCGAATATATCCATACGTGTATACCCTCTGAGTGGCGGTTCATTGAAATTGAAACTCTGAAAGTCAATTTCTAATTTATCTGCAAATCCAACATCCTCCAAATGCCTTACTTTTGATATTATTTCAGAGTCAGATATTTTAATACATGGTGAATAATTTGATTTTGTGAAAACAGTAACCATTAAAATAGGTCTATTAAAAAAATTTTGTAACAAAGTTCCACCAAGTGAATATGCAATATCATCTGAATGTGGAGATACTAATATTGTTTTAATTTCATTGTCCATGATTTCATCCTTACCTATTTTAATGTGCAAAATCCATTTTATTAATTAAATAATTAGTTAGTATTTTAATAGTATGATTACTCGCAAGAATCAAATCATCTGGATTATTAATTACATGTGTAATATTCTGAATCCACCATCTGGGGTAAAAATATATTGCCTTATATGCCTTTTTTCTTGCACTTTCCAGTTCCTCTGTTGTTAATTCATCTGTTCTCATGATCGATTCATGCTGAAACATACCCCTGAAATCCGTCTGTTTCGTTATCCATCCCTTTTCAATAGCAATATCATACAATTTTGTGCCTGGATAAGGCGCCACGACATTGAATTGAGCGCCCGTGGGAAGAGTCTGCCTGACAAAATCAATCGTTTCATTCACAGTATCCCAGTTCTCACCGGGCAATCCAAAAATAAAGCTGCAATTTACTTTAATCCCGGCATCTTTTACCATTTTGATCGCCTCACTCGCCTTTTCAACAGACGCTTTCTTATTCGCTCCAGTCATAATCTTCTGACTCCCAGATTCTATTCCCAGACTAACGGCTCCACATCCAGCCTGCTTCATTTTTTTAAGAAGATCCATGTCTATAAGATCAACCCTGGAATTGCAATACCATTTGATATTCAACTTTTCATCTACAATTGCCTGAGTAATCTTCTCAACCCGTTTTCTATCCATAGTGAAAGTTTCATCAAAAAACATTACAGTTTTAATATTGTAATTATTTTTAAGATGCAGCAGCTCCCCGATCACACTCTCTGCAGACCTTGCCTTCCATTTTGTTTTAGCAACAGTACAGTAAATGCAAGAATATGTACAACCTTTGCTACTGTACATTATTGTGAAGGGTTGTCCATGTTTTGTATTCCCATAGTAGAATTGAAAGGACTTTAACAAATCATATGCAGGTAAAGGTATATCATCATAATTTTGTATAGGTTGAGCATCTTTGTTGACTTGTATTTCACCATCACAGTGATATGCCATCCCCGCCACATTTGAGAGGTCTCCACCAGTAGAGAGCTGGTCAATAAGCTCTGGCGCCACAACCTCATATTCATGCCATATGTAAAAATTGAGATCTTTCGCTTCGTTCAGTACAGTCCTGGCAAAATTGCCAAGAGTATAACAGATTCCAATTGTAAAAGCATTGAAGTACTTTTTTGAAATTGTGGCAACCAACATGTCCCAATCGAAAGTTGTGGGTGTGAACCTGAAAATAACCGCATCATAATCTTTTTCAGAAAGCAGTTTTTCAAAAGCCGGATATTTTATATCCTCGCCGTTTGCATCAATAAGATCAACTTTATGCCCTCCTTTTCGAAGAAGGGAGGCAATCTGGAGAAGACTATATGGGGGTAAAACTGAGTTCCGTTCGATAATCTCACACCTCTCTTCCCTGATAACAGACATTTTGTTAAACCTGGGTGGGTTGACCAATAGCACGTTCATTTAGTAATCCCTTTTACTATTTGTTCATAAATTTTCTCTGTTTCATTTGTCATTATTTCAGACGTAAATTTCTCTAATATCTTTTCACGAGCTTTCTTTGATATTTTCTTTCTCTCAGATTCATTCTCCAATAAAAATAATAATTTTTTTGCTAATATTTCGGGATTTCCGGGAGGAACCAACAACCCATCAACCTCATCTTCTATTATTTCAGGAACTCCACCAACATTTGATGCAATTACTGGAACTCCTGAACTCATTGCTTCAAGAATACAAAACGGAAAACTTTCTATTAAACTTGGAAGAACAAAAATCGATGAGTTTGAATATATTTCAGGCATCCTGGCATGGGGAATATACCCTAAGAAAGAATAGCAATGCGGTGGAATACCTTCATTTTCAAACATGCTTATCCACTTTCTATTTGCTTCCGGTCCAGCAAAAGCAAAATGAACATCTTTTGTTTCACTGATCACATGCCGCATAGCTTTTACCAAAATATTGATCCCCTTTAATGCAATGAACCTTCCTGAAAATAGCACAACAGGTTTATTTGTTTCAAGTCCTTCTCCCGTATTTTTTCCGTTTGGTGAAAATTGCTCCTGATCTACCCCATTATGGATCACATTCACATCCTTAATCCCATAGTTCTGCTCCAGTAGTCCTTTCATCCAATTTGAAACCGTTATGATTGACGGGGATCTTTTCAAATAAAGTCTCTGGATAAGTTTTAGCATGGGATATAGCTCAAGTGTATACCTCTCAGAGGCCTCCATTTGATTGAAATCAAGACCAGAAGCCAGAATCCCCTGTTTATGCCCTTCAATAATAGTATGTACTGTCGTCACCATGTTCTGGTTTGATTTTAATAATCTCAATATCACATCAGACATATGGGGAACATCAGAATGAACGATATCTATTTTATTTTCTTTGCAGATCATGGGGAGTTGCTTAAAACAAGAATACTGGAAGGCTGCATTATAAAGAAAGGTATCATTAGCATTTGAAATTATATGGAGTTGGATTTTATTATCAAAAAAATCAAGGATTTTTTCATCGGTATAAGCAGAACCTTTATCAATTTTTCTTCTTACTGTCACAACATGGACATTATGTTTTTTTGACAGATTTTTAGCAAGTCCAATTATATAAGTTCCTGCTCCCCCCCAGTTTGGCATAAACTCAGGTGCTAAAAGTGCTATGTTCATCTTGCCTCCTTTATATACACTATCCTTTCATATAATGGAACATTCATGCATTTATTAGTAAATAAAAATATTAAAAAAACATTTTGTAATAACATCCCCCCAATTGAAAATGCAATATCATCTGAATGTGGGGATACTAATATGGTTTTAAATTTATTACCCATGAAAGCACCTGTTGTTCAATTGGAAGGCCAGTTCCTTTGTTATAAGTATCAATTGTTGCTTTTGATAATGCTTTTTTTGTGGATTTCATGTTTTTTCTCATTTTTATTATTAGTTTTATAAAATTGTTTTAAATATTCTTTCATAATAACATTAAGTATCCTCCATCCATCCCTGAATGCATGGAGATTGGACGTGCCGTTCTTCCTTAACTCCTCAAATGAGGGTACTTCTTTGATTTTTAACCCTGCCTTCACCATGAGTATCGATTGCTCAGTTTCGATTTCAAATCCGGTTGAACGACTGTATATTCGTTCCAATGCTTCTTTCTTGAATGCACGATAACCGTAGCAGAGGTCTGTGTATTTTGAACCATAAAGAGTGTTCACCATTGACACAAAGATCATATTTCCCAGTTTCCTGAATGGGGTGAAATCCGCAGATCCGCCTCCCGGTAGCAAGCGTGACCCTTTTGCGACATCGTATCCATTGAGTATGGGCTTGAGAAGTCCAGTAATTTCCCTGGGATTATGACTGCCGTCCGCATCCATCATTATTATTAAGTCGCCTGTTGCGTTTTTAAAACCGGTTTTTATTGCAGCACCTTTCCCGGATGGTTTTTCGATTATTATTTTAGCATCTTTCCTAAATTTAATTATCTCATCTCTGGTCCCGTCGGTCGAGTTTCCATCCACAACAACGATTTCATCAACGAAATCAGGAATATTCGGAAATACCTCCTTGATGTTTTCAACTTCATTCATCGTAGGTATTACTATAGTAATATTTTGTTTCTGTTGCTTTTCATTCATCACACTCATGATATAACCCCCGTTATCAGAATGTGGTTCCCAAACCATTTTTATGTAAGATATTTTTTAATATTTCGTTATACCATTTTTATGTAGGATATTTTTTAATATTTCGTTATAATATGGAAAATTTCTCCTGCAAAATTGCAGTATTCCACACTCCTTATATTATTATCTACTCAATGATACATAAACTTTACTAAATGAAGTGACCGTTACAATTATTGTTGGTGACTTTAAATAAGCTGTTTTGTCTCCAAATCCATCCTTTTTCAACTTATTAAATAAGCGTCTGAGTGTGATAAAATGTTTTGGGACATTTAAATCTCAGACGCCATCTATAGATGATGTTTTCAACTCATAAATATTTACCTTTTCTAATCGAAATATTTATAATACATAAAAATTATGTATAATATGTGATGTTATGTTTTGGGACTTATTATCAGA
>Ga0209540_10001341_pt1 | contig 18997 bp, 15 predicted proteins | sample BarGraIncu01121A_FD_184501 | JGI IMG/M metagenome (GOLD analysis project Ga0209540, IMG submission 184501) | Arctic peat soil microbial communities from Barrow, Alaska - Barrow Graham LP Incubations 011-21A (SPAdes) (version 2) | ecosystem: Environmental > Terrestrial > Soil > Wetlands > Peat... | reverse complement strand
TTTCCTACAACAACATTCTGGATTTGACGGCGGCGGCGAATTTGATTGCGGAATTTTCGGATGACCCGCCGACGCTGGCGCTTTTGAAGCACACCAATCCGTGCGGGGTCGGCCAAGGCGCAAATTTGCGTGAGGCGTGGGACAAGGCGTTTGCAACGGACAAACAGGCGCCGTTTGGCGGCATCATCGCTGTGAACCGTCCGCTCGACGGCGCGTGCGCGGAGGCCATCGCGGAAATTTTCAGCGAGGTCATCGTCGCGCCGGATTTTTCGGCGGAAGCCCTGGTGATTTTGAAAAAGAAAAAAAATCTACGGCTGCTCAAAGTCTTGAAATCACCGCTCGCCGCACGGTCGCTGGACGTGCGAAGTGTTGGGGCAAATTCGTTTTTGTTGCAGGAGCGCGATTTAAAAACAGCGGCGCGCGCGGATTTGAAAATCGTTACCCGCCGGCAGCCGACGGACAATGAATTACGCGCAATGCTTTTTGGCTGGCGCGTAGTCAAGCACGTGAAGTCAAACGCGATTGTTTATGCGGCGGCCGACCGGACGCTGGGCATTGGCGCGGGACAAATGAGCCGCGTGGACGCAAGCCGGATTGCGGTCTGGAAGGCGGGGGAGGCCAAGCTTTTGCTCAAGGGCAGCGTGGTTTGCAGCGACGCGTTTTTCCCGTTCCCGGACGGTTTGATTGCGGCGGCGGAAGCGGGCGCAACGGCGGCGATTCAACCGGGCGGTTCGGTGCGCGACGCGGAAGTAATCGCGGCGGCGGACGAACGAAACATGGCAATGACATTCACCGGCACGCGGCACTTCCGGCATTAACGGATGAGCCAGTAAATCAACGCGAACTGGGCGGCAGTGACAGCCGCCAGCAACACCCAGACGAATGCTTCACGCAGGTGCAGGCTGTGCTGGCGGGCGGCGGCAAGCCAGAACTGGAGTTTGGCGGAACCGAGGGTGATGATGTCACCGTTCCGAAGAATCGCGGCCTGAACGGGTTCGCCGTTGACGGTGGTCAGGGCGTTTGGCGCGGTTGCGAGCGTGAAACCTTTCTGCCGGTTAAATTCCAGCGTGAGGTGCTGATCCCAAATGCCGTCGTCGTCGAGTTGCAGCTCGTTTCCAGGCGCACGGCCGATGCGGAAAGGAAAACGGCGGGCTGCCGATTGAGCGCCCGCCTTTCTTCCCGAAAGGATGTTGAGTTGAATCATCACCAAATTCGACGCGGCACTTGGATTTGGTCGTTGGGATAAACGGACGGATCTTCGGCCTTGCCGGCCTGAATTTTGGCGCAATTCACTTTTATGCGCTGCCCATTGGCGCGGGTGAGCCAGACTTTTTTGTGATTGGCAAAGTCAGTGAAATCGCCCGCGGTCGTAATGGCCTTGGTGACGGTCATTTGGCCGGTGTAGAGCTGGCGTGCGGGTTGCTTGACTTCACCGGTAACGTAGTAAACGCGATCTCCGGTATTCACGGTGACCGTGAGATGGCGGTAAAGTTTCGGCACATAGAGATTATATATTTCGTTCTGAAGTTCCCCCGCAGTTTTGCCCGCAGCTTGAACATGCCCGATATCAGGCATGGTGATGGTGCCGTCTTCCTTGATGGGTTCCTGATGCGGAAGAATATCAGACGGAAGGCCGGACAAAGTCACGAGGACGGTATCGCCGACGTGAAAACGGGCAACCTCCGCTGCAGTATAGCCTGTGATGGGAACACTCGATGACGAGTAGCATCCAGTGAAAATGACACTGGTGAACAGCAGGCCACAAGCAAAAGATCCCAAACTTGACGCTTTCCAAAATAATTTCATTGTCTCTAATCCTTACGAAACTGGGCGCACAATCAATACTTTTGTTTAATCCCGATCACGTCGGTGTCGTCGGAATCTTTTCCCTTGGCGGGGGTTTCCTGAGCGTCTTCGTTGCGCGAGTAGTAATAATTACCCTGGGAGTAGCCGGTGTAGTAGTAATAGCTTTCGTCCTGCGACATGTTGATGTTGTTGAGGAGGATGCCGATGAGGTTGCCGCCGACTTTTTCGATCAATTGCTTGGCGCGGATGCTCATGGGCTGTGGATAACGGCGGTATTGAATAACCTGAATGACCATGTCCACTTCACTGGCCAAGACCGAGGCGTCGCTCACACCCAGAATGGGCGGCGAATCAAAGAAGATGAAATCGTATCGCTGCTTCAATTCGGCGACCATTTCCTTCATCTGCGCCGAACCAAGAATGCTCATCGCAGTACTTGGCAGTTTGCCGCTGGCCATGAAGTCAAGCATCGGCACGCTGGTGGGCAGGATGACTTCTTCGAGTTTGTTTTGTTTCAGCAGATAATTGGTCAGGCCGATGTTGTTGCCGACGTGCAACAGTTTATGCAGTGTCGGACGGCGCAGGTCGGAATCCACGACCAATACGCGCTGGCCGGCTTGAGCAAACACCGTGGCCAGGTTCATGACGGTGAGGGATTTGCCTTCTCCCGCACCGGCGCTGACGACGACAACGGTCTTGAGCTTTTCGTCCTTGCGTGAGAACAGGATGTTGGTGCGCAGCACGCGGTAGGCCTCGGCGTGCGGGCTTTCGAGACCTTCGTCCACCAAGTAGCCGACGTTTTGCGGGATAACGCCAAGCACCGGCGATTGGAACGCACGCTCCACCTCGTCAATCGTCTTGACGCTGGTATCCAGATATTCAATGAAGAAGGCCAAACCGACCCCCATGATCAAGCCGATGACAACACCGAGAACGATGTTCAATGTCTTGTTTGGTTTGACGGGGCTGTCTCCAGGCTCGGCCGGGCCGGTAATTTCCACTATTGAAGTTTTGGGAATTTCAAGGTCGAGCTTTTCCGATTCGATCTTGATGGCCAGCAGCTTGTGGAATTCGATCTTGTCTCCCAGTTCGCGCTTTTTCTCCCAGTAGGGCTGGCCTTTAGTGAAATCCAACTGGTCTTTTTCTTTGGCTGTCTCAACACTGGCGGTGAGTGAGTCGAGGGCGGCTTTCTCTGACTGAACCTGGTTTTCCAAGCCGGCCATGATGCCGGCGACCCGGGCGTCAATCTGGCGATTCAACTCGTCAATCATGGATTGGACACGGGTAATGTGCAGATCGGCCGACGCATAGTCGTTTGTCAAAGCGACGAATGTCTGTTGAGACTCATGCAGTTTGCTCAACAATTCGGACAGTGCTACATCTGGAATCAACGTGGGCAGAACGTCCCTCATTTTATCCAGGCTTAAGGCCTGAAGTTGGGTCAGTTGTTTCTCCAGTTTCAGGTAGCGCGTCTCGCCTTCGAGACGCATGGCGTTGTAGTTGTGCAATTGCTCCTGCGAGAGCGTAGGCGTGGGGTTCATGGAGTTGGGATCACTGTCATTGATGCTCAATTCCTTGCGCAGGTTGTCCACATTGGTTTGAACGGCTTGGATTTGCTCTCGTTCCGACTTAAACTGATCTTCCAAAACCATGATGCCATTCAGGGTGAGTTGCTTGCGCAGATTGAGGCGGTAATTGCGGTAGGCTTCGGCAATGGCATTGGCGAGGCGCGCAGCGTCGTTTTTGTCTTCGCTATAAACGGTGATTCCAATGAGCTTGGTGTTGCGCACGGGCATCAGGTTCATTCGTTTCTTGAGAAACTCCATGGTCTCGGGAGTTTTGAGCGTTTCGCCGCCAAAGTATTTTTTGCCCCACTCGACGTTCAGGTTCAGGGCTTCGATGACTTTTCCCAAAACAACACGATCCTGGATGATTTCAAATTCGGTCTGAATGAAATAGGGATCATAAGAAGCGTAGGTCACGTGATTGCCAACGCCCGCAATGTCTGCAATAGAGTCGGGTTCGATTCTGATTCGGGCCGTGCTGGCGTAGGATTCGGGCAAAAGGAATGTTACCGCTGTGGCGACAATGGCGGTAATCAGAAAAACAGTAATGATGATGGCCTTGCGAATGCGGATGATGCGCCAATAGTCCAGGAAGTGCAGCCTGGTTTCCTGTTGCGGCTGAGTTTTTAATGAATCCATATGTCGGAAAAAAATAATGGAAGCCAGACCATTGACCCGGCTCCCGTCTAAACGTTCAAAACAATTTAGTTTAACACGGCTGGCTAATAGGCGGCTGAAACTCCCAAATAAATGCGGTTGCGCGTATAACTGTTACCCTGAACTTTAGAGACAACATCATCAAAATTATAGCCGGCATCAACTGAAAAATGCTGGTTGAAACTATACGACAGGTTCACGCCCAAACTATAGTAATCAAGCGCCTGATTGTTGTAAAGGCCCTGGTTGTATATCGAGTGTTGCCAGCGCCCAATGACTGTGCCCAGCAGCTTGGATGTCAATTTGTGGTTGATGGAAGCGTAAACCGTGGAACTCTCCGTAGACAAGGTGATGCGACCGTTGGCGTCGGGCGTCACTTGATCGGTTGCGTTCTGCGTTTGAGTAAAACCAATTTGGGCGTAACTGCCCGGCAAGTAGGTATAAATCAACGAAAGATCCGCATACGGATTGAGCGAAGTTGCGTTATCATTATAATTATCGGTGTACTGCATCCCGCCTTTGCCGGTAAAGCTCAAATTCGCAAGCATTTTGCGTTGAACCCCAACATATCCATAGTACGAACGGCTGTCACGAACGTCGCTATAATAAAATGGTTGAGGCCCTACAATATTGAGAGCAATCGGCTCATCCCCCATATAATTTACTGCGCCAAACTGACCGCCAAAAAAGGCCACGGTTTCCGGTGCGACATGCCATTGAAAATCCAACGAAACCAATTGCTCAATGCGATTCAACAAACCGGCAAGGCTGGCGCCTTGAGTCGCAAGATTACCAGTGGTAGCGCCGCTGTTCTCGTAATCGAAGAATGAGTTCTGATAGTTCAACGCGGTGCTGAATAACCGCGCCCAAGCCGTGTTCAGAGTTAGGGTGCCAGTGTTGCGGATGTTATTTCCATCAGAGCGGCGCGTCACGGAGGTATTGGGATCAATCAATTCCGGCTCCTGCCCCATGATAAACACATCCTCCACTCTTGCCCGCCAACGTTCGGTGAACGCGTGATCCACCCACAAATCAAATTGCTGGGTCTGGTCAATCGGGTTTTCGCCCAGCTCCTCCCGCTTCTGATAATAATACAAACCGTAAATGTAACGCATTCCCAACTCGGTTTGTTGCAGTGGCACGTTGAACTCAAGTTGGGGGGAAATCTCAAAACCGAAGCTGCCTTGTTTGTTGGGTCCATTTGGCGCCGTTTGGTAGTTGTCATCATAAAACCCCCGCAACGTGCCCGAAACACTCCACATGGAAGCCGACTTGGAATTCCAGTCAGGGGCATAGGCAGCCTGAAGGCTGGCCGTCCCGGCAGCAATGAGTCCCACAGAGATAAAAAACTTCTTCATATCGTTTATATCGTTTATATCGTTATCACACCGGATCATTATTTAGACCGTTCACGCCCTTTAACATTCAAAAAAAGGGCAAACAGCCAATGACCTAGTAACGCTACCAACAAAATATTATCACAGTCAAGGCATTTTTTTGCTTATTTGGACAGCAAAAAAAGCCCTTAAAATCTTGCATGCCTCAACCATTTAAGCGCTTGCGTTTCAATTCCTTCTGCAGCGATTTTAAGGTGAGAGTATTGACGACGTCTGTTTGTTCCAGCCAACCCTTGCGCGCGATTCCCGCGCCCAGCCTGAGAAAACCAGCGTGTTCATTCCGGTGCGCGTCCGGGTTGATGACGCATTTCACGCCCCGGCTTCTTGCGTAAGGCCACAACCGCCAGTCCAAGTCAAACCGGTGCGGATTACAGTTCAGCTCAATCCATGTTCCAGTCTCAGCACACGCATCAATCACCGCCTGCGCGTTGACTGGATACGGTTCGCGTTCCAAAAGCAGCCGGCCGGTCATGTGGCCGATGATGTGAACAAATTTGTTTTCCGCCGCCCGAATCAGACGTTTTGTGTTCTCCGCTTCGCCGCTGGCTGGAACATGCAAGCTTGCCACCACCACGTCCAGTTCTGCGAGCAATTCGTCGTTGAAATCCAGCCGGTCGCGCAAAATGTCCACTTCGGTTCCGGTGAGCAGACAAAAATCGCTGCCGCGTTCGGCAAGCTGCCCGTTAATCTTTTTGATTTCCTTGATTTGCTCGCGAACGCGTTTTGCGTCGAGACCGTTCGCCTGAAACGACGACTTCGAATGGTCGGTGATCGCCCAGTATGCCAAACCAAGTTCTTCCATGTATTCGGCAATTTCCTCAAGCCGATTGTGGCCGTCACTCCACGTCGAGTGATTGTGCAGCGCGCCTTTCAAATCCGTCCATTCGATGAGCCGCGGCAAATCGTTCTTTTCACCCGTCGCAAATTCTCCGTGATCTTCACGCAGTTCAGGCGGCACAAACGGCAAATCCAGTTTCGTAAAAATTTCCGTTTCGTCCCGGCACGGCACAAGCAGCTTTGGGTCGCGCGTCTCTTCCTTCGAATTGAACAAGCCGTATTCGTTGAGCCGCAGGCCGCGCTGAATCGCCCGCTGGCGCATGACGATGTTGTGCTCCTTGCTGCCGGTGAAATACGCAAGCGCAAATGGAAATTCCTTGTCGCTCACCACGCGCAAGTCGCATTGAATGCCACCGTCCAGAATGACGCTTGCCTTTGTTTCGCCCTTGGCGGTGACTTTGATGATGCCCGGCTGCGCGACAAACCCCCCAATCACCTCCGCCGGCTTTTTCGACGACGCCAGCAAATCAATGTCGCCAATCACTTCCTTGAACCGCCGCAAACTGCCTGCCGCGCTGCAACGAATCACATCAGGATGCCCGCGCAAACCGTCGAGCAACAACTCGGCGGCGCGCAATGCGTCGCTGAGCAGATGTTTCGAGGCGTAAGTACGGCGACGCTCGATGCCTTCGAGAATATTCGCCTGCGTCTTTTCACCAAAACCGTCGAGATTGGCAACTATGCCTGATTTGCAGGCGGCTTCGAGTTTTCCGACCGAATCCACGCCGAGTTTTTGGTTGAGCGCCTGGATTTTCTTCGGCCCCAGCCCGGGAATTTCCAGCATCTCAATCAAACCGGGTGGAATCGAAGCTTTCAACTCATCGTAATACTTCAATTTGCCGGTTGTGACAAATTCGGTGATTTTTTTCGTGAGCGCTTCGCCGACACCCTTGATTTCGCCGAGCCGATTTTCGGCGACAATTTTTGTCAGCGGCTCGCTCAGACTTTCAATCGTTCGTGCGGCATTCGCGTAGGCACGCGTCTTGAACGGATTTTCGCCCTTCAATTCCAGCAGTGTGCCGATTTCGGCCAAAATTTCCGCGACTTGCTCTTTGTCCATGCGCTTGAGTATAAGCTTATAAGGACGGGTTCCAAAGAGAAAGTAAGTGAAGGCGTGAGTTCCTTTCCGGCCCAAAAAATGCTTCCCAACCGCATGTCAGAAAGATTGACAGAATCTGATTTTGTGATTAGATATATTTGATTTGCTCGGAAAGGCTTATGCAACAATCTGAAGGTTTAATAAACAAGATTGCCCGATTGATTAAAGTGCAGCCGGAAATGAAATTATAGGACTTAGAGCATTTCCACACATCATATAGCGTAACGAGCGTGTAAGAAGAAGCCGTGGCCGTCGGCGGTCGAGATGGCATTGCAGGCAGTTTTGGCGGCTTGGACCAGTTCGTCCTGGGTGCGCGGGGCCAGGCTGCGGAAGATTTGCTTGATCTTGCTCCACCTGTTTTCGATGGGGTTGAAATCGGGCGAATAGGGCGGCAGATACAGGAGCCGGGCACCCGCAGCTTCGATGGCCTCGCGGACGCCCTGCACCTTGTGCGTGGCCAGATTGTCCAGGATGACCAAGTCGTCCTTTTGCAGTGTGGGAACCAACCCTTCCCTGACCCACGCCAAAAACATCCCCCCATTCATGGCTCCCTCAAAGAGCCAGGGGGCGCAGGGGCCGGTCAGGCGAACCCCTGAGATGAGGTTGCTGGTCTGATAGTGTCCGTGCGGGATGCGGGCGACCAACCGCTGGCCGCCGGGAGACCGTCCGCGCCAGCGGGTCATCTTGGTGTTGGCCCCGCTTTCATCCACAAACACCAGCCGGGCTGGGGCATCCCCGGCCAGTTGCTCATGCCAATGCGCCCGTTTTTCGGCCACGTCGGGGCGGTTTTGCTCGGCGGCGTGCAGCGTTTTTTTTATAGGTCAAACCCAGTTTGCGCAGCCACAGATCCATCGTCGAAGTCCGAAACGGGCGGTCCATGCGCGAGCCCAACTCGGCCAGCGTGGCGTCGGGCTGCGCGTCCACCAGCTTTTGCAAGCGGGCCTTCCGCTCGGCGGTTAACAGCGTCTTGCGGCCGCACAAATACGTTTGCGGTTTGAGCGTGCCGCGCGCCTTGAGCTGCTGCCTGACTCGGCGCACTGCCGCCACGCAAAAACCAAAATACCCCGAAATCTCGCGGGTGCTTTTGCCCTGTTCATAGAGGAAGATGATTCGCTTGCGCGCCGGCAGAGGGATCGCTTTCATGACCCTTATCCTGCCAGGTTTTTCGGCCCCCGTCAAGCTACATTATTTGTGGAAATGCTCTAAAGGTATGGATTTGATATTTTCCCGGGAATATATGCGGGCGGCGTTGATGGTGTCGCTGTTAAGCGTGTGGGTGCTGGTGGGGCTTTTTTACTACCTGAATCGTTATACCAAACGGGAGTATTTCACCGTGTGGACGGCGGCGTGGTTGTTTTATGCCCTGTGGCTGACGTTAAGCCTCCAAACGCAGAATTCTCCGCCTGAGAGCATCTTTTTCATGCTCAAGCAGTGTTGTGTGGCGATTTCGGCGGTCTTTCTTTTGTGGGGCAGCTTGCGTTTTATCGGCATCCCGGTCCCGCAGATGTTGTTTGGTCTGTTCATGGTGTTCCTGCTGGTTTGGACCATCGTCAGTCCGCAAATCCTCTCAAGTACATTGGAAATTCAGTTGCCGGTCTTTATTCTGCTTGGTTCCGGCAGTATTTTTGCCGGGGCTTGTTTCTACCAGTCGCGGAAGAAAATGCCGTTCGTGGGCGCGGGCATGCTGGCGCTGGGCTTTTTGCTGTGGGGCTTTTATTTGGGAAGTTATCCGCTTTCGCAGCAATATGACAACCTGTTCAGCACCGGGTTTTTTGTGGCCGCAGTGTTGCAGCTTTTCATCGCCGTCAGCATGATTGTGCTCGTCTTGGAGGAGGTCCGATACAAAAATGAGCAGATCCTTGCCGAAATCGCGGCAGTTCGTTCGGAGAAGGAAGCCCTGCAGGTCAAAGTTCTCTCCACCGAGGAACAATGCCGCAGCCTTTATGATCAAGTGCGCCTCACCGAGGGACTTCAAAAGGCTTACGAAGAGTTGCGCCGGACCCAGCATGTGGTGGTGCAGCAGGAGCGCCTCCGTGCCTTGGGACAAATGGCCAGCGGTGTTGCACACGATGTCAACAACGCGCTATCTTCCATTGTCGCCTATTCGGAACTGCTGCTAAGTACGCTGCCGGATTTGCCGGAGGTCTCAAAGCATTACCTGCAAACCATCAACCAGGCGGGCGGGGACATAGCTCAAATCGTCGCCCGCATGCGGGAGTTCTATCGCCGCCGCTCTGACGAGGAGCAATTGACCCAAGTGAACATCAATAAAGTCATTGAGGAGGTGATCGAACTCACCCGCCCTCGTTGGCGTGATCTTTCGCAACGCCAAGGGATCTCCATTAACGTCCAATGTGAACTGGAACCGGAGCCATCCTTGCTGCACAGCGATGCCGGTGAACTCCGGGAAGCGTTGATCAACCTGGTCTTCAATGCGGTGGACGCCATGCCGCAAGGCGGCACCATCACCTTTGTCACTCGTTCCATCAGTGGTCCCGTTTCGGAAGAGAGTGGGGCCTCCGAGCGGCAGCTTCAGGTCGAAGTGAAGGACAACGGCTTCGGCATGGATGAGAAAACACGGCAACGTTGTCTGGAACCGTTCTTTTCCACCAAGGCCCAGCGCGGCGGCACCGGACTCGGTCTGGCGATGGTCTATGGAATGGTGCAACGCCACGACGGCATTATTGAGATTGACAGCGCTCCTGGCCGCGGCACCTGTGTCCGGCTTATTTTCCCCATTCAGGAAAGACCTCCGCAAACCGTGCCGGGCACCTCGCCACAAGTCAAACCGAAGCGCTCCCTTCACATCCTCTGTATTGATGACGACGCGCAGGTCCGGCAACTCTTGGACGATGTCTCACTCACTTCAATCATCGGGTGATGGTTGTCTCTGGCGGGGAGCACGGAATGGAATTGTTCCGCACAGCCATGCTGAAAAACCAGCCCTATGAAGTGGTCATTACGGATCTGGGCATGCCAAAGATGGATGGACACCAAGTGGCCCGAACCATCAAAGCGGAGTCCCCCAACACACCCATCATCATGATGACCGGCTGGGGCACGATAATGAGGGAAAAGGGAGAAACCGCTTCAGAAGTGGACGCCGTTATCGGCAAACCGCCGCGCATGCAGGAACTGAACGACCTGCTTCTCCGGGTTACTGCGTCGGACAAACGCCTCGCTTGAGACGGTCCGGGCAACCCAAGTCCCCGCCGGCCGGTCTTTTTCCGTGCCGTTTTGTGCGAATGCCGGTAAGTTCAAACTCATGTCACGGATCGTGAAATGGCCGGTGGCGCTTACCATTGCCGGCTCCGACAGCGGCGGCGGCGCCGGCATTCAGGCCGATTTGAAAACCTTCGCCGCGCTTGGCGTTCACGGCGCGAGTGTCATCACCTGTCTCACCGCGCAAAATCCCCGGCGCGTTCTCGCCGTCGAACCGTGTTCGCCTGAAATCGTGCGGCAGCAAATGAAAGCCGTGTTCGAGGAATTGCGGCCGGTGGCGGTGAAAACCGGAATGTTGTTTTCAGCGGAAATCATTCATGTCGTCGCTGATTTTTTCAAAAAGCAAAAGTGCCCGCCGCTCGTGGTTGATCCGGTCATGATTTCCACCAGCGGTGCGGCATTGCTGAAACCGGCGGCGATTAAAATTTTACGGGAACAATTGCTGCCGCTCGCAATTCTGGTCACACCCAACCTCGACGAAACCGGGATTTTGATCGGACGCAAAATTGCGTCTGTTGAAAATATGCGTGTGGCGGCGCGGGAAATCCACATGCGGTTCGGCTGCGCCGCGCTGGTCAAAGGCGGCCATTTGCGCGGCGTGCGCGATGCGGTGGACATTTTTTTTGACGGCCGGACGGAATTGCTGTTGAGCGCGCCGTTTATCAAAGGCGTCTCGACTCACGGCACCGGCTGCACGTATTCGGCGGCCATCGTGGCGGCGCTGGCGTTGAACCATGATTTACCGCACGCGGTTGAAATCGGCAAACGCCACGTGACCACAGCCATCACGCGGAGTTATCGCATCGGGAAACATTCCGCGCTCGGACATTTTGCCTGAGCGCGCGAAATTTTCACGGTCGCCACAGCCGGAAAAACTGGCTGGTGTTCGTCACGCCCACAACCACGGAGTTTTGATTGTTGGTCACAACGGGAGCCGGACCGTTTGTGTTCCACGAAACTGGCGGATTGAGATTGGTGGCCGATTCCAAAACGAAGCCGGCGGGATAAAGTGGCCATTGGAGGACGACGTTGGTGCCGGACCTGGCGATATCCAACGACATCGAGAAAAATTCAAATGCCAGCGCGTAGGTTTCGCTACTGCTGACAAAACTCCCGCCGGCTTTCCAAACCTGCAAATCGTACCGCCCTTGCGCGAGGTTCGGCACAAAGATGTGCTCCACGTTGTCCACCAGGCTTGTGCTGCACGCGACCAGGTTGCTGGAAATGGCGTTATATAAAAATAAATCGAGATTGTTGATGCTGGTCTGACTGCGGTGGCGGTTCCAAACGAGGGTGGCAGTGGCGGTGAACGTGGCGTTGCTGACGCCATTGGTGACGTTGAAATAATAGTGTTTCACCACATCGGAAGTGGCGCTGCTGGAATTGGTGTTGAAATCCCAGCCGCTCAACACGCCGACTGTTCCGGTTGCGCCGGTGGGCGGATGCGGAGTGCCGATGGAAACGCTGGTGGAAACAATATAACCGCGCTTGCCGCCGATGAGTTGTTTATAGGAATTGAAAACGTTCAGCACCCCTGCGCCGTAGCGCGTGTCCAGCGGCGAAGAGGCGTTGTTTGTCCAATCGGCGGGCTTGATGGCGCCGTTCAACAGCAGCGCCTTCACCGTGCGGATGTCGGCGGCGGAATTGGTGTCGCTGCCGCCGTCACTGCGCAATCCCGCCTGCATGAGCACCGCCGCCGCGCCGGAAACATAAGGCGTGGAAAAACTCGTGAGCCCCGCGGGATAACCCGGCGCGGTGATGTCCGGTTTGGCGCGGCCATTGTCCACCGTCGGCCCGATGCTTGAACTGCCATTGTTCACCGCCACGCTGATGCCATTGTAACACGTTGACGGCGGATACACCGGCCCGCCGTTGCCCGCGCCGGAAACGAAAAGAGTTTTGAATTGCGCGGCGTAATCGTCGTAGTTCGAGTCAATGGCCTGTTGTTGGGCAACGGTGGTTCCGGTGAAGGTAAAACTTTGGTTCACCACCGCATCATTGATGTTGGGAGGGACAGTCGCCGCGATGATCGAGTTATAAAAGTAACTCGCGTCGTCATTATCCACGTGCGCGACGTTCGTGGCCACACCGAGCGGCACGCCGTAAAAATTTCCCGCCACCGCGTCCGCGTGTCCAGACTCGGCGCCCAAGGCATTGGGAAAAGTTGTCGCCGAACCGCCGCTGGAGTAGTAAGTAAACAGGTTGGTCGGCTGTCCGACCGTGCTGGGATTTACCTGCCAGTTGGTCGTCGTCCCGTTCCCCGCCTCCGCCTGCGCAACGCGAATGCCCGAGCCATTGACATTGGTCGTCACCGTTTGCAACAGCGTAACGCCGATGGTGTCGAGGTACTGCGCTTGGGCAGCCATTGGCCCGGAGCAAGCCAAGGCCAGGAGGAATTGTGCGCCGCGCAACTTATTCATGAATTTTCAATTTCTGCTGCAAGTTCTATGCCCGAACACCAATTCCACACCTGAAGCGCGGATAATTGCAGATTATCCAGAAGATAACCGCGAATCGCACCAAAGCAAATCACCGCCATTTCCTTTTAAGGCCGGAGCGTTACACTGCCAGCATGTCCGACACACTGGTGGTCAACGAAATCTATTTGAGCTTGCAGGGCGAAAGCACCTTTGCCGGGCTGCCGTGCATTTTTATCCGGCTCACCGCCTGCGATTTGCGCTGCTCATATTGCGACACCGCCTACGCCTTTACCGAAGGCAAAAAAAAATCACTCGAAGAAATTTGCACGGAAGTCCGGCGGCTGGCCGCGCCATTCCGCCCGCCCCTCAACCCTCAACCCCTTGGCGCGGCGAAGCGGAGCGGAGACGGCTCAACCCTCAACTCCGTGCCCTTGGTTGAACTTACGGGCGGCGAACCGTTGCTCCAGAAAAATTCCCTGCCGTTGATGAAGCGGCTTTGCGACGATGGGTTCACCGTGTTGCTTGAGACCAGCGGTGCGCATGACATCTCGCCGGTTGACCCGCGCGTCCGGCGCATCATGGATTTGAAATGTCCCAGCAGCGGCGAGGCCGAACGCAATCGCTGGGCAAATCTCAAACTCCTGAAAGCGACCGACGAAATCAAATTCGTCATCGGCACGGTTGAAGATTATGAGTGGGCCAGGCAGCAAATCGCCGAACACCGGCCAAAAATGGTATGCCCCCTGCTCTTTTCGTGGGTGCATCCGCTGGCGCCGGAGCAACAAAATAAATCATTGAAAAAGGTTCCCGCCGGCCAGACGCCGGTTTCGCGGCGCGAATTGGCGGAAAGAATCATCGCCGACGCGCTGCCGGTGCGGTTTCAAGTTCAGATGCACAAAATCATCTGGCCGCCGGAACAACGGGGAGTTTAATCAGCCACCGATGAAACGCAGATTGAATACAGAAATACGCAACCGCGTTTTCTCCCTCTCCGCCAACGAAGTTGAGGGGAGAGGGCCGGGGTGAGGTGGCGCATAAAACGCAAATCCCCTCACCCTGTCCCTCTCCGCGCTTGGGCGGGGCGAGGGGAAAAGCATCTCGCATTTCTGAATTTATCCGTGTCCGTCCATCCGTGGTTAAAAAATGAAATCGCAGCAAATCATCCAATTGTTGCGTGATTACGAGTCGCGTAACATTGTGTTCATGGAGCCGGACGGCTCCTGGCCCATCGTTTGGGAACGCGCCAAAGACGTTTACGTTTGGGACGCTGACGGGAAAAAATATCTCGATTTGACCGCCGCGTTTGGTGTTGCCGCCGCCGGTCACGCAAACCTGCACGTCGTCAAGGCCGGGCAAAAACAAATGGTCCGGCTTTTGCACGCCATGGGCGACGTGCATCCGCACGCGCGCAAAGCGGAACTCGCCCGCGACTTGAGCCGAATCACATTTGAACGTTGGAGCAACGGCAAAAAATCGGGCAAAGTCATTTTCAGCAATTCCGGTTTTGAAGCCGTTGAGTCCGCGTTCAAAACCGCGATGCTGGCCACCGGCAAACGCGGTGTGATTGCCTTCGAGGGCGCGTATCATGGCCTCGGCTACGGCGCGCTCAACGCCACCCACCGCAATTTTTTCCGCAACCCGTTTCACTTTCAGCTTCGCGAGTTTGCAAACTTTGTGCCGTTTCCAAACAAATCCAACGACCTCGCCGCCGTCGAATGGTCCATCCGCCATTTTTTCCGCCGCGAATGGATTGGCGCGATTCTCGTCGAACCGGTGCAGGCACGCGGCGGCATCAATATTCCGCCAAAGGAATTTCTGCCGCTGCTGCGAAAACTTTGCGACGAACACGGTGCGCTGCTGATTCTCGATGAAATTTACACCGGCTTTGGCCGCACCGGAAAATGGTTTGCCTGCGAACACACCGGCGTCGTGCCCGACCTTATCTGCCTGGGCAAGGCACTCACCGGCGGTTTCCCGCTCTCGGCCTGCATTGGCCGCGCCGACCTGATGGATACCGCGTGGCCGGCATCGCGCGGCGAGGCGATTCACACCAGCACCTTCCTCGGCCATCCCGTCGGCTGCGCGATGGCGCTGGCACAAATCAAAGAAATTGAAAACTTGGATTTGTCCAAAAGCAGCGCGGAACTTGGCGAATTTCTGCTTGGTGAACTGCAATCGAAGATTTCAAATCCGAAATTTCAAATCGCCGTGCGCGGTTTGGGTTTGATGGCTGGCGTCGAACTGCACTTGTCCGACGGCCGGCCAGCCACTGACGCGGCCATGCAGGCCATTAAAACCATGTTGCAGCGCGGCTTCATTTTGTTGCCCGAAGGGGAGCATGGCAACGTCATCAGCTTCACGCCCCCGCTTACGATTACCAAAGCGCAATTGGCCAAAGCCGTCAGCGCCCTCGCGGAAGTTTTGAGCCACGAATGAACACGGATTGAACACCGAAGTGCGCGACTGCGTTTTCTCCCTCTCCGCCAACGGAGTTGGGGGAGAGGGCGGGGTGAGGTGGTGCGTAGAAAACTCAAATCCCCTCACCCTATTCCTCCCCGCTTGGGCGGGGCGAGGGGGAACAGAACATATTCCGCGCGTCGTTTTTATCCGTGCCCATCCGCGTTCATCCGTGGTTTAATCCTTCCCGGTGAAGCTTTCGGAAATGCGGGAACTGCTGGCCACGCGCGGGATTCAGTTGACGAAATCCCTGGGCCAAAATTTTTTGCACGACGCCAACCAACTCCGCCGCATCGTCGATGCGGCGGAACTGAAAAAAACAGATAAAGTCCTCGAAATCGGGCCGGGGCTGGGTCCGCTGACGGAATTGCTCCTGGAAAATGCGGGTGAGGTTTTGGCGATTGAGAAAGATTTGCGACTGGTGGAATTTTTGCGCGAGCGGTTCAAAGTTTCGGAGGGACGAGTTACACGAGTCCCAAACTTTGAAACCCCAATCACGCAAAAAAAACAGGGACTCGCAGAGCTCGTCCCTCCGAAATTTAGTTTGCTCCACGCCGACGCGCTGGAATTTCTCCGCCGCGAGTCGCACGATTGGGGCGACTGGAAGCTCGTGGCGAATTTGCCCTACTCCGTCGCTTCAACCATTTTTGTGGAACTGGCGCAATCGCCCAAACGACCGGAACGGATGGTTGCGACGTTGCAACTCGAAGTGGCCCACCGGCTCATGGCCAAAGCCGGTGACGAAGATTACGGGGTGCTGACGCTGTTGCTTCAGCTCGACTACGAGCTGCGCGAGTGGTTCAAGATTCCGGCCGGCTGTTTTTTTCCCGCGCCGGACGTGGACTCCGCGTGCGTGGTTTTGATCCGTCGCGAACAACCGCCTTTGTCGGACCCCCAGCGCGTGATGTTCGCGAAAATCGTCAAGCGCGCGTTTTCGCAGCGGCGGAAGATGATGTTGAAACTGCTGCGCGAAGATTGGCCGGCGGAAAAATTGGAGCGGGCATTTGAAAAACTGCAGCTTTCTCCGCAAATCCGTGCGGAAGCGGTGAGTTTGGAACAGTTCGTGGCGTTGGCACAACGTGTTGCGTGATGCGGATTACGTCAAGTATTGTGCCTGCGCTTCCCGTTGCTTGACGCCACACACAACACGGAACATGAATCCATGAGCGAGGAAATTTTCGACGTCGTCAACGAGCGCGACGAGGTGATTGACCGCCAGCCGCGCCGCGCGGTGCATCGGCTCGGCTTGAAGCATCGCGCGGTGCATGTGCTGGTGTTCAATTCGCGCGGCGAGGTTTTTCTGCAAAAACGCTCCCTGAAGAAAGATACCGCCGCCGGTTTGTGGGATTCGTCATCGTCGGGTCACGTGGATTCGGGTGAGGATTACGATGCGTGCGCGGTGCGCGAGCTGCGCGAGGAAATTGGGCTGGAAGTGAAATCATGTTCGCGGCGGCTTTTCAAAATTGACGCCTGCAAGGAAACGGGCTGGGAGTTTTGCCGGGTTTATCGCTGCGAAGCGGAAGGTCCGTTTCAACTGCGCCCCGACGAGATTGAGAGTGGCGGGTGGTTCGCGCCGGAAAAAATCACACGCTGGATCGCGGAGAAACCGGGAGATTTCGCGAGCGCATTCCGGCTGATCTGGTCAAAGCTGCAACCAGCTTCCTCCTCGTCCTCGTTCTCGTAATCGAAACCAAAAATTCGAGGACGAGGAGGAGAACGAGGACGATTTCTTTTTTCATGAAATCCGAGGATAAAAAATCTTTCGCGCCTTTACTTGCGGCAAAAATGGGGTAGTTATTTAGCCATGCAAGATTTTCTGGTTCCGATTGTGGTTGAACAGACCGGGCGCGGCGAACGCAGCTGGGACATTTATTCCCGCCTGCTCGTTGACCGCATCATTTTCCTCGGCACGCCGATGGATGACACGATTGCAAACATCATCATCGCGCAGCTTTTGTTTCTGCAAATGTCCGATCCGAAAAAGGACGTCCATCTCTACATCAACTCGCCTGGCGGCAGTGTCACGTCGGGACTGGCGATTTACGACACGATGCAATATCTCACCTGTGACGTGAACACCTACTGCGTCGGACAGGCGGCGAGCATGGGCGCGGTGCTGCTGGCGGCGGGCACGAAGGGCAAACGCTTCGCGCTGCCGAATGCGAACATCATGATCCATCAGGTGCTGGGCGGCGCGGAAGGCCAGGCGAGCGACGTGGAAATCCGCGTCAAATATATGCTCAAACTCAAGCAACGCTTGAACAGCATTCTCTCCAAACACACCGGTCGCACCGTGGAACAGGTGGAGAAGGATTGCGACCGCGACAATTTCATGTCCGCCGAAGAAGCCAAAAATTACGGCCTGGTGGACCAGGTGGTGCAATCCCGCAAGGAAATCCCGGGAGCCATGGAGAAAAGTTCGGCAGTTGTTTGAACAAGATAATCTCGAACGTCGCATGAATTCAAAGCGAACCCTCACCCCGGCCCTCTCCCTTTCCGAAAGGGCGAGGGAGAAGCGTTCGGATGTTCACTGTAATTCTAAATGCGCCGCGCCATTCGCCGTTGGCAATCGTAAATCGTAAATCGTAAATCGCAAATCGTAAATCGTAAATCCCAAGTGGCCCGTCCGAACAACATCACCCTGTGCAGTTTCTGCGGCAAGTCGCACGCGGAAGTGCGCAAGCTCATCGCCGGACCGGACGTTTATATTTGCGACAACTGCGTCCTTCTCTGCAAAAACGTTCTCGACCGGGAATTCGCGGCCGCCACCAAAAAGCAGCAGCCGAAGTTTACCATTCCCAAACCGGCGGTCATCAAACGGCAGCTCGACCTTTATTGCGTCGGTCAGGAACACGCAAAAAAAACCCTGGCCGTGGCGGTGCATAATCATTACAAGCGGATCCAGCCGGAACCGGCGGCAAAAAATGAAGAGGCCGGCAAGTCTTCACCCCAGCCGCACGCCGACGTTGAAATCGAGAAGAGCAACATTTTGATGGTCGGGCCGACCGGCTCCGGCAAAACGCTGCTGGCCCGGACGCTCGCCAAAATTCTCGACGTGCCATTCGCCATCGCCGACGCGACGACGCTCACTGAGGCTGGGTATGTCGGCGAGGACGTGGAGAACATTATTTTGCGGCTGCTCCAAAACGCCGACTACGACGTGAAGCGCGCCCAGCGCGGCATCGTTTACATTGACGAAATTGACAAAATCGCGCGCAAAGCGGACGGCCCGTCCATCACCCGCGACGTTTCAGGTGAAGGTGTGCAGCAGGCGCTCCTGAAAATTCTCGAAGGCACGGTTTGCAACGTCCCGCCCCAGGGCGGACGCAAACACCCGCAGCAGGAATACATCCGCGTGGATACGACGGACATTTTGTTCATTTGCGGTGGCGCGTTCATCGGGTTGGAGAAAGTCATCCACCGGCGGCTGGGCCGGCACGTGATTGGTTTTGGCGCAATTGGGGAAGCGCAAAAAAACGCCGGCGCGGTGCGCAATGAAATTCTCCAACACGCCGAACCGGAGGATTTGCTCAATTT
>Ga0209540_10001340_pt1 | contig 18998 bp, 15 predicted proteins | sample BarGraIncu01121A_FD_184501 | JGI IMG/M metagenome (GOLD analysis project Ga0209540, IMG submission 184501) | Arctic peat soil microbial communities from Barrow, Alaska - Barrow Graham LP Incubations 011-21A (SPAdes) (version 2) | ecosystem: Environmental > Terrestrial > Soil > Wetlands > Peat... | reverse complement strand
GAGTGGCGCAGCTTCTCTTCGAGGGCCTTGCGCTCGCTGGTGTCGAGGAAGAGACTTACACTGCCGACGACCTCGCCCGCCTGGTCTCGCAGCGGCGCCGACGAGACGATGACCTCGACCGTCGAGCCGTCCTTTCGCTGCCTATCGGTCTCTCCGTGAAAGGATTCGCCAGCGAAGAGCCGCTCGAGGTTGTGGGTTGCCTCCGTGCTCGCGCAGAGGGGATACGGCTTACCGATCGCCTCTTCCGCCCGCCAGCCGAAGAGCCGCGCGGCGCCTGGATTCCAGAGCGTGACGAGGCGCTTGCTATCGACGGCGACGATCGCAAGCGGCGCCGTTTCGATCAGCGTCTCGAGCTTCTCGAGAGTCTCGGCAAGCTCATCCTCATGGCGTTGCTGGACATGCAGGATCAGACCCATCCGCAGGAAGACGGCGGCGATCATGAACGAGCCGAGGGCGACGAACAGCACGGGATTCAAGGCTTCTCTGCGTGCGGCGATCAGGATCGCGATCGGCATGCCGAGACAGGCCAGAGCAAGCACAGACGTGCGAATGACCCAGGGCCGCCGGATCAGACTTGGCTTCGACGTGCCAAGCGAGCGCATCGATGGATGCAAGCCGGCGAAGCCCCAGAGGACGTAGGCGAGCATCCAACCGGTATCGCGCCAGGAGTCCAGATAAGTTCCTCGGACGGAACCGAAGGCGGAAAAGGCGTCTGAAACGAGGAACACCGCGATCCCCAGCGTCAGGGCCTGCAGCGCCCGCGTGCGCCGGAGCGAACGCATCATGAGAAGCTGGCCGAGACCGACGAGCAACATCGCGTCGAGTGCCGGATAGGAGACCGCGGTGATTGTCACGAGATCCAGGCCGTGCCGCTGACCGCCCGCAGGGGCGATTACGGCCGCCCACGTGAAAGTGCCGAAAGCCGTCGCGAGGATCGCGCTCTCGAGCAATCCACCGAATGCCCCCGTCGTGTGCCGGCGCCAGAACCAGACAAGCGTCACGAGCATAAGCGGATAGCCACCCAGGTAGACAACGTCGATTGGCGAGGGGAACGGCACCGTGTGCCCGAGCAGTTCGACCCCCCACCACAGCCAATCGGCAACAAGCCAGGCGGTGGCGCCCCCCAACAGCAAGGCCGCGATCCAGCGGCCCGAGAAACTACGGCGCAAGATCCCAACCCAGCCGAGTCCGAGCGCGGCCGTGCTGACCGAGTAGTAAAGAAGGTTTCCGACGGCGATCGAGGGGGCGAAAGCGTAAGCGACGCTTCCTGCCGTTCCGATGCCCAACACTGCCCAGGCAAGGCGGACAAAGGTCCGATCAGAACCGTTTTCAGTCGCAGCCATATACGAACGTCATCGACCTACCGGTGCAGGGATATACCGGCATCGGGCCGCCGTCTGGTCGTTCTACGCCGAAGCGGAGCGTGTTCCAACCCAAATAGGGAGAAATAGCGCGTCGAGCGCCAGCCCGGCCTAACTAACGAACAGAGCTAGGCACGCGCAGCGGCAGCCGCAACGAACGCGGTCACAAGCGGATGCGGGTCATCCGGCTGGTAGCGCGCCTGCGGCACGTACAGCGTCGCGACGAAGAACGGGTGCGCCGGCAGCTCGAAGACTCGCGCGGCGCCGTCGCCGCCCGTTCCGCTCACCGCCAGACCGCGCTCCTCGACTCTCGCCCGGTACGCCGGGTTGAGCCCAAAACTGCAGAAGAAGGGCTCGACTGCCGCGGGCACCCCGTAGATGGCGGCGACACGAGAGCCCGGCTCGAAGAAGACCTCGTGGCTATGGTCGGCGAGTGAGACGGGAAGCCTGACCACCGCCAGCTCGCGAGCGCCTGGATTCGATTCCTCATGATCCGCTTGCTCGATGCCGAGCACGTCGCGCGCGAATTCGACCGCCACGTGCTGGAAGCCGCCGCAGGTGCCAAGCAGCGGTACTTCCCGTTCGCGCGCAACCCTTATCGCCTTGAGGGCGCCGTCCATGTTCCGGTAGGGGCTGCCGGGCGCGACCAGAAGACCCGCGTAGGAGGCGAGCTCGGCGTCGTCCATCCCGGCCGCCCTCTCGGTGGCGAGCCACTCGAAGCGAAGGGGCGGCTGAACCGCATGCCCGAGCGCCTGCTGTGTCGCCTTGTGCGTCGGTCGCTCGGCGCCGTAGTCGCCGACGACGGCGATCGTGAGCTCTGGAGTTCCGTCCGTAACGCTCATGCCTCTACTTACTCCTACCACTCGTACCGTTCGTATGCGAACCCGAATCGCGATGCGCGAGTTCAGCACCGGAAGCTTCTGTAGCTTTCGGTTAGCGTAAATCGTCGAGGCCCACAGGATTCCTCTATGACTAGATACCGAGCTCGAGCATTCGCCTTCGCTCTCATCTCGATCGTAGGAGCGATCGTTGTTGGGGCGTTGGCCTTTTGCTCCACCGGGGCGAACGCGACGGGTAATCCCACAGCGCGGCAGCTGATCGGCCACTCCGTTCAGGGACGGGCTATCTACGCCTACCGGCGGGGCGACCCGTATGGCTCGACGGTGCTGATCGTCGGATCAATCCACGGCAACGAGCCCGGCGGAGTGGCCGTCGCGCGGCGCCTGTTGAAGACGCCCGCGCCCGAAGGCGTCGATCTCTGGGTCATCCCCAACCTCAACCCCGACGGCCGGGCGGCCGGAACGCGTGGGAACGCGCACGGCGTCGATCTCAACCGCAACTTCCCCTGGCACTGGCGGCACCTGGGCGGAGCCTTCTACTCGGGTCGCCGCGGCTTGTCGGAGCCCGAATCTCGCGCCGCCTATCGCCTCATCAAACGCCTGCGGCCACGGCTGTCGATCTGGTTCCATCAGCCGCTCGGAGCGGTGAGCGTCACAAAACGCGCGTTCGCGCTCGAGCGCAGGTTCGCCCACCTGGCCGAGCTAAGGCTCGCGCGGCTGCCGGCCTACCCGGGCAGCGCCACCTCCTGGGAACGCCACACTCTCCCGGAATCCGCGGCGTTCGTCGCCGAGTTGCCGGACGGGACGATCGGCGCTCGCAAGGCCAATCGCTACGCGCGCGCGGTGCTTGCGGTCAGCAGCTACTAGTAGTCGCGTCGTAGCCACGCTCTCAGGACGACCTTCACGCACTATTGAGCTGGCGCGCCCTTTTTCTGTGCCTCGCTCGCGTATCGTTCGGCATCGCGGGTTGCTCGATCTGAGTCGTAGGGTCGGCCGGCCCAGCGAAGCATGTTCGACCAATCGCGAGCGATAAGGGCTGCTTCCTGCCAAAGCTCGCTGCGTTTCGCGAGCTCGAGAACGCACTTGAAGGCCTCGTCGGCGATCTCGTAGTCTGCTTCTCCTGCCGCCGCGAGCGCCTTGGCATAGAGCGCGGGCGCGATTTCGGGCGTGTGCTCAGGCATCAGGGAAACTGCTTCCTCGGCGGCTTGGCGGGCTTCTGCGAAGCTGCGATTACGAGCGGCAAGTAGCGCTTCGAGCCCTCGCAGCGTGCCGCGATCAGCGGCTTCGGCGTGGGCCGGCAGAAGAGCTCGTGCAGCCCGGAGATGCTTCTCGACGCCTGCCGTCGTTCCACCCCAGAGGAGTATCTGCGCACAGACGAGGTGAGCACCCGCGAGCCGAATCGTGTCCTCGGTGCCTCGAAGGAGCGTGATCGCCTGCCCCATGTGTCGCAGCGCGAGCCGGCGCTCGTTCTGCATGGCGGCAACGCGAGCGAGCGACCAGTGCATACGCGCCTGCGCGTAGGGATCGCTCTGCTCGAAGTCACCGCCGTACTCCTCGAGTGCGACCTTCGCGCGCTCGTGCTGGCCGAGATCTGAGAGCGCGTGGCTCAGGTGTGTCGCAATCAACATCCGAAGCTGTCCGTTCTCGGGCGCTACCTGACCGAGCGTTCGCTCACAGGCGACGACGGCTTCTTCGGAGCGCCCCGATTGGCGATAGGAGGCGATCAGAGTCGTGTAGACATCGGGGAACAGCTCCGGCCGGATGAGCGGATGCGCACCGGCAGCTTCTAGCTCGCGAATCGCATCCGCGAGCCGGCCTGAAGACGCGGCGGCCATGCCAAGCGTCGCCCGCGCTCTGGCCACGATGTCGAGCTCGCCTTCGCTTTGTGCGCGGGCGATTAGCACTTTAGTGTCACGCTCGACGGACCCCGTATCCGCCTCGAGGCGGACGCGGAGCTCGAGATCGGCGAGAGCAAGTTCGAGCTGCTCGCGCGTCGTGACGTCGATGCCGTGCTCGAGGTACTCGACCGGGACGCCGAGCTTGCGCGCGATCTGACGTAGCGCCGCGAGCGACGGCTGCCTAGCGCCTGTCTCGATCCGTGAAACGTGGGCGTTCGTGACGCCTGGGCCGGAAAGGTCGACCTGGGTGAGCCGCCGTTCCTTTCGCAACCGGCGGACTCGCTGCCCGACAGTTTCGTTCTCGAGGCCGTCGTTCTTTTTCTTCATGCGCTCTGTATTCTGGTCATTGTCAGGAGTCAGTGCAACGACAAGTAGTTGTCGCGTGACAAAGACGGTGTAACGCTTCTCGCATCTCCGTCCAACGCCACCGAGCGAGAGGAGGTGCACCGATGCGCGTACGTCTCACCATGCTGGCCGCAGGATTAACAACGCTAGCGACATTATTTGGCTTCTATCGCGGCTGGTAATCGTCGTCTTTCGGGCAGGTAAGGCCGGCGCGGGGAGTTCGATGTCTCGTTCCCGCGCCGTCCTTACCTTCCGAGATCGTCCATGCTCGCGCGGAAACCGAGTGTGCTTCGTTTTCTCAGATGCTCGGCGCCTGGGATTCTCTTCTGCTCGGATCTCATCTCCAACATGCCTCAGTCCTTCTCATCGCCTTCGGCGAGAATCCGGTAGAGCGAGCGGCGGACATCGGTGAGGAGCTTACGAGCCTCCTCGACCTGTACGTCACTTCCCGCCTGCATCACCTGCATGGCAGCGAGCCCTAGCTGGCGAACCAGCGAGCCGAGCTCGAGTGCCTGCTCGCCGACGCCTCCCGCCATCGCCTCCCAGGGGGGAGGCGCGTTTTCCCCGCGCTCCTCGAGCACGGCGCGACCCGAATCGGTCAGCTCGAGCAAACGCTGGCCCTCGCTCTCCTGCGAGCGCACCAGCCCTTCGTCCTCGAGCTGCTGCAGTGTGGGGTAGACCGAGCCGGGGCTGGGGCGCCAGACTCCCTCGCTTCGCTCTTTCACCTCTTGCATGATCTGGTAGCCATTACGCGGCTGCTCGGCGAGGAGCAGAAGCGCGGCGGTTCGGATGTCTCCGCGGCGTGCCTTGTGCCCTCGGTGCCTACCTCTGTGGCCGCCGCCGAACGGCGGGCCGCCGGCGAAATGATGCGCGTGCGCTTCGCGGTGCGATTCGTGCCTGCGGCGGTGATGCCTTGGCCTGTTCGCGCCTTCCAAATGATCTTCGTGCATCAAACAACTCCTTCATTTAGTGTTAGTGTCGTGGTGTATAACGATATATCGTGTTACGTCGCTTGTCAAACCTGCCGGCGAGCCCTTCCGGTTAGCGACGCCGGCGGCGCGAAAGCATCAACACCCGCAAAACCCCTAAGATTCCTCAGTGGCCGAACAGGACCGTAGCTCCGCCAAGAGGGCCTCGGGGCCGCGTCGCCGCAGTCCGAAGAGCAGTGAAGCCGCGCCGGCTTCCGGTAGCGCCGACACGACTCATGGCTGGGAGTACCGGTTGGATCCGCAGGGCGCGCTGGTGCAGGTCTCGCCGGCATGCGAGCGCCTGAGCGGCTACAGCCAAGACGAGTTCCTCGCCGACCCGAAGCTGATAGAGCGCATCGTTCACCCCGACGACAGACCGCGCTTCGAGCAGCACATCGCGCACTCGCACGCAGCCGGGCGGCTGCTCGAGGGTGAGATCGATTTTCGCATCATCGCCCGGGACGGCGGTGAGCACTGGATCGCGCACACCTGCGCTGCGATGATCGACCCCAGCGGTAGCTATCTGGGGCGCGCGGCGTGCAACATGGACGTCAGCCGCTACAAGCTGGCGGAAGAGGCGCTGCTTCGCCTGAACCGCGAACTGGTCGCAACCCGGGACTGCGCCCGCGCAACGCTGCGGGCAACCGATGAGCAAAAACTTCTCCGCGACACCTGCCGAATCGTCTGCAACGCGGCCGGATATCTCATGGCCTGGATCGGCATGGTCGAGCGCGACGAGGGCAAGACCGTTCGGCCGGTCGCCTGGAGCGGAGTCGAAGATGGCTACCTGAGCAGCGCGAACATCACTTGGGCCGACAGCGAGCGCGGACGAGGCCCAACCGGAACGGCAGCTCGCACGGGCGAAACCGTCGTCCTGGACGACTACGCCAGCGACCCGGAGGGGCAGCCGTGGCGGGCACGCGCCTTCCAGCGCGGGTACCGCTCGAGCATCGCAATTCCGTTGCGCGGACCGGCTGGCGACGCATACGCCGTTCTCACCATCTACGCAGACCGAGCTCATGCCTTTGCCCGGAGCACCACTCGATTGCTCGAAGAGCTCGCCGAGGATCTCAGCCTCGGAATCGAATCCCTACGCGCCGGCTCAAAACTCGATTCGGCCTAGCATCCCACGCCCGGCTCGATGCCTAGCTCGCGCGAGAGTAGCGAAGCAGGGGAACCCGCCTCGAGCTCCCCGCGCAGATGCTCGAGCGGGGGCGGTAGCGCGAGTCGCTCTCCCAGGTGCTCGATCAGCTCATCGATAGCGAAGCCCGGCTCCATCGTCGCAATCTCGAAGAGAGCTCCGCTCGGCTCGCGAAAGTAGATCGAGCGGTGCCAGTAGCGATCGATAACCGGCGTTGCGCGCATCCCGGCCGCGGTCAACGCATCGTGCCAGCGCCCGCGCTCGTTCAGCGCGCAAGCCCAGGCCACGTGATGCACCGTCCCCGAACCTTGAATTCCGGGCTGGACCGGCGCGCTGTCGTAGGCGAAAAGAGAGCCTCGAGCGTTCCCTCTCGCCTCCCAAAGCGCATCGCTCCTGCGCCGAAAGGCGAGCACTTGCTCCAGCAACTCCCGGCTGCGCTCGGGATCGCGCGCGTAAACACGCACGGAATCGAATCCCTGTAATGCCAACTCTTCGGGGATGTCGAGCCGAGAAGCCGCCAGCGGCTCGTCCTCGCTTTCCGCGACGACCAGCTCCAGCGCCAGGCCCTCGGGATCGTAGAAGCGCAGGTGCGCGCCGCTGCGCTGGTACTCGATACCCTCGCTCTTCAGGCGCCGGGCCCAGAAGCCGAGGGCGTTCTCCGAGCCAATCCGCCAGCTGATCCGGTGAATCATGCCGGCGCCGGCGCGCCCGACCTGTATGCCCGGGTACTCGTAAAAGGCCAGAGTGGCCCCGGGCTCAGCGCTCTCGGCGCCGTAGTAGAACTGGAGGATGCTCGGAACGTCCTGATTGACGCTCCTTTTCACGAGCCTCAACCCGAGCACTCGCACATAGAAGTCGAGGTTTCGTCGCGCGTTGCCGGTTATAGCGGTGACGTGGTGGATCCCCTCAAGGTTCATCCTGTCCTTCCAAGCGGAAATTCGCGGCTGAATCTAAAAACGGTCGGCCTGCGCTGCTATTCCCGCCGGAATCGAGAGTCACTCAGATCGAGGGGTCTTCGCTCTCGAACCAAACACCGTGGGCCGGCGTAAAGGCGAGCTCGTGGTGCGGTATTCCGCCCTCAACCCGCCGCTCGAGCTCGTCGACCCGCTCGACCAGATCGGCCACCGCGTCTCCGAGCACATCCGGAAGCTGACCGTGCTCGAGGTTGGGTGCCACGCGATTGTGCCCGTCTCCCTTCGAGGTCACGATCTCGCCCGGTACGCCGACCACTACGGCGCAGCACGGTACCGGCTTCACAACCACAGCGTTCGCTCCGACGCGGCTGTACTCGCCGATGGTGATCGCCCCGAGCACCTTGGCGCCGGCGCCGACCACGACTCCATCGCCGAGCGTCGGGTGGCGCTTGCCCTTGTCGAGGCTCGTGCCGCCGAGAGTCACGCCCTGATACAGAGTCACCTCGGCTCCCAGCTCTGCCGTCTCGCCGATGACTACGCCCATGCCGTGATCGATGAAGAGCCCGGGGCCGATTGTGGCGCCGGGGTGAATCTCGATACCGGTCAGCGCGCGCGCGAACTGGGAGATCCAGCGAGCCAGGAGCTTGAGGTGCCAGCGCCAGAGCACGTGAGCAACCCTGTGAATCCAGACCGCCCACAGCCCCGGATAGCAGAGCACGATCTCGAGCCAGTTACGGGCAGCCGGATCGCGCTCCTTGACCGCGTGAATATCGTGTCTCATCTTTCTCAGCACGTCAGCCACCCCCTCAGTCGGCCAGATCGCTGAACAGCGCGGTCGATAGATAACGCTCGCCGTTCGAAGGCACGATCACGACGACCAGCTTCCCCTTGCTCTCGGCGCGGCGAGCGACTTGCTCGGCAGCCCAGATCGCGGCGCCGGAGGAGATCCCAACCAGCAGGCCCTCCTCGCGCGCGATCCGGCGAGCGCTGGCAAAGGCGTCCTCGTTTGTCACGCGCACGACCTCGTCGTAGATCTCGGTGTTCAGCACTTTCGGCACAAAGCCGGCGCCGATGCCCTGAAGAGCATGCGGTCCCCGTTCCCCGCCGGAGAGCACCGCTGAGCCATCCGGCTCGACCCCCACGCAGCGAGCATCCGGCTTGCGCTCCTTGATCACCTCGCCAATGCCTGTGATCGTCCCCCCGGTTCCGATTCCTGCGACGACCACGTCTACCTTCCCGTCGGTGTCGCGCCAGATCTCTTCGGCCGTCGTGCGCCGGTGGGCCTCGGGATTGGCCGGGTTCTTGAACTGCTGCGGAACGAAGTAATGCTCGTCTGCGGCTGCCATCTCCTCGGCTCGACGGATGGCGCCAGGCATGCCTTCGATGCCCGTTGTGAGCACGAGATCGGCACCGTAGGCGCGCAGCAACATGCGCCTTTCTTTACTCATCGTCTCGGGCATGACGAGCGTGCACTTGTAGCCGCGTGCGGCGCAAACGAGAGCCAGTGCGATACCGGTATTGCCACTCGTGGGCTCGAGGATGACGGTGTCGGGCCCGATCTTGCCCTCACGCTCGGCTGCTTCGATCATCGACAGGCCGATTCGATCCTTGACGCTGCCCCCGGGGTTGGCGAATTCGAGCTTGGCAACGACCTCGCTGCCACTCTCCTTGGAGATTCGTCGCAAGCGAACCAGCGGCGTGTTGCCGATCAGCTCGGTGACGTTATCGGCGACCTTCATCGTTCTCCTCTCGGGCGTTCATTCAGCCTTCGCCCTAGTCGCTTCACTTTCTGAAGTAGCTTTGCGAAGTGTACCAACGAGCCCGCAGATTTCAAGCGCAGCAACACAACAGTCGGTGTTTCCCCCGGCCGCTGGATTAACGCCTGGCGGTCAAGTAGACAAAGAGTCGCTCCGAGAGCCGACCCCGGTGGAGATGTCGCGAGAGACCTGGCGGAACAGGGCTTCTAGTGTGGAATCGGAATCGCTGGGATCGTCACGAGCCCGGCTATGCCAAGCGCGAAGAGAACGATCACCAAGATCGAGTCGGCGCCGAGCCAGAGATAGCAGCGTTTGGGCCGGAAGATGATGCCGATTGCGTATACGGACGTGAGGCCGATTCCGAGGATCGCCAGCCAGCTGTTCTGATTCCCGGCCGCCGGTAAGACCGCCTTCCCCGCAATGAGGTCGGCAACGAGGAAGAGGCAGACCTGGAAGGCGTTACCGCCGAAGATGTCGCCCATGGCGAGACCGTGGTCGCCGAGGCGAATGGCGCCGATTCCCGATGAGATCTCGGGAAGCGCGGTCGCCAGGGCAAGCACCGTCGCACCGAAGATGACGCCGTTCATGTGAACGCGGCCGGCGAGATCACTACCGCTGATCTGGAGGAAGACGCCGGCGATCAGTGTGACGACGCAAGCAACCAGGAAGTAGAGCGCGACGCGCACGGTGGAGCTGCCGGTGTGCGGCGTTGGCGCCGTCGGGTGGGGAACGCGCCGGTGCGGGCGCCCCGGCCGGCTGCCCGGCGCGACGGTCTCCCAGGACGGCGACTTCCTGACGCGGTTGATGACGATGATGCCGCAGATCCAGACGATGACGATGGCAATCGAGGCCGGGCTCACCGGCCCAATCGCTACCGACGGCTTGAGCAGCGCGCCCATCAGCACAAACGACACAACGAGGACTACGAGCAGCGCCTCGAGCACCGGGATGAGCGAACCGACGAGATAGGTGAGCGCATTCTTGCGACCGGCGGTGATGTCGCAGATGATCAGCACCATCGTCTGGATGGCAATGCCGCCGATCAGGTTGCCGGCAGCAAGGCCGAGGTGCCCCTGCAGCGCGGCCGAGACCGTGATCGCGATCTCCGGCAGGGTGCCGGCGATCGAGAGTAGGACCATGCCGCCGATCGCGTCGCCGAGGTTGAAGCGGTTGTCGAGAGCGTCAGTGCTCTTGGCCAGGCTGGTGCCTGCGATCCAGGTCGCGATCGCTCCCACCAGGAAGACGAGAGCCAGAAGCGGCCAGGCCAGGCTAGCCATGAACGTGAGTGCGCGTGACGGGCATCGGTCCGACCATTCTCAGCGGCCGGGAAACCCGCGTCAAGCGAAAAGTGCTGCCGGCGAGCGGCGGGCTAGGTATGCCGGTTGAAGGAGAAGATGGCGCCGACCAGGAGCGCGGCGCCCAGCAGACCGACCAGCGCGACGTCCTCGATCGTCGTGGTCGTGTGGCCGAAGACGGTCACGCCGATGATCGGACGGCTCGAAGCGAGCGCGCGAGCGGAAACTTCGTCGGCGAGGAATATGCGGCGGATCGCGTCCACACCGTAGGTGAGCGGATTGAGCTTGGAGACGATCTCCATCCAGCGCGGAACGTTATTGACCGGGAAGAAGACCCCGGCGAGAAACGTAAGCGGAAACACGACCATCTGAATCAGCACCTGGAAGCCCTGCTGGGAGCGCATCCGCGAGCCAATCAGAAGACCGAACCCGGCCAGCGAAAAGGCCAGAACGATCACGATCGGAATCAGCTCGAGAACGATTCTGAGCGACAGCGGAACGCCGAAGAGCGGCGCCAGTGCGAGCATCACCAGGGCCTGGAAAAGCGCGATCACCGAGGCGCCGAGGGCTTTGCCCAGCACGACGCCCGAGCGGTTGAGCGGCGAGACGAGCACCTCCTTGAGAAAGCCGATCTCGCGGTCCCAGACGACCGAAAGCCCCGAAAAGATCGCATTGATGAAGACCGACATGGCGATGATGCCCGGGTACATGAACTTGACGAAATCGACGCCCACCGCCAGAGCGCCGATCTGGCGTTTCAGCCCCTCGCTGAAAACGACCATGAAGATGATCGGCATCCCGAGCGATGAGGCCAGGCGCGAGCGTTCGCGAGCGAAACGGAGCAGCTCGCGGTAGGCGATGACCCAGATACCGCGCAGAGCCTGCCTCACGTGGAGACCTGACGATCGGGCACGCTCGCTGGATGCAGAGCACCTGAGCCCGGCGGAAGGCCAAAGGTCGCCGAGCTCGGCTTCCTGTGGAAACGGGCTGGGAAGGAGTCTGTCATCAGTTCAGCTGCGATTTCATCCCGGGCGTGTTCAGATAGCGGCGAAGGCTCTGGTTGTTAGCGGGCCGATCATCGCGGATCGAGTGGCCGGTGAGAGAAAGAAAAACGTCGTCGAGAGTCGGACGGCGGACTGTGGCGGCCAGAATCTTGCACGAGAAGCTACGTATCAGCTCGGGTAGGAACTCCTCGGCATGCGGTAGCTTGAAGCAGACGCTGCCCGTCTCGCTGCTCGCGCTCAGTTCGTAGCGGGCGAAGAGCTCCGCCGCGGCGGCTTCGTTGTCTTCGACCCGAAGCGTCACGACATCACCGCCAAGCGAGTCCTTGAGCACATCGGGGCGGTCGAGCGCAACGATCTCGCCCTGGTCGATGATCGCAATTCGGTCGCAATTCTCGGCCTCGTCCATGTAGTGCGTCGTGAGGAAGATCGTCAGCGACTCGCGCCGCCGCAGATCGAGCACGTACTTCCAGATCCGGTGCCGAGTCTGAGGATCGAGCCCGAGGGTCGGCTCGTCGAGGAAGAGGATGTGGGGATGGTGAAGCAACCCGCGGGCGATCTCCAGGCGGCGCTTCATCCCGCCCGAGTACTCGCGCACCGAGGAGTTGCGGCGATCCCAGAGCTCCATCAGCGTCAGCAACTCGTAGATGCGCTCGTCGCGAACGCGCTTGGACATGCCGTAGGCGTAGGCGTGGAAGCGAAGGTTCTGAACCGCGGTCAGATATTCGTCGAGAGTCGGGTCCTGAAAGACGAGACCGATCGAGCGGCGGACCTCGGTTCGCTTGCTGATGATGTCATAGCCGGCGACCGTGGCCTTGCCGACCGAGGGCGCAAGCAGCGTGCAAAGCATGCTGATCGTCGTCGTCTTCCCCGCGCCGTTGGGACCGAGGAAACCGAACACCTCGCCTTCAGCAACACTGAATGAGATCCCTTTGACGGCTTGCGTGTGACCGAAGTTGCGAGCCAACCCGACGGTCGAGATGACGGGCTCGGAGGCGCTCTGTGTCTTCTGCTCGTGATTCACGACATCGCGTCGCTTCGGTGCGTCCTGACTCGGGGCGCCAGCGAGCGACGCGAGAAGGTTACAGCGTTAACTCGGGCTCTCCGGGTTGCTCGTCATCGAGGCGTAATCGCTTGGTAGGGGAACCGAGGCTCCCCAGACTCCGGCGGCGTCGGCGACCGTCTGTGCCAGCTCACTCAGCGGAACGACCTCATCCACCAGCTTTGCCTCGACGATGGCACGGGGCGTTCCGTAAGCGATCGCCGTCAACTCCTCCTCGACGATGATACGGCCGCCGCGCTCCTTCACTTCGCGCGCGCCGTCCAAACCATCCTTGCCCATTCCGCTCGTGACTACGAGCAGGAGGCGATCGCCAAAAATCCGCGCCGCATCGCTGACGGTGACGTCTGCGCGCGGCCTCAGTCCGTCGATCGGGTCCTCCACCGAGACGAGCAGCTTGGCGTCGCCGGCCATGCGAAGGTGGCTTCCTCCCTGCGCGAAGTACACGGTGCTGGGGTTCAGCTGCTCTCCACCGAGCGCCTCCCTTACGCTCAGGACGGAGTAGTGGTCGAGGCGATCGGCCAGCGCGGTCGTGAATCCCTCGGGCAGCTGCTGCACCACGACCATACCGAGACCGAGAAGCGGCGGCAGCGCAGGAATCAGGTGCGACAGCGACCAGCAACCGCCGATCGAGCCGACGACCACCACCGCTCCCGGCCCGTCACGTGAAGGATCGCGCAGCGCCGGAGCCGGGTCCGATTTGTTCTCGAGCCCGTGCAGCTCCCGTTGCGAAGCGAGATCGAGTGACCGCTGCCGCGCCGCGGTGAGGTCGGAGGCCATGCGAATGCGGGCGATCAGCTCACTGACGAACACCTGAACGGTGTCGCAGGCGAGCGGGCGCTCAACGAAATCGAGCGCGCCCTCGATCAGCGCATCGACGACCTTGTAGTGGTCGGCTCGGAAATGCCCTCCAAGCAGGATCACGGGAGTGCTCACGCCTGCCTCGCGCAGGCCGCGCATCAACACGACGCCGTCCATGGTGTCGGCGACTATGTCGAAGAGCAGCGCGTCAGGGTTGGTGCGGCCACAAAGCTCGATCGCCGCGTCAGCCGAGTCGACTGCGCCGGTCACCTCGATACCGCGAACGAGTAATGCCTCGCCCAGCAGTCGGCGCATGAAAGGCGCGTGGTCGGCAACGGCAACGCGAAAAGGGGTCAACTTCTGCATCGATGCTCGGCCTCCAGCTGCTTATGCCTCTCGCTCAGACCGCGGAGATCCGCGGAACCCTCAGCTTACTTCCACAGACAAGCTGGAGGAGGAGCGAAGAGTCAATCTCGCACGCGAGCCCTTGCTGAGAGACTTGTGCGAGCGGGTCTCCGTCGGCTCCAATCCCAAGCGAGATGCGGACGCCGTGAGCGTCGAGCTCGGAGAGGCGCGCGGCGGCGCGATCAAGCGCGTCGAGAAGCTCTGGAGGCGGCTCGTGCGGCCATGGATCCGGCTCTGTGCCCCGATTTAGGCGGCTCTGTCTCTTGTCGCTCATGTTGCTGGCACGTCTCTCTGATTTGAGTTATCGACTGAGAACCCAGCTCTTTAGGGCTTCGACCGCCACTAGCGAAAGAATTCACGAATGGACCATGTCCGCCCGGTTTACGCCGCCCGGAGGCGCGCGAAAAGCGATACCGCGTTGGCTCGGCTAGAGGAGCCCGACGGAGGAATGCGCCGCGTCCTTGTACCCGATGCGGATCTCCTCGACCGCCTCCATTGCATCGAGGAAGCGATCGAGCACGTCCGGGTCGAAGTGCGCTCCGCGCTGATCGCGCATCATCGAGACAGCCTCCTCGATGTTGAAGGCCGGGCGATAGATGCGGTCGCTGGTGAGAGCGTCGAAAACGTCGGCGACCGCCGCGATCCGGCCCTCTATCGGGATCTCTTCGCGACTTAGCCCGCGCGGGTATCCGCTCCCGTCGAAGCGCTCGTGGTGCGTCCAGGCCAGCATCGCAGCCAGGGTGAGGAGCTCGGCGCCCGAGCCCGAGAGGATCCGGTAACCGATAGTGGTGTGCTGCTGCATGACCTCGCGCTCCTCGAGAGTGAGCGTTGACGGCTTGAGCAGGATGTTGTCGGGGATTCCGATCTTTCCCACGTCGTGCATCGGGCTCGCGATGCGCATCAGCTCGACCCGCTCACGGTCGAAGTCGAAACGGTCGGCGATCAGCGCGCAGTAGCTACTCATCCGCTCCAGATGGCGCCCCGTCTCGAGATCGCGCAGCTCAGCCATGCTCGATAGGCGCTTGACCGTCTCTTCCTGGTGCTCACGCAGCTGCTGCTCGGATTGCTGCAAGCGGGAAACAGCCTCGCTGAGCGCCGCGGTGCGCGTCTCGACCGCATTCTCGAGCATCGCCCGGTGAGCGCGATTCTCGAGCTCAAGGCGGCGGCGGTGCAGAGCGTTGACGATGTTGATCATCAACTCGTTGGGGCGAAACGGCTTGGTCAGGTAACCGAAGGCGCCGAGCTCGATCGCGCTCTCGGCCATTTTCGGATCGTCGGCGCCGGTGACCATGAGCGCCGCAATCTCCGGATGAGTCGCCAGCGTGCTGCTCAGTAGCTCCAGCCCGCTCTCGCCCGGCATGTTGACGTCGCAGAGCATGAGCTGGAAGTTGTCCGCTCTCGACTCCAGCAGCTTGCGCGCCTCTTCGGCGCTGGCCGCGAGCTCGCAACGAAATCCGTGACGCTCGAGGATTCGTGCGATCAGCCGCTGCACCTGCGGCTCGTCATCGACGACGAGGACGTGTCCACCGTCGGCTAACGTTTGCGTTCTCCCTCCGTCGGGCGCCAGCGTGACGCGAGGTGGTAAAGGATACGCCTCTCCGCCGTGCCTATCGAGCGCCGGCCGAACCGTGCTCAGGCCGTTTTTACCTGCTTCTTCCTTGAACACGCTCCTCTGATCGACAGGTCGAGCGGCGAATGAATGCGCGGCGACGCTCCCTGACCGGCCTAAATGCGCGTACGCGGTTACGCGAAATCGGGGAAAGCGGCAAGCCCATTCCGGGAATCGCCAGATGGCCCCCCGTGACCCAGAGTTAGAAGAGTCCCCACTGCGGAGGTCCCCCAAATGAATACGGTTACTTGCGGTCAGCGACTCAGCGCCTCAGAGGCCGAGGCCCTGTGGTGTGCTTGGGCCACGAAACAAGACAGTTCGGCGCGTGATCGGCTCGTTCTCTCCTACGCGCCTATGGTCACCTATCTGGCCTCGAAAAAGGTACGCGAGCTTCCCGCTCACTGCGAGCTCGACGACCTAGCCTCCTGCGGCCTGGTCGCCTTGATCGAAGCCGTCGAACGCTTTGATCCCAGGAAGGGCGCAACCTTTGAGCAGTACGCCTGGACGCGAGTCTCGGGCGCGATCATGGACGAGCTACGGCGCCAGGATTGGGCATCGCGCTCGGTGCGCCACTTCGCCCGCCAGGCCGATTCCGCACGCGACGACTTCTTTGCCAAGAACGGCCGTGCGCCCTCCGAGCCCGAGCTGGCCGAGGAACTGAACGTTTCCCTCGGCGAGATCCGAAGGCAACTCGGCGAGCTCGAGCGCGCCGACGTTTGCTCGCTCAACGCTCCGACCCGTGCCGGCGACGAGAGCGAGTTGCTCGAGATCGGCGACACGGTCGAGAATCGCGAGCTGGACAGCGAGCCCGAGCAGGCGACGCTGGCAGGCGAGCGAGCGGCTATCGTGCGTGACGCAATCGCGTCTCTCTCCGAGCGCGAGCGGATGGTGCTCAAACTCGTCCATGTCGACGAGCTTCAGGGGGCCGAGATCGGAGCGCGCCTCGGCGTCAGCGAATCGCGTGTATCGCAGATTCTCGCGGGCGCCCGGCAGAAGCTCCGCACCCGTATGGCCGCCTACGACATCGACGAGCCGGTCGCGGCCTAACTCACGCGGCCCATTTGCGCTCTCGCTGCGCGAACACCTGCCACTACGGTCATAATCGCTATGCGGCCGACCGGAGCGACGCGTGGATCAAACAGGCAGCGGAGAGAGCAAACAGCCAGCGGAGAAAAGCGGAGAGCCGTCCGCGTCTTCCGCGGGCAAGCATCTCGCTGGCAGCGAGCACTCCGAGCAGGAGAACAGCCCCGAGAACGCACGCCGGGCCTTCGACCTGCTCGAGCGCTTTAGTGGCGAGCTCGAAGAGATCCTGCAATCGCTGGAGCGCGCCAGAGGCAGCGCTGCTCCGGCCGAGGAAAGCCCGCCGGCTCCAGAGCGTGCGTATCGTCCCTCGAGCATCCGGTTCGACTCGAGCCCGATCTCAACCAGAATCGATCCATACGCGTTGCCGCCGGTGGAAAGCCCTGGCGCCACGGCGCGCCCGGTGCCGAGATTCCTGCTCGAAGCGATCTTCCTGATGCTCGTCGCAGCGATCTCGGCTCGCGCAGGCCTGCGCCCGCTCCTGATCGCCACGGCCGAGGCGGTGGCCTTCCTGATCGTCGCTTCGATCGAGCTTGCGATCGCACGCGAGAGCCGTCACGTCCAGCGGTTCCCGGCTGCGACCCCGTTGTTCCCGACTCCAGAGGCACACGAGACCAGAACAACCTCGCGGGTCACGTCTGTCACGCTCGACCAGGTCGAGCCTCTGGTCTGGCGATCCGACCGACAGGAGGCCGCCGCCGAGGCCGACTGGCCTCTGGTGGCCTACGAACTGCCGAGCGAGGCCGAGGAGACCGAGGAAGCACAGGAGGGTGTGACTGAGATCTCAGCTGCGAAGCAGCCCGAGGTCGACCTCTTTTTAGGCGCGCCGAAGTCCGCACCGGAGGCGCAACCGGAAGCGGATCTGGAGAGCGCCGCGCCGATGCCGGCCGCCGAGCCGGAGCCCGCCGCCGAGGCTGAGCCCGTGGCCGCAGCGGAAGTCGAGATCGAGCCCGAGCTGGAAAGTCCCGCCGAGGCTGTGGTCGAAGAAAGGGAGCCCGCGCGGGCGCGGCGCTTCCGCCTGTTCCGACACGAGGAAAAGCCGCTCGAAGCAGAGCTGGCGCCCGAGACCGCTGCGGAGCCGGAAGGCGAGACCGAAGTCGAGCCAAAAACTGAGATGGAGCCCGAGGCCGAGCCGGAGGGCGCCTCTGAGGCTGTGGCCGAAGAGAGCGAGCCCGAGCCGCCGCGGCACTTCTTCCATCCCTTCAGACACGAGGAGAAGACGCTCGAAGCAGAGCTGGAGCTCGAGGCCGCCGCGGAGCCGGAAGCCGAGACCGAAGTCGAGTCCAAAACTGAGATGGAGCCCGAGCCGCCGCGGCACTTCTTCCATCCCTTCAGACACGAGGAGAAGGCGCTCGAAGCAGAGCTGGAGCTCGAGGCCGCCGCGGAGCCGGAAGGCGAGATCGAGTCCGCCATAGAGCCCGAGGGCAAGCCTGAAGCCGAGGCGGAGAGTCCTGAAGCCATCTCCGAAGAAAGCGAGCCCGAGCGGCCGCGGCGCTTCCACCTGCTACGCCACGCGGCGGGCGAGCCCGCGGCCGAGCCGGAGGCCAGGCTCGAGAGCACTGTCGAGATTCCGGCCTCAGAGGCCGAGTCCGAACGTCACGGTCTCTCTCATCTCTTCGAGCGCGCCGAGAAACCTCCCGCCGCGGAGCCCGAGGCCGAGCCCGAGGTCGCCGCGGAGTCGGAAGTCGAGACCGACGTCGAGCCCGAGGTCGCCGCGGAGAGTCTTGAAGCCATCACCGGAGAAAGCAAGCCCGAGCGCCACGGTCTGTTTCATCTCATCGAGCGCGAAGAGAAATCCTCCGAGGTCGAAGCCGAGCCCGAGAGCGACCTCGGGAGCATTCCCGAGATCTTCGCGGCGGAGGCCGAGCCCGAGCAGCCGCGGCGCTTCCATCTGTTCCGACATGAGGAGAAGGTGCTCGACGCCGAGACCGGGTCGGGCGCCGGAGCGGAGCCCGAAGCCGAGCCCGAGAGCGCGGTAGAGAATCCCTCTGAGGCTGTGGCAGAAGAAAGCGAGCCCGCTCAACCAAGGCGCTTCCACCTGCTACGCCACGCGGCGGGCGAGCCCGAGATCGAGCAGGACGCCGAGGCGCTGGGCGGTCAGGATGAGTCGCGCGAAAGCGCGTCCGCGCACGGGCCGGTCGAAGAGCCCGAACGTGTAGCCGAGACCGTGGAGATGACGATCGAGATCGACCTACCACCGGAGATCACAGTCGGCGAAATCGAGCACGCGCTGGAGGATCTCGGGCAGCGCGAGCCCGGCTTACGCAGGCGCCGCTGGTCACTCGGAGCCGGCGCCGACAAGGACGTTGCAGCGCGGGCGGTAAAGGACGAAGCGGCAGACGGCGAGAGTGAGCTGCGTTACGCAGCCGAGCAGGAGCGGCGGCGGCGCGAGCGCGAGTACCTGCGCAACCTACGGGTGCCGCGCTGAAGCTGTCTCGGCCCGGTCTCGAACGAGCAGCACCGGCACCTGCACTCGCCCTTTCTGTCTCCAAAAAGACCGAAGCGGGCGCCGCATGCCCGCTTC
>Ga0209540_10001337_pt1 | contig 19052 bp, 14 predicted proteins | sample BarGraIncu01121A_FD_184501 | JGI IMG/M metagenome (GOLD analysis project Ga0209540, IMG submission 184501) | Arctic peat soil microbial communities from Barrow, Alaska - Barrow Graham LP Incubations 011-21A (SPAdes) (version 2) | ecosystem: Environmental > Terrestrial > Soil > Wetlands > Peat... | reverse complement strand
TCGATCCATGGTGGAACCCGGCCTCGGAAATGCAGGCTTTAAACCGGGCCCACAGGATCGGTCAGCATAAAAGTGTATTTGTTTACAGGTATATAACCAGCAACAGTATTGAAGAGAAGATAGTACGATTACAGGAGAAAAAATCAAAATTGGCTGATATATTTATATCAAGTAATAACCCACTTAAGGATATCGATATAAAGCAAATTCTCGATATAATTGGATAGTTTCATCTGGTCAGCAAAAAACCTTAGTGAACCTTCGTGATAACCTTTGTGTATCTTTGTGGTTATATGAATTCAATTTTAACACAAAGGACACAAAGTAAAACACAAAGTAACACAAAGGAAGAAAAGAATAATTAATGGTTTTATTTATAATTCCTTAGTAATTATCTTCCCTTATTTGCATGAATGCTTTTGGATGGAGACTTCCTTAGGACTTAAGTACCTGACTTAATAAATCAAGAGAGCCGGCTGAAATCAGCCGGCTCTCTCTTTAGTTAGATCAGTTTAGGTTAGTCCTAGTAGTTCTCACGTTCTACATAGTGTGTATGAAGCAGTTCGTGCGACTTATGGCTGTTCGGCTGGTCGAGGAACTCCTTGTATATTGCAATAACATCGGGATTCAGATGAGATTTACGTATTTCTTTATGTTCATCTTCCGAGTATATAGCTTTCATACGTTTTTGTCTGATAGCAAGGTTAGTTGGAATTGGCTGACCGCCTCCTCCAATGCAACCTCCGGGGCATCCCATAATTTCAATAAAATGATATGGAGCTTTTCCTTCCCGTGCCAGCTTCATTATTTTATTGGCATTAACCAGTCCGTGTGCAATAGCAACTTTCAGTTCAGCGCCTTCAAGGAATTTCCAGGCTTCAACACATCCTTCAATTTTGATAGTAGCTTCTTTCACTCCTTCCATACCTCTCACAGGAGTGATGTTTAAATTTCCAAACGGTACCTCCCGACCTGTAACAATCTCATAAGCGGTACGTAAGGCAGCTTCCATAACGCCTCCTGTAGCTCCGAAGATCACAGCGGCACCTGTTGATTCCCCCATTATTGAATCGTAATTTGCCTCTTCTATATTTCTGAAATCGATACCTGCCTGCTTTATCATAACCGCGAGTTCACGTGTTGTAAGAACAAAATCAACATCTTTGAATCCGCTTGAACGCATTTCAGGTCTGTCTGCTTCAAATTTCTTTGCAGTACATGGCATTATTGAAACTGAAACTATTTTTGAAGGATCTATATTACGTTTCTTTGCATAATAGGTTTTCGCCAGTGCACCAAACATTTGTTGCGGCGATTTACAGGTAGAGAGGTTCGGAAGAAATTCCGGGTATTTATGTTCAATAAATTTTATCCAGCCTGGTGAACAGGAGGTAAACATTGGCAAAGAGATTTCTTTATTGCCATCAACAAGGGCTTTTTTAAGCCTTACAAGAAGTTCGGTACCTTCTTCCATAATAGTTAGGTCGGCACTGAAATCTGTATCCAAAACTGAGTTAAATCCGAGTTGTTTAAGAGCGTTAACCATTTTCCCTGTTACTCTTTCTCCCGGATCATAACCGAGATCTTCTCCAAGGGCAACTCTTACTGCAGGTGCAGTCTGTACTACAACATGTTTATCGGGATCATAGATTGCATCCCAAACCTGATCGATATATGTTTTTTCTACAAGTGCTCCCGTAGGGCAGCGGTTGACGCATTGACCACAATTGGTACAAACAACCTGGCTCATAGGCCTGTCGTGGAAAGATGAAATTTTCTGATGAGCGCCTTTATTGGCAACAGCAATTGCTGCTACCGACTGTAATTCAGTGCAGGTTCTTACGCAACGCTGACAACGGATGCATTTACTGTCGTCCTTTATAAATGAAGGAGAAGACCTGTCAATATTGTAATGTTTATCTTCCACAAGGTCAAGAAAAACGTGATCGCCAAATGCGAAATCATTAGCAAGAGACTGAAGCTCACAATTCTGGTTCTTGTAGCATTTAGTGCAATCTGATCGGTGTTCGGAAAGCAATAATTCAACTATATGTTTACGTGCATTTCTTACTTTCAGAGTGTTCGTATGTATCTCCATGCCTTCAGTTGCAGGGGTTGCACAAGAAGCAATAAGTGTTCTTGCTCCTTTTTGCTCAACAATACATACACGGCAGTTTCCTGCAACACAGAGGTCATCGTGGTTACATAGTGTGGGAATGTTAATCTTCAGTTTCTTAGCTGCTGCCAGAACTGTTGTTCCTTCCTGTACCGAGACCTTCTGGTCATTTATAAGTAGATTTATCATGATTCTTTGTTTTTGTCTGGTTAATTAATAGATGATCTCTTCCTTAAAATTACCAACTATTGATTTAAAAGCATTCCCTACAGATTGACCGAGTCCGCATTTGGCAGCTATTTTCATAGTATCTGCCAGTTTCGTCAGTTCAATAAGGTATGTGGATTTAGCTTCGCCTTTTTTCACTTTTTCAACACCCTTCAGCAATTGCTGACATCCTACCCGGCAAGGAGTACATTGGCCACAAGACTCCTCTGTAAAGAAATCAAGGTAATTATGAAGTACATTATACATTGACCGGGAACTGTTGAAAAGTTTCATGGATCCTCCTGTTGGTACACCTTCAAAGCCAATGATAGTTTCTGCAAATTTTTTCCTTGGTACACAAAAACCCGAAGCTCCTCCAACCTGAACAGCTTTTGTATCACCATCTCCAAATTCGTTTACAAACTGCTGGACAGTCATTCCGAGTTCAAGCTCAAATATACCCGGAGTGGGTGTATCACCTGAGACAGAGAATACTTTTGATCCCCTGGAATCTTTTGTTCCGTACTGGATGAAATTTTTTGCACCATGCTGAATAATCATCATGGCTGTTACCAGTGTTTCAACATTGTTTATAGAGGTTGGTTTTTCGAAGACACCCGACACAGTAGGATATGGAGGCTTATTTCTTGGTTCGCCCCGTTTGCCTTCAATTGACTCAAAAAGTGCGCTTTCTTCACCGCAGATATATGCGCCACTGCCCATACGATATTCTATCGCGAAATCATATCCAATCTCTTTTATCATCTTATGAAAAGAATCGAGTTCGATCATAAGCTTTGGCAAAAGATACCGGTATTCACCCCTCAGATAAACAATTCCTTTTTTGGCGCCGATTGCTTTGCCTGCTATTGCCATACCACCATGAACCTTATTTGAGACCCTGTCGAGTATCTCACGATCCTTAAATGTTCCGGGTTCTCCTTCATCAGCGTTACATACAATATATTTCTCAGGGTTCTTCTCTGCAGCGGTAAACTTCCATTTCATTCCTGTTGGAAATCCTGCTCCTCCCCTGCCTTTCAATCCTGAATCGAGCATCTCCTGGATGATCTCGTCCCGGCTCATTTTGAAGGCTTTTGTGAGGACTTCACAATTATCTATTTTTTCAAATATAAGGTCTACTTTATTTAATCCTTTGTTTTCCATCGTTTGGCGGATATTTATTTTTGCATATAATCTTTAATAATCTCACTCACCTTCTCTGGAGTAAGCTCTGTGTAAGGCATCTCATTAATAAGAATAGCCGGAGCTTTATGACACCATCCTATACAGTTTGTCTCGACGAGGCTGAACTGCTTATCTGATGTAGTCTCACCAACTTTTATTTTAAGAATCTCTTCAAGAGTTTGAATTATATCACTCTTCCCTTTCATTGAGCATGTAATTGTTTTACAAACTCTTATAACATATTTCCCTTTCACCTGGGTATCGAGAAAGGTGTAAAATGAAGCTGTCCCATAAACTTCAGCAGCCGAGATATCGAGTTCTCTCGCAACTTCGACCATTGCCTCATCAGTTAGATAATTGTGCTTTTGCACAATTGCCTGAAGAATTGGCATAAGGCTCTCCCGTTCATGACCATGTTTGTCGGACAATTCCTTAACTAGATTTCCTACTTGATACATATCTGTTTTATTTTTAGGTAATTAAATGATTTAATAATCAACAAGTATTGCTTTTCAAAAGTGCTGTTAAATTAATAACATTACTTTCTAAAAAAAACTTACAAATGTCATAGTTTATTATTTAGAATGAAAATAAAGAATGGTACAAATGCATAATGGCCAAATAGTGCAACAACATAAGGCTGTTTATAAAACCATTTAAATTCCTTTGCTTTACAACATAAATCATTGAACCACAAAGGATCACAAAGTAACACAAAGGGGGAAAAAGCCAAATAATGTCTCTTTAGACAGATTGTATCATTTCACAACCGAAATCGTACTCAGCAGAGTAATATTCTTAACATTCGAGTAGTCGTACTGGAAGAGACCATTATCTCCTATCAGCACAAGTACCTTTCCGATTGGAATCACATCATAGGCCACGATACTTGGATATGTATAAATGAGATTGCTTAAAAGGAGTTGAGGGTTGGCAGCATTATAGACCTTCAGTCCGGCAGTGCCATCGCAGATAAAGAGCAGATCACCATTTTTCCCCAAACCATGAGGATTAGTCATTGAATAAGATACAACAGTTTTTGGCTTTGTAATATCCTTAACATTTACTATGTCCAGAAGATTCTGATTGCCACCGCAACTGCTTCCTGTTCGCAGCGTAATATATGCAAGTGTATCGTCGACTATCACAGGATCACAACTTCTCGCATGTGTAAAAAATGTCTTCGAAACAGGTGTAGCGGGACTAGAAATATCAAATATAGCCATCCCGGTGGTTGTTCCGAGAAACATCTCATCACCTCTCAGAAACATTGTTTCCACATTCCAGCCTGGATAAAAATCATTGATCTTGACAGGAACCGTTTTATTAGTAATATCAAATACTTTCAGTGTACTCTGATCTACAACATAGAGAATGCTGCCTTTTATCCCAAACCTGGCCATAGAACCTCCTATTCCGACTCCGCTTCCGCTGACACCCGAGGAGGCGCTGAAAGAGTTGGTTTTATCCATGAGGGCAAATCCCCCGGTGTAATATATCGGATAAGGATTTGGTGAGTTGTCAATTTTTTCCTTTATCGTTTTTAATTCCCAGCTTATGACCACCCCTTTGTCCTTGTCAATAAATGCTGTCGGAAAATCTGTTTTAGCCTGGGGCACAGTATATGGAAGAATGTCATTTATCCTTCCTACCTCATGTATATTATCAATATTCTGAACATCGAGTACGACAAGATCTACATAACTATCAGCATACATAATATAACCTGAAATAGAAATATCAACTACTCCAGGCAATTTAACAAAGGCTTTCTTTACTGGCGATGCCGGATTAGTATTATCAAAAACATGAATTCCCTCCAATTCCTCAACAATAAAGATGTAGTTATCTTTAAAATAGATCTTACCCGGATTCTTCAGATCAATATTCTGAACTTCTGTTACAGCCGTACGTAAATCTTTATATGACAAGTAGACAGGTGCATACCCCTTGTATTCCTTATAAGTCAAATCTTCGCAGGAACAGAGTAAAAATGAAATCAGGGAAAAAAGTGTTAAAATTGGAATGATTTTTGCTTTCATGTGAGGTAGAGTTAGTTATTTTTGTTGAACAAAAATCATGCTAAACTTATAATCTGCTTAACCTAAAATACAATGAAAAAAATCTCTTTGTTTGTTATAATGCTGATTTTCACCATTATTAATCTATCCGCACAAAAAAATAAAGATGTTCTATACCTTAAAAACGGAAGCATCATCTACGGTAAACTTATGGAGGTAATTGATAACCAGTACAAAATAAAGACTCCTGATGGCAGTCTATTTATATTTTCGGCAGTAGAGGTCGATAAATATGTAAATGAGACGCCTGTTTATGACGGAAGGAAAAAAAGAGGTCTGGGATTTGCACTTGAGGCGGGTTTGCTTATAGGTTCACAAAGTTCGGATTACAAAGCTCCCTTCAGTTTCAACATTATAGGAAATGTAACTTCTAATGTCAGAAGTATATTTGGAATAGGTTCAGGAGTTGAATACCTTGGAAAACCCTTTACACCGCTGTTTCTTGAGTATAAGTATCTCTTTTCAAATAAAAAAACTACACCTTTTATCTTCTTCAGAGGTGGAAAGCTATTCAATCTAAAAGGCGATGATCAAAACAGTGATTATGTTTATCCTGGTTATAATAACGAAAAGTCATATACAGGTGGAGGCTCCTTCACTATAGGAACAGGTATATCATGGTCAAAAGAAGACAGCGAAACATATCTCAGTTTTGCTTACAGGTATGCACGTACAAGCTATTCCCAATATGACTATAACCATTTACTTGATACCTACTGGAACGATTATAACCGGTTAGAGATAAAATATGGCTTTAAGTTCTAGCAGGAATGATGGATTACCAGGATAATTTAAGAAACCTCAAACCGGAAAAAGAGTTCTTCATCGGAATCGATTCGGACGGATGCGTCTTTGATTCAATGGAGGTTAAGCAGAAAGAATTCTTTATACCCAATGCATTAAAATATTTCGATCTTTTCCCAGTTTCTAAAGTACTCAGGGAAACATGGGAATTCGTTAATCTCTATTCAATCTATAGGGGGGGCAACAGATTCACATCAATAATAAAAGTATTTGAACTACTATCGGAAAGGAAAGAGATAAGGGAAAATGGTTACATACTGCCCGATTTGAGCTCTTTGGAACATTGGATTAAGATCGAAACTAAACTCGGGAATGAAAATCTTCATAAGTATTTTGAATCGAATTATAATCCTCATCTTGAAAAAGTTGTGAGATGGACCGAGGCGGTCAATAAAGATATTACAGACTGGCTTCACAATATTCCGCCTTTTTTACATGCCAGGACATCTATTGAAGGAACTTCCTCAATCGCCGATGTAGTTATAGTTTCACAGACCCCACTTGAAGCTCTCGACCGCGAGTGGAGGGAGCATGATCTGAAGAAATACGTCAGGGCTATTGCAGGTCAGGAACACGGGACCAAAACAGAGCAAATTGCCCTGGCAGCCAAAGGCAAGTATGCTGACAATAAAATACTGATGATCGGCGATGCAAAAGGTGATCTTGACGCTGCCAGAAACAACGAAATTCTCTTCTACCCTATTATACCCGGAAAAGAAGATGCCTCATGGGAACATTTTCTTAATGAAGGTTTATTAAATTTCACAAGAGGTTTATATTCAGGCAGTTATGAAAATACGCTTCTTTCAGAATTCGGTAAATCCTTACCTGAAAAACCGCCCTGGCTGTAATAGTAAGTGCTCTTGCTCTATGCCCCCTGCTATTCTACAGGCACCCACACCTCCGCCCTTGTGCCTACAGATTCACCGTTTTCATTGTGCAAATCAATAATATAGTGTCTTATTGGTCTTTTATTAATCTGGTTCAGGATATCGTAAAATTCCCCTGTCAGCCTCAACCCTTTTCCAGTTGAAGTACTCTGTCCTTCAGCTTTTTCCCTGCCAATACCGTTATCTTCTACCGAAAGTACCAGGTAATCTTTATTCATCTCAGCTCCTATTTTCAATATCCCCCCTTCGGTACGCGACATAATACCGTGCTTTATCGCATTTTCAGCGAAGGTATGCAGTACAAGCTTCGGCACCTGCTCAAGCTGACTCACCCCTGTACCGATCATTATCTCGTAATTGAATTTCTCGCCATACCTTAGTTTTTCGAGCTCGAGGTATGTTGTAACAAATTCCAGCTCTTCTCCCAGGCTCCGATAAATCCGTTCCGCATCATTTATTAAGCCCCTCAGCAGCTGTGTAAATTTATTCATATAGTCGTAGGCCAGCTGACGATCTTCAAGATAAATCAAAGATGCAATTGAATTGAGGGTATTGAAAGTAAAGTGAGGATCAAGTTGCGATTTAATACCCTGGAGCTGCAGGGTAACCAACCTTCGGTTCAGGCCCTCCTTTTGTACGACCTGGAGAGTATTCATTCTTTTAATTAGAATTATAAAAAGAAGGAACAGCAGGTAAACGGCAGGATAGGCAAGAAATCCGATATAGTAATAGTTATTCCATTTCAACTTCAGAAAATAACTGTTTTTACCTGAGGTAAGGAATAGTTTATGCTCATGATCTTTTGACCAAAAATCAGAAAATCGCCAAATGGTGTCCGGGGTTTTAAAACTGGTTTCCGCCAACATTTGCAGTCCCGAACTATATACCACAAGTTTTTCCTCAATATCTGAATAAAGCAGAAACTCCTCTTCCCCATCACCATTAAGATCAGCCTTATATATGGGAATCTGTGAATTAAACGGCAAATCAACCTTACGGACAATCTCGAGTTTGTCGTTCAGTTCAATAAATTTATCTTTAAGCAGATAGATCTTATCAGCCTTATCAGATTTTACAACTAATAACTGAATAGATCCCGATAATCCCAAATCATTATAAAGACGATATCTGACAAGTTTCCCATCGGCAGAATAAATCATTATTCGAGGTTTTAATACAGTGGTATCAACTCCATGAGGCAGGTGAGAGAGTACATATCCGTTGAATGAGTTGCTGTTATATCCAAATGTCTCAAGGCTGTTTACATATCCGGGAAATTCAACAGGAGAAAATTCAAACTTCAGTTTGTCATTGAATACCATAAACCAGGTGCTGCTGTCGGAAAATGGCACACTGTTCCCATAATTTGCGCATGCCGACATCAATCCAAAGATCTCGGGCCTCTTATCTCCGTTAACATCCTGCATTTGGGGATTCAAACTTATCATTCCTATAAACTGGCTGGATATCAGTGTTTTATGAACCAGGTCGAAAAAATATAACCTTCTGGGATCCTGTTTGAAACCGGTACTAATTCCAAAGTATAACTCATCTTTCCCGTCGCCGTTTTCATCAAAAAACCCTGCAGGTTTAAGAACTGATGTCACCTCACCTTTTATATATCCGATTTTGGTAATAAATATCCGATCCATTCTTGTCCCATGAGGTTCAAGCATTTCATTCACATTAAGAAATAATGAATCTCCTTTATGTGTGAAAATATATATTTCCTGTTTGTGGTTATGATCATAGTCGCCAAAGAAAATGTCGGAGATCATCGGATTTATGCTATCGAGTAGATTCCATTGATCGTAGAAATGAAGATCTTTATCTCTGACGCCAACATAAAAATATGGAATACCTTTCTCGGCATAAACTAGTTCAGAAATTGAGTCGGAGTTAAGATCCGAGTACCTATACTGACCGTTATGGTATTCTCCGGGTTCTATGGACATGCTATATTTCGAACCAACAGGCGAGAGAAAAAACATTATTATTATGGTAGGGATAATAGCCAGAAACCCCGAAGAATAGATTATCTTCTTTAGTATGGAACCAATGTTCATTATTTATATTATATCCAGATCCTTCAAATGCTGCCTGGGAATTTTTACGGTCACAGACTCTCCATCGTGAACAAGTAAAATGGTGCATTCTTTACGATCAAGCATTGTAATATACTCAAAATTAATAATATATGATCGTCCGACACGTATAAAACCGTTCATAGGGAGAAGGTCAACAACCTTTCCCAGGTTCATTGAGCATAAATGATGTTTCTTTCCTGTACAAACGGATGTATAATTTCCCTCAGCCTTACAGTACAGAATGTCAGCAGGATTAATGAATAAGGTACCGGTACGGGTATTGACGCGGATCCTGGTTAGCCGGTCATGAGCTTCAACTGATTTTACCGGTCTGGCAGGCCCTGAATTTATATTTTTGCTATCAGTAAACCTTGTCAGACATTGTTTTAGCTCTTTTCGGTTAACAGGTTTAAGAAGATAATCAAATGCCTGGTTTTTAATTGCATCAATAGCATATTGGTCATATGCTGTGACAAAGACAATTTTGTGTTCCTTATATCTTTGAGGCAGATTCTGGATAAAAGCAAACCCATCTTTGCCGGGCATTTTTATATCAAGAAAGATGATATCGGGTTCAAACAGGTTCAACTCAGCATAAGCTATATCGACAGAGTGAGCTAATCTAATGTCGTTAAAGATGAGTCTCCTCCAGAAGTTTGCTCAGTAATATTCTTGCATTCTCTTCATCATCAACAATTAAAGCTCTAAGCTTTCGTTCCATGCATCAGGCAGTTTAGACTTTTCAGGTTAAATGTACGAAAAGAATTTGTTTTTTTCTCTCGATGAATAATCATATTTTTGTCGAAACTGACGATACATTAAATCTGATCCAGATGAATATTGATATTAATAAAAGAGCCGCAGATAATATCCGCATTCTTTCGATGGCAATGGTAGAAAAATCAAAATCGGGTCATCCCGGAGGAGCTATGGGAGGTGCTGATTATATTCATGTTCTTTTTTCCGAATTCCTGAATTTTGATCCTAATGATCCTGCATGGATCAATCGAGACCGCTTCTTTCTCGATCCCGGACATATGTCACCTATGCTTTATTCCATTCTTACATTGACTGGTCGTTTTACAACTGAGGAATTAAAGAATTTCCGTCAATGGGGAAGTTCAACACCGGGCCATCCTGAACTTGATGTTCTGAAGGGAATTGAGAACACATCAGGTCCACTGGGCCAGGGTCATACAATGGCAGTTGGGGCAGCAATTGCAGAAAGGTTTCTTGCCAGCAGATTCGGAGAACTATTTGCTCATAAAATCTTTACCTACATCTCCGACGGAGGAGTTCAGGAAGAGATATCACAGGGCGCAGGGCGTCTGGCCGGATTTCTTGGGCTAAACAACCTGATCATGTTTTATGATTCGAATGATATCCAGCTTTCGACTGAAACAAAAGCAGTTACTATTGAAGACACAGCAATGAAATATACTGCCTGGGGCTGGAATGTAATTAAGATTGACGGAAACGATCAAAAACAGATAAGAGAGGCCCTCACCTCGGCAATGGGTCAAAAACACAAGCCAACGATAATTATTGGCAAAACCATTATGGGGAAAGGTCTTCTTGACAATGAAGGAAACAGCTTTGAAAGGAAGACCTCCACGCATGGAATGCCGGTTAGTGAGGCAGGCGGTTCTTTTGAAAAATCACTTGTTAATCTCGGAGGCAGCCTGTCAGATCCTTTCCAGATTTTTCCTGAGGTTAGTGAACATTATAGAAAAGTTCTTCAGTCAAAGCAAAAAACCTCTTCAGATTGGAAGAATGCCAAAAGTGAATGGGCAGAAAAGAACGGACAACTAGATAAAAAGCTTCATTCTTTTTATTCGGGAGAGATCCCTGCTATTGACTTCAAATCCATACCTCAAAAGGAGGGATCTGCTACCAGGGCAGCATCAGCTGCAGTTCTTGGGGTGCTTGCGAAAAACGTTGAAAATATGGTTGTTGCTTCAGCAGATCTTTCTAACTCCGATAAAACAGATGGTTTCCTCAAAAATACGCATGCTTTTATCAATGGCGATTTCACCGGAGCCTTTCTACAAACAGGAGTTTCGGAACTGACAATGGCAGCAATAATGAACGGAATGGCACTACATGGTGGCATTATACCAGCCTGCGCGACTTTCTTTGTTTTTTCCGATTACATGAAACCGGCAGTCAGACTGGCATGTCTGATGCAATTACCAGTAAAATACATCTGGACCCACGATGCTTTCAGGGTTGGCGAGGACGGTCCAACACATCAGCCCGTGGAGCAGGAAGCCCAATTAAGACTCATGGAACATCTTAAGAACCATCATGGAGATAACAGTATGCTTGTTTTGCGACCGGCAGATTCCAATGAAACAACTGTTGCATGGAAAATGGCCCTGGAAAACAAGAAGACACCAACTGCACTGATTCTTTCAAGACAAAACATAAAAGATCTGCCATCAGAAAATAGCAACAGATATGCCGATGCGTTACAATCTGAAAGAGGGGCGTATGTCGTTCAGGACTGTAAAGGAAGACCCGATATTATTCTGATTGCCAGCGGGTCTGAAGTATCAACACTCTTTGAAGGAGCCCAACTTTTAGAGAAAGATAACCTTAAGATCAGATTAGTTTCTGCCCCTTCAGAAGGGCTATTCAGGAATCAACCTGAAAGCTATAAAAAATCAGTACTGCCTGATGATGTTCCAATTTTCGGGCTCACTGCCGGATTATCTGTAACCTTGCAGGGACTTGTTGGTCCAAAGGGTGTCGTATGGGGAATGAATAGTTTTGGTTATTCAGCGCCTTATAAGATACTTGATGAAAAACTAGGCTTTACGGCTGATAATGTGTACAAACGTGTGAAGGAGTACCTGGCTGGTTGAGGTTGAGGTTAAATTTTAATGAATTCTGCTACTTTCTCAAGCAGACTCTTTCTGTTTATTGGCTTGCTTAGATAACCATCACAACCAGCGGACATAATCCTTTCTTCATCACCCGACATAGCGTAAGCTGTAATAGCAATAATATATACATTTTTGTCTATCAGCTTGATTTGCCTGGTTGCTTCAAAACCATCGATCTCAGGCATCTTAATATCCATCAGTATTAAATTGATATCCCTGTTGGCTTTGAAAAGATCAATAGCTTCCCGCCCATTTGCTGCATGCAAGATTTTGGCGCCTGTTTCTCTTGTCAGAAGAGCATTAAGATAGTAGAAGTTTGTTTCATCGTCTTCAGCGACTAGGATCAAGGATCCTTTTCCAACATCCTTCTTATCTTTCACGGGCACATCGGGTGAATGGGTTTCTTTATCAGTTTTGGCTGGAATTGTCAGATAAAAGCTAGACCCGGCTCCAGGTGTAGAATCCAATCTGATCTTTCCTCCTATTGCATCAGACATACCCCTCGAAATTGATAATCCAAGTCCGCTTCCCTCAGTCACTTTATAAGGATGCTGGCTGTCCTTAAAAAACCTGTCGAATATGGAATTGTAAGAATCCATATTTATCCCAATACCAGTGTCTTTTACAAAAAACTCAATATCCCCTGATATAAGATTAAACCCAAAACGGATGCTTCCTTTTTCTGTAAATTTGATTGCATTGTCGATAAAATGAGAAATAATTTTCTGGCATATTTCCGGATCGGAATTCATAACAAAATTTTCATGATGCCCGGGGATCTCAAGAATAATATCCAGATGTTTGTTCCGGCAAGCAGTTTCAAAATTATTATATATCCTTCTTAGTATTCCTGAGGGCACACAATCTTTCTTTGTAACAGTGAGACTACCTGATGCAATAAGAGAGATATCCATGTAGTTGGTAATTGTATTCAGTAACCTGTTACTGCTTTCAAAAAGCATGGCAACTGAATCTTTTTTTTCTTCTTCTGAAAGATCCGGCATTGAAATTATCTCTGCAAAACCCAGAATACCGTTCAGAGGAGTACGCACTTCATGTGAGATATTATTCAGGAATTCTGTTTTTAACCTGTCGCTGGCCTCTGCTTTCTCTTTTGCCAGCTTAAGAGCTTCAGTTACATTATTTCGATCCGTGATGTCGTGCATGCTCCCTATGATTTTTTCCGGATGCCCTTTTGCATCGAAGACAAGCTGCGCTGAAAATGCTTTGAAGTTTTTCCTCGTTATCTTTTAAAAGCAGTTCCGAAGCTTTTTTCTCTGTATTTATCCTTACCTGTTCGAGAGCCTCTTTTACTGCAAAAGGCAACCTGGTCATATGCTCTTTGATAACGTAATCCTGGGCTCCTGATTTGATACATTCAACCGCAGTCTCTTCATTTACAGAGCCGGTTAAAAGTATAAAAGGAAGTTCCGGATTAAACTTTATTACTTCCATCAGGGCCTGCAGTCCGTTAAATGCAGGCATCATATAATCAGAAATTATCAGATCGGGATTATAATCTTTAAGAGCATTTAAAAGATCAACCCTGGTACAAACAACGGTATGTTCAAATACTATTTTCTCTTTACGCAACACCAGAATGGCCAGCTCGACATCTGAGGGTACATCTTCTACAAAAAGTATTCTAAGCAGATTCTTTTGGATCATTTATTTCTACCTGACAATCAGGTCTTTATTAGATTTAAAATTATCTTACCCCAAATCTATAAATTACATTAATGAAAATGAGAAGGTGCTTCCTTTTCCAACCTCACTCTCAACCCTTATTTTACCATTTTGCTTATCAATAAATTCTTTGCATAGCAATAATCCAAGCCCGGTACTAGGCTCACCATCTGTTCCGTTACGATTGGTCTTTTCATTTAACAGAAACAATCTGCTGATCATCTCTTTATTCATCCCGATACCAGTGTCGCGAACAGCAATCTCGGTAGAATTGTCAGGTTTTTTTGTCGCCGAGATAAAAATCTCACCCGACTTTGGAGTAAATTTTATTGCGTTGGAAACCAAATTCCTGATAATTGTCTCAAACATATGTGAATCGGCTGTAACCTCTAACTCTTCAGCAAGAGAATAATTTAAAGTGATATTCTTTTTTCGAGCAGATTCTTTTAATATTTCGGTGCAATAAGTAATTTTTTGTTTTACAAAGAGCTTTTCCGGACTAAATTCCATTCTTCCCCGTTTCAATCTTGACCATTCAAGAAGGTTTTCAAGAAGTCCATAAATAGATGAGGCAGACTCTTTCATACTAATGGTTATCTCCTTAATATCTTCAATAGGCATTTTATGAATTTCTTCTGTCAATATCTGAGTAGCATCCAAAAAGGCACTAAGAGGACCTTTCAGGTCATGAGCCAGAATTGAGAAAAACTTGTCCTTCTCCGCATTGATTGTCTGAAGCAGTTCGTTTTTGAGCTGAATTTCTTCTTCAGCCAGCTTACGATCGGTTATATCCCTTCCCATACCCACAACACCTATAATATTACCTGTTGTATCGCGTAAAGGAGCTTTTGTTGTTAAATTCCATCTCGAAATTCCGTCCACAATACCCATTGATTCCTCATGGTTAATGAGAGGTTTTCCAGTCTTGATTATTTCCTGCTCATTTTCGAAATACTGTGCTGCAAGATCATGTGAAATTAAATCAAAGTCTGATTTGCCTATTATTTCTTCAACACTGGTTTTGCCCATCCTTTCAACCAATGCTTCGTTACAGACAATGAATCTGCCTTTCAGATCCTTGGCATATATACGGTCGGGCATATTATCAATCAGGTTTCTTAGAAGATTCCGCTCTGCAGCGAGTTCTTCCTCAATTTTCTTTCGTTTTGTTATATCCCTTGATATTCCAAAAGTACCTACAATTCTACCTTCCCCATCACGGAGAGGAACTTTTGTAGTTGAAACCCATGTATCAGGACGATCAGGCCATGTCTCCCGTTCTTCCATATCCACAGGTTGTCCCGTATTTACTATTTTCTGTTCATCGTCATATGCCTGTTTTGCATGTTCCTCTGAAAAAAAGTCAAAGTCCGTCTTACCTGTTAAGAGTGCAGGATCAGTCATTCCAAACATGTTAGCTTGAGTTAAATTGACCCTGATAAAACGGCTTTCAAGGTCTTTAAAATAGATGTGATCAGAAATACTATTCATCAGATTGCTCATCAGGTATTGTTCCTGAATCAATTCCTTTTCAGCCCTGCTCCGTTCCTCTATTGATTGTTTAAGCTGACTATTCTGATACGCCTTAAATGAAATTTCGCTGGCAAAGGAAAATAACATCTGGGAAATCTTCTCAAACTTCTCCTTTGACATTACCGGCACCTCGTTCAGAGCAGTAAGGAAGGATTCCTTATCAGCTCCAATCTCTAAAGCATACTGAACCATCTGGTCAAGGTCAAGTTCTTGATTTTTAACCTGGCCAATCAACCAGTTGGCTATATGTTTGCCTCCGACAATAATGCTAGCGCCGGCATCCCACAAACCACCACTCAGACAAGGTTGGATTACTGGGCCCGCAGGATTGGATCTGCCTATTTCAGCATCGGACTTGAAACAATTTGTAAGTCCAATATCTGTTTTTCTTATTATTTCATTGCATAATCTGCAGAAATTGCTTGGCCGGGTTATTGGGGTACCATCAGGGTGGGTGATTATTGAAGCAACACCGGTAGCATCTGAAAAAAGGTCCTGGATATGCTGAATCTCATTTATATCGAAAATGTCTGAAAACTGAATATCTTTAGATATTACACTGTTTTTTTGCATTACTTTTCTTGTTAATAAATGATCCGTGCACTTATTCAAATAAAAGAATAGTTCTACTAAGAATTTTCAAGTCTTCAACTTAGCCGATTATAAAAGAGAATGTGCTTCCTTTTCCAACCTCACTTTCGACCCATATTTTACCATTATGTTTTTCTATGAATTCTTTGCACAGCAATAATCCAAGACCTGTGCTCGGCTCACCTTCAGTACCTGGCCGACTGGTCTTTTCATTAATCAGAAACAGTTTGTTCATTAGTTCAGGTGTCATACCAATTCCTGAATCACTGATTTTTATTTCAATGAAGTGATTTGCATTAATACCAGCTGCCACTTTCACTTTTCCTCCGGAAGGGGAAAATTTAATTGCATTTGAGACAAGGTTTCTTATTATGGTTTCAAACATATGACTGTCGGCAAGAATTTCCAATTCATCCGGAATTTTAATATCTACTTCAATCCCCTTCTTCCTGGCAGATTCGGTCAACACATTAATACATGCCCCGGTCTTCATTTTAAGATTAAGTTTTTCAGGAACGAAATCCATTGCGTCGCGCCTTAATCTCGACCATTCAAGGAGGTTTTCAAGAAGGCTGTAAATATTCGTTGCTGATGTTTTCATACTACCAGTTATATCCTTGATCTCTTCCATGCTCATAGTCTGAATCTCTTCAGTAATTATCTGGGTGGCGTCAACAAAAGCACTTAAGGGTCCTCTAAGGTCATGTGCTATAATTGAAAAAAATTTATCTTTTTCTGCATTCAGGGCCTGGAGTAATTCATTTTTAATTTTTATTTCTTCTTCTGTCATCTTGCGATCTATCGAGATTGCAATCTGATTGGCGATTGAAGTGAGAAATTTAACATCTCTTTCGGAATAAACATTCTCTTTTTCATAATGCTGGAGTACCATAACACCAATTACCTTTGAAGGCGTCTGCAAAGGTATTCCAATCCACGAAGGTGAATTGGATCCTACCAGTTCCACTTCATTCTTCTGAACAAGCTCATCGAAAATCTGCTGAGTCAAAAGGAGTGATTTGACGGCACGGAAGACATAAGCGTAACAACTCTTGCCCATCGATGTAGGTTCCGGAGTTGTATCAACTTTGTCAACAAAATAGGGGAAGGTGAAAAGTCCAGTCATGCTGTTATAAAGAGCTATAAAAAAATTCTCTGCATAAACAACTTTTGCCAGAGAGGAATGGATCAGTTTTAGTAGTTCATCCAGATTACCTGTAACGGTAATGCCTTCTGTAATTTCAAAAATGGCATGACTTTCAAACTCAATTCTTTTTCGCTCTATTATATCTCTGGAGATACCGAATGTGCCAATGATTTTTCCTTCATTATTCCGAAGAGGCATTTTTATAGCTGAAAACCATGCATCGGAACGATCCTTCCTTGTAAGTTTTTCTTCTTTCAGAATTGGTTGTCCGGTTTTAATAATTTCCTGTTCATCCTCAAAAGCCTGACGGGCAGCTTTTTCTTCAAAAAAATCAAAATCTGATTTCCCAACTACCTGTTCAGGATCATCCATTCCAAAAGAAAGAGCATGAGCTCTGTTATTTCTGATAAACTTACTTTCCAGATTCTTGAAATAAACGTGATCTGTAAGATTATTCATAAGGGCATTTATAAGGAATTGCTCTTTAGCAAGAGCCTCTTCAGCATGCTTCCGAATCGTTATATCCCTGATGATAGTTAGTACATGTGGTTCTCCATCGAGATCAAGTAATGATGCCGTTATCAGACCAATTATTATGGCTCCGCTCTTTGAAAGAAACCTGGCTTCCTGGTTTTTAACTTCTCCGCTGGATTTTAGTTCATTCACCATTAACTTCCGGTCTTCGATGTCATACCAGATGTTTATTTCAAGGGATGTCTTTCCGATAACATCCGCCTCTGTATATTCTGTAATCTTTGTAAAACCCTCATTAATAGACACATATAGCCCATCAGAAAGCCGGTTTATATTTATCGAATCGCGGCTGGTCAGATAAGCTTTCCGGAACATTTCTTCATTTTTTCCGATATTCTGTCTGGAAAATTTAAAAATGGAAATATCATTATTATACTTATCATTTGATGCTTTCAATGACTGTTGCGTTTCCTGCAACTCTCTGATAAGTTCTTCTCTTGTTTTATCCGTCAGATTCATAAAAACATCCATTTAGGTAAGCTTCCCGGAAGAAGATGAATCAAATTTAGCCAATTCATCGTTAATTTTTAAAAACTGTGCCGGCTTTATTGGAGGTTACAAGATAAGAATTTTTTATAAGTGTAACTGAAAGAGAGCTGAGAACTATCATATTGAGTTTCTTACAATAATCAGATGTAATCGCCTGATGAATTTTCATCCATTTTTATTTTTACCTTTGGGCATTAAAAAAAGAAAATGCAATACGATATAAAGCCCGGTGTAAAAGGTCTGATCTTTGATCTCGACGGTACTCTTGCCGATACAATGCCTTACCACTTTAAAGGATGGAGGATAGCTTGTCAGAAATTCGGGGCTGATATTGATACAGCTTTTTTAAGAAAGCATACGGGTACGCCAGGATGGGTAATAGCTGATGAAATTATAAAGCAATGTAACCTTGAAGGTAGTGTAACAATAGAACAGATAATGGCTGAGAAGCTTATTCAATTCTATAAGGAACAACATCGTGTTAAGCCTATCATCCCTGTTGTTGATATTGTAAAAAAATACTATGGAAAACTTCCGATGGCTGTCGGAACAGGCGGTCACCGGGAAGCTGTGGAACGAACCCTTGAAGTTACTGACCTCAGAAAATATTTTGACATCATTATTACGGCTAACGATGTAGATAATTTCAAGCCCCATCCCGAAACTTTCCTCAAATGTGCAGCCCTTATGAACATTGAACCGGAATTCTGCGAGGTATTTGAAGATGGAGACCTTGGGATCGAAGCAGCAAAAAATGCAGGAATGCTTGCAACTGATGTGAGGCCCTGGTATGATTCTAGTTGGTAAAACT
>Ga0209540_10001336_pt1 | contig 19077 bp, 18 predicted proteins | sample BarGraIncu01121A_FD_184501 | JGI IMG/M metagenome (GOLD analysis project Ga0209540, IMG submission 184501) | Arctic peat soil microbial communities from Barrow, Alaska - Barrow Graham LP Incubations 011-21A (SPAdes) (version 2) | ecosystem: Environmental > Terrestrial > Soil > Wetlands > Peat... | reverse complement strand
TTATTTCTGCAGAACTATCAGTAGATCCATCATTGATAATCAAAAAAATAAAATCGGAATAAGATTGCGCCAGAACACTATCAATAGTTTCTTTTAAAAACTGCTCTCCATTATAAACCGGCATTAAAATCGTTATTCTAGACATAGCTTAACCCTAAAATACGTTTGATGTATTGCGTTACTATTTTCCTATTCTTTTGTATTTGAACATTGCTCTCCAAATAAAATTCCATTTTAGTCAATAATGCATCAAAAACTATTTTTCGAATATATTCAATGAAAGCACTTATTGTGAATATCAAAATAATTGCAGAGAGTATATAAATAAAAAACTTAAAACCAAAATAATTCGTCTGAGCTTTTGATATATATTTACTAATAAGATATCTCACAGATTCATGATCATGTAACAAATAGATCCCAAATACTAAACCTGAAACTGTATTTATAAACTTACTCTGAATTTTAATATTTTTAAAGGCATAAAAGAGCATGATTGAAGAAAAAATCAAAATCGGATTATTATATGAGAAGATAATAGACAGCCTTGAGATATTACCGTTATATAACAACAAAGATGCTATTATCACTAAAATAAAAGTAGATAAGACTAAATAGAAAAGAGGCTTATATATTTTTGGCACAATCACACTTAAATATCTAGCTATAAGATATAAAACAATAAAATGAAAAATTGAATATCCATCGCTGGATAATCCAGAGTGCCACCAGAAACTTGAAAAACTATCAAAATACACTAACCCTGCTAACGTAATTATCTTACTTCTATGTTCTAATAAATCAAACCCTTTATTTAGTATGGGAGAAATAAAGTATAATCCCAAAAACAGAGACAGAAACCACCATGTATATTTAGATATAGGGATAAAATTTAAAAGAAATACCTTGATTTCAAATCGATTGTGGTTCAATATCAAAAAAAACAGATATATACCAACCGAATAAAAAACCGCCTGTAGTGTAAAAGAAATAACTGCTTTTATTTTAAATTTCATTCCATAATAACCGGATATAAAAACAAAAGTATTAACACCCAGTACGACAAAACTATTTACGAAGATTTTATAATATATAGATAAATCATGTTGGGTCAGACTTTGTTCATAATTTAATCCTAAACTATGTACGATAACATGATGAGTAATTATCATTATCATTAAAATAATTCTCAATAATTCGATATTTGATTCCCTGACTTTATTTGTCATAAAGCTATTCTAAAGCGTTAAAAGATATTTTTAATATGTTTTGGTACTGAAACTAATATTAATCGATGCTTAATAACTTGCTTTTAAATTTAAATAGATAATAAAGATCAAAAAAGGGTATAAACGCCCACATCAAAGTATGAGCTTTTTTCATTTTCTCAATAATTTTTCGTTGCGTTTCTTTAGAATAATGCTGACGTCTTTTAGATTTACAATACTTCTTTGCCCAGTCAATTGAACTTGAATTGATAGCTTGAATTGATAGCTTTGGTTTCAAATAGGCATAGATATCCAATCCTTCCAAAAAGGTCAATCCATTTGTTTTAGCATTATTTGAAACATTGTTTTTATGAACTCGAAAGTTATTAAGCGTTTGTTTTACTTCCAAAATACCAAACCCTTTTTCAGCTACCAATAAATAGAAAAACCAGTCTCCACAGTATTTCATTGTTGAATAAAGTTTCTGCTGTTCAATTGTTGGAAATAGTTCCCGTTTAAACATCATCATACTGGCATTCCAAATAGAATTATCGACCGAAAGAAATTTTTCAATATAAAATTTAGACGGATATACAATAGTCTCACCAGTATTATCTATCTCATTCGAATACGTCAAATTTCCGTCACCATCTGCGCCCTTTGATGCAACATATGCCAAACCGACATTGTGTCTTTGCTCAAATTCATGCATCAGAATTTCCAAAAACTTTGGTTCTGCCCAATCATCACTTTCTGCTATCCAAATATATTCTCCTTGTGCCAGTTTTACACCTCTGTTCCACTGTTTAAAAGTAGAACCACTATTTTGGTCATTAAAAACGGTCTGACGCACTTTGGGATGATCTTTGTACAAATTCAAAACATCGCGACTATTATCTGTTGAACAATCATCCAATAATATCAATTCAAAGTCCTGATAAGATTGATTTAAAACACTATCTATACGTTGAATTAGATACTTAGCATGGTTGTAGTTGGGTACTATGACGGAAACCTTAGGCATATATTAATGTTTTTGATATTATTGAAGATGATTTTAAATATCATTTAATTGCCTTTAGCTCTATAGACGTTTGGTAAAAATGAAAATGGCTTTAAAATGAACTTACCTAAACGATATGCTTTTGATAATTGAATTCTTTTTATTTCTTTTTCTAAAGACAAAATATAATCATGTTGTCTGGTTAATTCCGGATTCAGCCATATCAAATTCGGAATATACTTCTCAAATTTCTCTTTATGGTTATCATAAATCTTTATTCTTAGTTGCATAGCACTTTGTTCACTTAAACTGCTCAACATTGAATGATCTTTTGTTCTATAAAAAAAACAAATTTCAGGGATACGATAAATCTGGTCTTCTTCATTCAATAATGTAAGCCAAAAATCCCAGTCCTCAAAACCAAGAATCAAATTTTCATTATAATAACTTGTTTTATCATAATCTGCTCTTTTGTACAAAGCAGAACAAAAAATCATATTTCCAAACAGCAATTCAGAATAATTATAATCTGCTAATTTCCATTCTCCAACTTTATTTCCAAAAAAACTTGCTTTACAATATACCAATTTTGTTTCCGGGTAAACCTGGAAATGTTGAATTGCCTTTTCAATATATTCTTCACCAATCAGATCATCGGAGTCTAATGGTAAAATATATTCTCCAATACTACTTTTAATACCCGAATTCCGAGCTGAAGAGAGCCCTCCATTTTCTTTATAAATATATTTAAATCGATTATCTTTATTACAGTATAGCTTAGCTATTTCTTCCGTATTATCAGGACTTCCATCATTCACAATAATACATTCCCAATTCCGATAAGTTTGTAATAATACAGACTCCAAAGTTTCAGGCAGATATTGAACTTGATTGTAACACGGTACTATAACAGAAACTAAGAAATTCATTGTGAACTAAATTTGTTTTTGAATGAAATCATCTATCTTCAAACTCACATATCCATGTTGTTGTCCAGCAGGAAACAATTTCCAAGATTTATTATTATCAAGGAAATACAATGGTGAAGCTTCATTGACTTCTAATTTAATAGCATCTTCAATATATTTTTCACTTATCAGATACTGCTGAATGATTTTGAAATATAGCGAAACATAGTAATTTCCTTTTTTAAATAATGCTTCGTTTATTATTGCATTTATGATTTTCTTTTCTGAAGGCAAAACTGATATTGTCTGATTCTGAAATTCGTTTCCAAAACAAGTTACAGACTCTCCATTTCCACTTTTTACTTCTACATTGAATTCCAACAAACAACTGTCATTCGAAGTATTACTTATTTCAAATTGACACTCGAAAGCTAAGCCCTGATAAATTACACCATTATTTTCAGTTCCTTGTTTCAATACAAAATCTGATATTTCTATTAAACCATTGAGTAATTTAATGTTATTTGCTTTTTGCCCTGAAACTTTATTATTACGATCCAAGTAATTTGATATTACTTCTGAAGTTGAACCATCTTCAAAAACAGATCCATTTTCTAGTGAAATACAACGTGTACATAAGTTTGCTATCGCTCCCATATTATGACTCACAAACAATACCGTTCTACCCTCACCTCTGGATACATCCTGCATCTTGCCAATAGCCTTCTTTTGAAACTCGGCATCACCTACAGCAAGTACTTCATCAACAACCAATATCTCAGGTTCCAGATGTGCAGCAATGGCAAACCCCAGACGAACAGTCATACCACTGGAATAACGTTTCACAGGAGTATCCAAATAACGTTCTACACCGGAAAAATCTACTATTTCATCTAACTTACGGGTTATTTCGGCTTTAGTCATACCCATAATAGCGCCATTCATAAAAATATTCTCACGCCCGGTCATTTCGGGGTGAAAGCCGGTACCTACCTCCAGTAAAGAAGCTATTCGGCCAGCAGCTTTAATAGTTCCGGTAGTAGGTGCTGTGACTTTGGAAAGAATTTTCAGCAAAGTAGATTTACCTGCTCCGTTTTTTCCAATAATGCCCAGTACATCCCCTTGTTGTACTTCAAAGTTTATATCTTTCAGGGCCCACACATAATCACTTACACCTTTATGTGCCCGATCGTTTACTTCACCTATTTTTAAGTATGGATCCTCTTTCCCTTGAATATTCATCTTCCACCAACGATTAAGATCGTGGCTCAGGGTTTGAGTCGAAATAAGACCAAGACGGTATTGTTTTGATATGTTTTCGAATTTTATCGCTGTAGACATATTTTTTATTTTTTAATCACAAAACTGAGCTTTTCATAAAAGATCGAGATATCCACCTTTGATCATATATGCAATTAAATCATTCTTTTCTTTAAATAAGCTCCGATTGGTTTTTCTATGTATTTAAATGAAAAAAGAGAAAAAAATATCATAAGAAGAATCACAAATACAGGAAAAAAGTAATCATATTTTCCTAATAAGAAAGCATACTTATTTATTAACAGCACCCCTATATTTTCATGTATCAAATACAATGAATATGATGCCACACCAATATTAGTTATCGGTTGAAAAACTATGAAACTCAATTGTTTTGAATAAAATATAAAACCTAGAAATAACAAAACCATTATGAATATTGAATGAACTGGCATAAACTGATTAAAATTGAGACCGCCATTCAAAAATAATAATATGAAAATAGATAATATTATGAACCATATAGATATAACCTTTTTCTCTGTTGAATAGAGTTGAAAAAACAAAACGCCAATTATAAAATAAAGAGAAAATTCGATATAACTAAAGACCGTCTTTGTCCAGAATTTATAAGATTCCATTGAACTTTGAGAAATATTTAAATTAAACCGATTTGTAGTCAGCACATTCGAAAATATTCTTGTTACCAAATAATTGAGCACACATATTGCAATTGTGAAGACAACTAGGTTTCGAACAAAGTTCTTTCGATTAAAAAAATACATGCAACTTGCAACCAGATAGAATTGTATTTCCGGCCAGAGTGACCAGTAACTACCATTGGTGTAGTTCACACTAAAATTGTATGGAGCAATAAATTTATTTACAACGTCAGGAGAAAAAAAAGATTGACTAAAAATAAAGTTTTTCATACTATGACTAGAAGAAAAAAAATCATCAACATCTATCAGTCTACACACTATTAAGGTTGCCAATGAACAAATAAACATAGGTGGCAACAATCGAATAAATCTCTTTTTCCAAAACTCAACAAGATTATCTGTTTTAGTCAAAGTAAATGCAATGACAAATCCGGATATAATAAAGAAAAATTCAACACCTAAATATCCATAAGGGAAATAATTATAATTGCTCCCATATGGATATAAAGACATCTTATTCAATGGCGGTATCCATCTTGAATAGTAGTGATATAGCATTACACTTAATATTGCAATAAATCTATAATTATCAAGGATATCTATTCGTTTTTTTTTTTCAATCATACATTAAAAATCAAAATATAGAATTAGCTCTTTTGGAATTCGTAAAATTAGAAAAAAAATCGTACAATATGTAGTAATTCGTGTAATTCCTATTTCAATAATAGTATCCGGTGATCAAAAGCCGAACAAAATAAATCAGTCCCATACCCACATGAATGAAAAATACCAATAACAGCAAGCTATTTTTTATCGTTTTGCCTTCCTGCTTTATGTCTTTGAGTAAAGCCAACAAAGATGCAAAAAAACAAAACCAGGTACAGATAACAATTTGCCAATAGAAATTACCATGAGAAGCTCTTGGTCCCGACTCAGAAATAAAAAAGAAGATTAGTACCGAAACAATAAATGAAAGTAAAACATACCAAAACAGATGACTCTTAATCAGTTTTGGCAGATTAAAGAAAGAGTAAAGGATAGGAAAAAGAACCGAAAGAAGCATCGTCAAAGGGATCACGCTTATATCGGCAAATTCCGGATTGCGATAAAAGGGAAGAAAAACAATGGAAGAAGCTTCCTGATGGATTGGTTTGGCCATTTTATAAATGACCCAATATTCCAGAATCAACACACAAAATCCAATTATTGGAGGAATAATGCTATACCAAAACTCTTTTTTAAATTTGTAAGTGAATAAAAGTAGTAATGGATATACGCATATAAAAACAAAGAAGTAACTGGGTTTTATAAATAAGTTCAACAGTATTAAAACAAATATCCAGGCATTGCGCTTTGCACTATAAGACAACAACTGTTTGTACGATAAGTCAAAAAGCAATATAGCGAAAGGAAACAGAAACAGTATAGTGGAATTATGCCAGACATTGGGTACATAATTACCTATATACATAAAATAATCGTCGGTAAAATAGCCCGGTCCGGGGATTGCAAATACAAACAACATACTTAGTGCCAATATCGCAATCCACCAACCACTTGCTGATTTTCGATTCCGATCTTCGAGAACTTCTACTATTTTTTTCTTCGACAAACAATACTTATACACCCCTGCAAAAGCTAATAGACCACACAAGCTAAGTTCGGTAGCTGTTACCTGTGCACTGAAAAATGAAAGTACATTTACCAACAAATAAACCAGAAAGTTTCCGGTATAAGGAATCTCACCGGTGCACATCTGTCGAGCAAATGCAGCATGATCATGCATATCATTATAATCGGCAGGTATAACCTTCAAAATGCCATAATAAGCTGCAAATAAAAGCAGGAAAAGGACTGGGGGTATAAGCTTTGTTTTATTCATAGAATTATGTGGCAAGATGATAATGTGACAAGATGATAATACTTATCATTTATCATTATAAACTGATTTTATAGTAGCAATAATCTTATTCTGATCTTCAAGACTTAGTTCATAGAACAACGGCAAACGCACCAAACAATCGGCAAACCTGTCACAATTAGCCAATACGCGTCCATCATGTTTTTCAGTGTAATACGGACTGCTATGTAAACTCAGATAATGGAACACAGCCAATATATCATTTTGCTTTAATGTTGTAATCAGCTTTGTTCTTCCCTCCAACGACGGACAAACCAAATAAAACATATGCGCATTATTAGTTGCGTACGCCGGTATCTGAGGTAATTTGAAATATCCCTTGTCGGCCAATGGTTTCAAAGCTTCATAATACCTGTTCCAATGTTCTTTACGCTTATTTTGAATTTCATCCAGGTGTTCAATCTGAGCCCATAGGAAAGCTGCAATCACTTCGGAAGGTAAAAAAGAAGAACCTATATCCACCCATCCGTATTTATTCACTTCACCGCGGAAAAATTCAGCGCGGTTTGTTCCTTTCTCCCAAATAATCTCGGCACGATGAATAAATCGTTCATCATTAATAGCAAGCATTCCACCCTCACCGGAAATGATGTTTTTTGTTTCGTGAAACGAAAAAGCAGCTAAATGTCCGATACTTCCCAGTGCTCTTGCCGCTTGCTGCTTGCCGTTTGGTGCTGTATAGAATGAATCCACTGCTTGCGCAGCATCTTCTACCACCAATAAATTATATTTGTCGGCCAGAGCCATGATTTTAGTCATATCGCAAGCCATACCTGCATAATGAACCGGAACAATCACTTTGGTTCTGGGCGTAATCAATGCTTCAATTTTATCGGCATCAATATTTGGATGTTCTGATTGACTATCGGCAAAAACGATAGTAGCTCCCTGACGAACAAAGGCCAAAGCTGTAGAGACAAAAGTATAACTTGGAATAATAACTTCATCGCCCGGTTTTACATCACATAGAATGGCAGCCATTTCCAACGCATCGGTACATGAAGTTGTCAGAAGACACTTAAGGAAACCGTAACGTTTTTCGAAATAGGCCTGACAACGTTGTGTAAACATCCCATTGCCAGAAAGTTTACCGGTAAAAACAGCTTCATACATATAATGAGCTTCTTTACCCGTGAGATATGGTTTATTAAAAGGAATCATTTTCTTTAATGATTAATTATAAATGATTAATTAGCACCGACCTTTTGATACAAATAACCCATTTCGTTGGAATTAATTATTTTATAGGTCGATAGCTTTAATTTGTTTTTCGAAAATATATAATTCGATTGTAATTCATCCGATGGCTCTTCAGCATGTGTAATACCGATTCCCGCCGGAACATTCAATACAATATCTTTCGTGAAATTCTGAACAACAATTGTATTTTGGAACCGTGTTGTCGGATTTTCTGTATATCGAATCTGATTCAGCACTTTATTTTCAATCGGTTTAGTATACCTGCCTTTATTAAATGACTCAACAATCTCTGGAGAGACAATCAAAAAGATGACTCCCAGAAAATTCATTGCTAATGAAAAAAAGATCATGTCACGCTTTCCGCTCAAAATTAGAAATACAACACAACCAAACAATACCGGTGCCAAAACACGATAATCGCGCCAATCGAAAACATCATAGGCAGCTATGTTGATTAATATGAACGAAAAGAGAATCAAAAATACTATAAAATATTCGAATGTAAACGACTTAAAACGACTTTGTAGAATTTTGGATTTAACCAGACAGTACATACAGCTGATAATAACGAAATAACGTAACAAAACCTGAATCTTATCATCCGAAAAAGGATTCAACAGATTGCCTACATTCTCAAAGAAATGATTAATGAAATTGAATATAAAATCGTTGATATTATTGCTCGAAAATAAGTCATTAAGGAAAGAATCGGGATAGGGAGAAACGAACAGATTATTCAGCAAAAATAAAAAAGCACTGAATACAATCCATGAAATAAAATAGATCAGCCATTTATGATTAAACTGAAATTTACCTCTCCGGCAGAAGAGCAAAGGTAAAAACAAAACAATATAGATGATACGTATAAACGAAATAGCTGTACAAAAGACAAAAAGAAAAACAAGCAACTTTTTCCCTCCGTGCTTAAAATAAGCATAAAGTATCACGAAGTAGATTGTCAAAACCGAAAGATTCAACAACTCAGTCATCGAGGTTGGAGTAAAAAGAATCAACGGTGTATAGGTTAGGCTAAAAAGTAGTATGTAAAACAGATTCTTAGATGACAGTTTTACAATACTGTTTAAACACAAAAATGCCAGAGACATGAAAAATGCATTCGCAATTACAATTGAATATGTTTTCCAACCGAATATCTTTCCAAACAAAGCATAAACAGATACCGTTCCAAAACCATGAGCGCCAAAAGATAAGTATTTTGGCAGAACCTCATTCATACTGTAGCAACCAAAATTAAAACCTTTCTGACTAAACGACAGTACTTCGTGCCAATAAGCCAGTTCATCCGACCAACAAGGCACAGAGCTAAACACTGAATGATGTACTAAAACTTTGGTGGTAATAAACAATACTATCCAGGGGGAAACAATGAGTAAAAGACCAAGAAATAATTGTGGCTTATTCAATTTATAAATTTCATGTTTACCCGAGATATTCATTCTTATGCGATGCGATGATGTGGAGATGTGATGATATGATGATGTGATAATATAATGATGCGATGATATGATAATGTGATGATGTGGAGATGTGGAGATTATTATCCTACCTACTACCCACTACTTACAACTACAAACTTCCAACTACTTACTAATTACTGCTTACTGCTTACTGCTTACTGCTTACTAATTACTGCTTTCAAAACCGTTGCACCCCACGAATATCCGACACCAAAACCGGCGATCAGTACATTCCCGTTTAATTTACCTTCCTTCTGAGCTTCACACAAAGCAATAGGAATAGTAGATGAGACTGTATTACCCACCTTTTCAAGGAAAAAGAAGAATCTGTTTGGCTCAATTTCAATCAATTTACGCAAATAGTTCATCATGTACCTGTTAGCCTGATGAAACACAAATAAATCTATATCATCTTTCGAAAGTTGATTCTTGGCCAATACTTCATTTACCAATACAGGAACAGCCTCAGCCGTAAAATTAAAGATTCTTCCTCCATTCATATATAAATAATCGGATGAACTTGGATTTCCGTCTTCATCAAAAGTCAATTCATTCAAGTCTTTCGAGTGACGTGCTCCCCCGTTTTTGACTATCAGATTCTCGGCTCCGCGACCATCAGTACCTAGGCTGAAGTTTTCAATAGATGCAAAACCATCGGTTGAAATCAATGTTGCAGCCGAAGCATCTCCAAAAATGGTTCGGTTTCCTTTATCAGTAGGGTGAATGTGTTTCGAATACGTTTCGGCAGTAAGCAACAATACATTCTTAGCAATTCCACCGGCTATCAGACCCTTGGCCAATGATAGCCCGTATACAAAACCCGAACAACCCAGATTAAAATCTAACGCACCACACGAAGTGGACAAGCCTAAGCGATTTTGAATCAAACAGGCAGAAGTTGGCAAGTAATAATCGGGACTTTGCGTGCAAAGAAGAATAAAGTCAATTGTTGAACGGTCAATAGCATGCTCAGCAAAAAGCTTTTCGGCTGCTTGAGTTGCCAGATCCGCAGCTGTTTCATTATCTGCAGCTATATGCCGCTCCTGTATACCTACTTTTCCTGCAATTTTTTCTGCAGTCCACTCCGGAAATTCCTTTACCAAATCCTCGGTAGTAACTACTTTCTCCGGTAAAAAGTAGGATATAGCTTTTATATATGATTTCATGATTTGTTGTTGTTTTTATAGTTCTACGTTAATGTATATGATTTACTTACTGAACTTGTTCCATTCAGAGTAAGAAAATCACAAAAACCAATTTTAAACGGGGTTATAGTCATTTTTTATTTAAGGAAAAACGTCGTACTAGTACGAACGAGCTTTGCAAACCGAAAACATTCAGTCGTACTAGTACGAACGAGCATTGCAGACCGAAAACACTCAGTCGTACTAGTACGAACGAGCTTTGCATACCGAAAACACTCAGTCGTACTAGTACGAACGAGCATTGCAGACCGAAAACACTCAGTCGTACTAGTACGAACGAGCATTGCAGACTAAAAACATTCAATCGTACTAGTACGACGAAATTAAACTTTGTTTTTTAAAACAATTTCCTGACTCCAAAGGAAATTTAAGTTGCCTCGTTTATAATTTATATCAGGATGCTATCCAATACCCCTTTTTAAAACCCCGTCTATTGCAACGTATAACCTCCATCAATGACTAAGCTGGTACCAGTCATCCATTGGGTTGCATCCGACAATAAATACGTAGCTGCATAAGCCACTTCTTCGGGTTTACCATAACGTTTTAGCGGATATTTCAACCTGTCTTTCTCCAGTTCTTCTTCGCCAATACTTCCGGCTTTCAATAAATCGGTTTCTATCATACCCGGATTGATACAGTTGGCACGAATGCCTCGTGGAGATAATTCCAATGCTACAGCTTTCATAAATCCGGTCAACGCACTTTTCGAAGCAGCATAAATGGAACTACCAATATAAGCACAATTATTACCGTTTATGGACGAGATATACACCAACGAAGCTCCTTTATTTAGCTTCTTATGCTGCAATACCAAACGCGTTAAATGAACAGGTACCAATGTGTTAGTCTGAAAGATATCATTTACATCGTTTTCTTCAGTCAACTGAAGTACCAACGGATTGGCAATACCTGCATTGTTTACCAGTCCATCAATTTTGGGCAACGACTCCACCAGTTTTTCCATTTCCTGAAGATTAGTCAGATCGGCAGTTATTTGCAGGTGTCCATCTCCTTCAAGCATGGAAACTGTTTCCGACAAACGAGATTCATTACGCCCTGTAACAATAAGAGTCGCTCCCATTTGCGAACAAACAACAGCGATGGCTCTTCCTATACCCGACGATGCACCGGTTACTAAAATAGTTTTGCCGGTTAATGAAAACGGATTCATCTTAGCTAAGTTTGGATTGTACCAGATCAAATAATTCCTGAACGGTATTGGTTGGTTTCATTTCCTCGGGCTTCAGCATTACCGAGTACTTCTTCCCAATCATATTCAAAATTGCCAAAGCATTCAACGATGACCATTCATCTAATTCTCTGAAACGGGTTTCAGGTGTGAATTCAGAAGCATCTGTGTCATCGAATTGTGCAGCAAAGTTTTTTATAAATTCGTTAGCGTCCATTTTATGTTCGTTTTAATATAGTTTATTGTATATGTTTTATCAAATAAAATCCTGAATCAGATTATTCGGATCAGGTGTAAGCGGTGTCGACTTTGTCAGAAAAGAGCTTCCGTTTTTAGTGTTTTTCAGCAAAATAGATCCAGCACCCAGTATATTTTGTTCTCCAATAGTCGTTTTATCTTTTATCACCGCGCTCATACCAATAAAAGTGTTTCTCTTGACCGTGCAAAAACCTCCTATCATAACATTCGATGTCAAAAAACAATTTTCTTCAATTACAGAATCATGCCCGATTCTATTTCCCACATTAACTATAACGTTATCACCAATTTTTACGTTTTGCATAAAGATGTTGCCTTCCATAATAAAGCTGTTTTCACCTACCTGCAAATCATTCCAGTATGAGTTTCGCGAACAAAGATAGCTAACCAAGTGGTAACCTTTTTCTTTAGCCTCTCTGAATTTCAGTTCGCGTGTGGAGTTTAGTTTATGATACCCAATGGCAATAAACATGGCATACTCGCTTGGCGGATAAACTTCATCCACTTTTTCAAAATCAACCACCGGAAGATCTAAAAAAGTCTTTGTTTTATTATATTCTGCATTAACCGTATAAGCTACAATTTCAAAGTCCGAATCATTCTTCAGATAAAAGCTTACCTGACTGGCAAAATCGCTGACACCAAAAATAATAATCTTTTTATAATCCTTTTTCATCGAATAAACGAATTACTAACTGCTTACTAAAACTATCAACTATTTGTAAATATCTCTTACAATGAAAGTTTGTCTGTTTTTTGTTTGATTAAAGAGCTTATCGATATAAATACCAAGAACCCCTAATGAGCTTATGATCACTCCTACGGAAAAAAGCAACGCAACAATCAAAAAGGTAAATCCTGAAAGTACAATTTCCGGGTTAATCAGTTTCTTTACCACAAAGAAAATTCCGGTGAAAACACTCAGAGCAGAGATGAAAAAGCCGAATTTAAATAACACGATAAGCGGATAAGACGAAAATGAAGTAATAGCCTCCATGCTCAATGCAATACGTTTGCCCAGCGTGTAGGTACTTTGTCCTTCCCGTTGTCCTTTTTTTATGGTTATCGGTATTTGCTTGTATCCAATCCATTGCATCATACCAGCCATAAAAATATTTTTATCGCCCATCTTAATCAACTCGTCCACATAACGACGGCTCATTAACCGTTCGGTAAGCAGATTTTCCGGAATGCGAGTATCGGTCAAACGATTAAAGAAACCATAGAATAACCCGCCAACTGTTCTCTCAATAAAAGAACCTTTCCGCGTTTCCTGAACACCATAAATCACATCACAGCCCTGCTCTTCCTGCATTTTGTGATAAAAGGTAGGTATATGTGTTGGCGGAACTTCCAGATCGCAGTCGATCAAAAAAACATAATCACCTGTAGAATATGTCAAACCAGCCATAATAGCATAATGATGTCCAAAATTACGCGACAAGTCAACAGCTATTATATTGTTATTCGTCTCTTTAAGTTTCAATACCTTATCCAACGATTTGTCGGGAGACCCATCGTTTACAAACACTATTTCGTAACTGCTACATTCAATTGAGGCCATTGCCTCTTCACATTGCGTTACAAAAGTATCTAGAAACCGTTCCGATTTATATAATGTGGTTACAATTGATAACTGTGGTTTGCTCATATTCTAAAACGTTTTTCGGCTTGATAAATAAAATATCCACTTCGGTCGGCACTACACTGAATAGCATGAAGTGTGGTATCTGTTATTTCTGATTCAATAATTTCTTTATATTTCTCCGGATGCTGAATTACGGGCAATAGGTGCTCGGTTTCCTTACAAAGAAAATAAACTCCCGCCGCTTGCTGACTATGCAATTGAGGTTCTTCAAATTTTCCTAACGCAATATCAATGACTCCTTGTACAAAGTCATATCCGGTAGACAGTTTTACCAAATGTGACCCGATAAAATCACCCCCCATCCTTGCTCCTACTTCAATGGCAAAAACCTCACCGGCACTGGTTATTTTAAATTCAGCATGACTGGCACCATAATTTATCTTCAGAGCAGCAAGTGCTTTGAGTGTTTCCGACTTTATTTTTTGCTGTATCTCCGGGCTCAACAAACAGGGTTGATGATGCTCCAACTCTACAAAATAGGGTTCTTCGGTTGTTACTTTATCGGTAATAGCCAAAATATAATGTTTCCCTTTCCACGAAATACTTTCGACACTCACCTCCGAACCTGAAACATATTCTTCTACAATAGCATGATGTGTAAACGATTCCTTTTGAGCTCGGTTTATAGCTTCGGGTAAATCTGCCGGGGCTTCAATCTTTTTTACACCACGACTACCCGAGCGATCTGTTGGTTTAACGATTAAAGGGTAACGAAAGTTTTCTACCGTATAATTTTCATCAGCAATAACAAAGCGAGGTGATGAAACCGAAAAATCGGCAAACCGACGACGCATCATGTATTTATCGGTTGCAGCTAATGCATCTTCAAAATCATTCGCAATTAATCCCATTTCGCGCGCAACAAAACAAACCGTCGGCACGGCAGCGTCAGAAGCAATGGTGGTAATTCCATTGATATGTACTTGTTGGCAAACTTTAAGTATTTCTTCTTTGTCAAGAATGGAAATAGGATAAAAATAATTGGCAACATCTTTACATACTGCACCATCTTCCCAGGCGAAGCAATGTGTTTCAATGCCCATTTCTGTAGCTTTTTGCACAAGCGGCAACTGCAAATAGCTTGCTCCAATAATAGCTAATTTCTTCATATCAAAATCTAACGGTAACTATCAATCCTATAATGATTAGTCCCAAACCTATAACTTTGCCGATCGTAAATGTTTCGCCCAGCAGCCACACCCCCAGCAAAAAAACGATTGCCGGAGCCAAGCTCATAAATGGATAAGCTTCGGTGATTTGAAACTTAGTCATAGCCATAGACCAACAAACCGAAGCTATAAAAGCCGAGAGAAAACCGGAAAAAATAAATGGGTCAAGCAAAAATTTGGTGTATGAAACCACCATATCCCAAATACCAGTGTGAGGCATGGTCCAGTTCAACTTCAGAATTCTCCACTTAAGGATCATTTGTCCGTAAACGGTAAAAAAAAGTGTTGCAAATATATATAGGTAACGCATAAATGTGTTGATTGTGTAAAGTAGAATGTGTAAAGTGGAATTATGAATTTAACCGCTTTTCATAGGCAGTTTTCAATCCACTCAATTTTTTTCTATCATATCAATAGTTATTTTTTGATCTCCTAATTGTTTTTCAGTTATATATAATAAATCCAATGCAATGCAAAGTTGGCAATAAACTTCCATAAGTGATCCATAAGCAATTTCTATAAATCGAATCTTCTCTTTGTCTGATATTCGCGTAGTTCCTTCGGCAATATTTGATGTAATCGAAACTGAAGCTCTCTGTATTTGAGAACACAATCCATACTTTTCTTCAACAGGCATTGTTTTGGTTAACTTATAAAGTTCAACAATAAACATACGAGCATCACTCCATACATCTAATTTTTCGAAACTATATTTATACTCCATATTTAATTAATTTTAATCAATCAACATTACACAGTACACTTTAAACTTTACACCAAATCAAACAGTATCCATAAAACTCCGTTGAACCTTATTAAAAACAATTATTCCAATGGCCAAAAGAACAACCATAAAACCAAAACTGTAGCTCAATTGACCCCAACTAAATGTTCCGACTCCCATAGTGCCGTATTTAAAGGTTTCTACCAGCGACGTTACAGGATTTAAAGCCATAATCCACTGACGTTTTGGCGACATAGTACTCAACGGATAAATAATCGGAGTGGCATACATCCAAAGCTGAACAATAAAAGTAAACAGTATCGTCAAATCCCTGTATTTGGTAGTCATGGATGAAATAATGATTCCAAAGCCCAATGACAAACCAGCCAACATAATAATTACCAACGGTAGAAGCAGAATATACATATTGGGAGCAACATGCACCCCCATAATCAGATAATAAATATAAACTACCACAAAAAGCAAAAACTGAATACCCATCCGTACCAGATTAGAGGCCACTGTAGAAAGTGGTACAATCATCCTTGGAAAATAGACTTTCCCAAAAATTCCCTGATTGGTAGTGAAGGTTGAAGACGTTTTATTCAAGCAATCGGAAAAATACTGCCAGCAAACTATACCTGCCAGATAGAACATGGGCTGTGGCAAACCATCGGTCGATATACCTGCAATACCACCGAACACAATCATATACATAAGCGTTGTAAGTGCCGGTTGTATAAAAAACCAGGTCGGACCCAGGATTGTTTGCTTGTATTGAGTAATAATATCGCGCTTTACAAACATTGAAAACAAATCACGATACTGCCAGATTTCTTTAAAATCGACTTCTAAAAGCTTATTTTGGGGTTTTATAATTGTATTAAATTCCATCTAAGATTAATCTTTAGAAATCAAATTGGTTAAGTCAGAAAGTTATAATACCTTTTTATCAGAGAACTACGCTGTTTTAGCTCTGTAATTTATTTTAATGCAAAAGTAGTATTTTTTTAATGCTTATGACTAATAAAATCCGAATTAAAACAGTTCACATTACAATTAAAAACACATAACCAACAGATTATACATATTCATTTTAACTTCAGATCATTGCAAATACTATCAGCTAAACATGGCATTTACAATCTGTTGTTTTTTATTACCTTTGCACCCGAAAACTTGTACATAAAAATGATTGACAACACTATATTTAACGATAAAAAAGTAGCATTTCACACTCTGGGCTGTAAGCTCAATTTTGCTGAGACATCGGCAATTGGCAAGCAGCTCACCGATGAAGGATTTGCAAAAGTAAAAACAGGAGAACAGGCTGATATTTGCATCATAAATACCTGCTCAGTAACCGACACGGCTGACCATAAATGCCGTCAGGCAATCAATCGCTTAAACAGACAATATCCTGATGCAATTATGATTGTAACCGGCTGTTATGCCCAATTAAAACCCGAGGAAGTAGCTGCTATTGATGGAGTTGACTTAGTTCTCGGGGCTAATGAGAAGTTCAATGTCCTTGAATATATACAAAAGCTGGACGGAACTGAAAAAAGTGAGATTCATCGTTCGGAAATAAAAAGAGTGCGGGAATTCAAACCATCCTGCTCTCGCGACGACCGTACACGCTATTTTCTGAAGGTGCAGGATGGATGCGATTATTTCTGTACCTATTGCACCATTCCTTATGCACGTGGACGTAGTCGGAATGCAACTATCCCCGAAACGGTAGCCATGGCTATGCAGGCTGTCGAAGCCGGAGCTAAAGAAATTGTACTGTCGGGCGTGAATATAGGTGATTTTGGGAAAAGCACGGGCGAATCCTTTTTTGACCTCGTAAAAGCCCTCGATACAATTCCGGCCGATGTGCGCTTCAGAATATCATCCATCGAGCCTAACTTACTTACTGACGAAATAATTACCTATATTTCTACAAGCCGTCGTTTTATGCCCCATTTCCATATTCCATTGCAATCAGGAACTAACGAAGTGCTCCAACTGATGAAACGGAGATATAACCGAGAACTGTTTGCTCACAAGGTAGAGCTTATCAAAGAACTTCTGCCTCAAGCATTTATCGGGGTCGATGTTATTGTGGGCGTTCGTGGTGAAACAGACGAACTTTTTGAGCAATCCTGCCGGTTTATTGACTCACTGGATATATCGCAACTGCACGTATTCACCTATTCGGAACGTGCCGGAACGAAGATGCTCGATATAGAATATACCGTATCGCTGAACGAACGTAAACGCCGTAGCAATGTGCTCCATGCTTTGTCCGAGAAAAAGACAAAAACTTTCTACCAAAGTCAGGTAGGCAATACCTACCCCGTACTGTGGGAAAGCCGGCACAACGGAGAATTTATGGTTGGATTCAGCAGTAATTACGTAAAGGTCGAACGACCTCATGACAAAAAGCTGGTTAACACCATTCAAACCATAACTCTTGGAGAATGGAACGACGATAAGTCGGCATTAATTGGAGTTTAATAGTCCAACCGAATCAGAGATAAATTGTGAATTATGAATTTTTAATTGTGAATTGTGAATTGAACAATATGTTAGCAAAACGCATCATCCCCTGTCTGGATATAAAAAACGGACAAACAGTGAAAGGCATTAATTTCGAAAACATTACCGATGTTGGTGATCCGGTAGAACTAGGAGCCCTATATGCCCAAATGGGTGCCGATGAGTTGGTATTTCTGGATATCACTGCAACCAACGAAAAACGTAAAACCTTATCGGAACTCGTTACACGCATTGCCAAACACATTAATATCCCATTTACCGTAGGAGGCGGCATTTCAAGCGTGGAAGATGTATCGGTGTTACTGGCATGTGGTGCCGATAAAATTTCGGTAAATACATCGGCTGTTCGCAACCCACAATTAATTAGTGATCTGGCCGGACAATTCGGTAGTCAGTGCGTAGTATTGGCTATCGACACAAAATACATTAACGGCGAATGGTATGTTTTTCTGAATGGAGGGCGCGTACCAACCGATATTAAAACAGTAGATTGGGCTAAACAAGCTGTTGCATTAGGGGCTGGTGAAATTTTGCTTACTTCAATGAACAACGATGGCACCAAAGACGGATTTGCCCTGGACATTACGCGTGCCGTTTCCGAAGCTGTAAATGTTCCTGTTATTGCCAGCGGTGGTGCCGGAACAATGGAACACTTTGTAGAAGTATTTGATGCCGGAAAGGCTGATGCAGCACTGGC
>Ga0209540_10001334_pt1 | contig 19096 bp, 13 predicted proteins | sample BarGraIncu01121A_FD_184501 | JGI IMG/M metagenome (GOLD analysis project Ga0209540, IMG submission 184501) | Arctic peat soil microbial communities from Barrow, Alaska - Barrow Graham LP Incubations 011-21A (SPAdes) (version 2) | ecosystem: Environmental > Terrestrial > Soil > Wetlands > Peat... | reverse complement strand
GTTAATTAAAGATAAATACTTTATTCTTAATTAACAACAATCCTCTTGCTTTCTTTATCAATCATCCAAATATTATCCGATTCACTACAATATATGCGCTTCACCTATCACACATTCCATCAAAAACACCCCATCAACACCAATTCAGAAACCAATCTTAGCTCCGTAGGAGCAATCTGTTTGTAGAAACGTCCACATACAACAAACCGAAGCTCCGTAGGAGCGACCTGTTTATAAAAAAAAGACACCTACAACAAAAACAACAGCTAAACGCAACATCATATTTTATAATAACATTCGTTCAGAAGCATGTCTTAGCTCCGTAGGAGCATCCTGTTTGTAGAAACACCACACACAACAAACCTAAGCTCCGGAGGAGCGGCCTGTTTATTTAGATAAAGATACCTATAACAATATCAACTAAACGCAATATCAACAGGACGCTCCTACGGAGCTTATAGACAGATGATCAATCAATGCTACAAACAGATTGCTCCTACGGAGCTTCGGGTATATTACGAATCGGCTATTTGGTGATTTGCTTTTTCCTTATTCCCATGCTACATTCAGACACAACTCATCAAAATCATATCTTAGAACAACACCCATTCAGAAACCAATCTTAGCTCCGTAGGAGCGATCTGTTTGTAGAAACACCACACACAACAAACCTAAGCTCCGGAGGAGCGGCCTGTTTATTTGGATCAACAATACGTACAACAAAAACGACTAAACGCAACATCATATCTTATAACAACATCCGTTCAGAAGCGTGTCTTAGCTCCGGAGGAGCGACCTGTTTGTAGAGCTTGTAGAAACCCGCTTGAATTCGCACATTTATTCCATCCAATCAAACAAATACCTTTCATCATATTCAATCTCAAATTTTTCCAACAACTCCAAATATTCATCTTTAAATGATGTTCTCCTATGATGTTCTTCCTGATTAAGAATGTACTTTGCCACTTGGTCTATTTGACTCCGGGAATAAGAGAACGCACCATAACCTTCCTGCCAATTAAATTTACCCTTAACCCAACGATTTTCATTGATGAAATTAGAAGAACCAGCCTTTATATCTCTTACCAAATCCGAAATGGTGATATTCGGTTTTAATCCGACCAACAAATGAGTATGGTCAGGATTACAATAAACAGTCAACATCTTTTGTTCTCTTTTTTGAACAATGCCGGTAATGTACTTGTGTAATTCTTCCTGATGATTTTTAGTTATAAGATTCTGTCTGCCTTGTACTGCAAATACAATCTGAATGTAGATCTGCGAATAAGTGTTTGCCATAATTTTAAACTTTAATTGATTATTACTATATATAAACGGTTAGCCCATTATTTTTCTTTCAATAAACGGTTATTCAGATATATGAAACAGGACGCTCCTCCGGAGCCAAGATTGGTTTATACCACCAATACATTTTTTTTGCATATCTATAAGTTCCAATGTTTCCCTTGTTTGCACAATATTATGCACACAATCACAGTTTCGGAGGAATATTATCATAAAGATCCTGAACCATAGAGAAGCAGCTATTCACAATAACACCCATTCTGAAGCATGTCTTTGCTCCGTAGGAGCATTCTGTTTCTATCACCCATTAATCATTAATCACTGATCATTAATCACAATCCACTTACTACTTACTACCTACTAAAAACTTTCCTTTTTCTCCAACTCCACTTCCACCACATTCAACTCCTTTTTTTGTACAACCACACTCAGGGTTTGCGGCACATACCCCATTTTTGTCAGCCGGATGCTGTACACACCCTCGCTCATCGATTTTATCTTTGCACCACCGCCCTGCGCCGTTTTCTTTTCCACCACCAACTCATCGTTCAGATAAAAAGCTACCCGTACATTTGGCAAGCCCTTACCGGTAACGGCAGCATTTACCTGACAGGTCACCAACAAAGACCGACTGCGATAGTACACCTTGCGATGATTTCGGTACGAACGATATACCGACTCGTCTGAGAACCGAAACATCTCCATCATACTGTCCAGTTTGCCCAGCACCACCCGTTGCTCTTTCACTTTCTCCCCCAACTGATTTGTGACCATTTTTCGCGTTCCTATTGCCGTGTAGGGCGACGACTCCATAACTTCATAAGCAGCAATGTCCGTCTTCATACTTTCCAGCAAAACCGCATCCACTTTGTATTCGGTCAATAAGTCGGCATATTTTAGTGCCTCATCGTGCACAATGTGGCAGGTAATCAGAAACCGCGAATCGCTATACTTCAACAAGTGCGTAGGAGCCAGATGCACTTTAGGCACCAGCACCACATCCTTGGTTATCTTCGCATACGCCTCCAACCGATGGCTCATATCCATCGTTTTCTGTGCAAGAGCCTGTTTCATCTGTGCCTTCAGCTCCCGCAGTCCACGCGTAGACATTCCCTGTTGTTGATCCAGCAGTTCCATGTCCTGCAAGTTCTGTTTAAACTCTGCAAGCAACGATTCATAAAACGGAAACTGGTTCAGCAGATCAGCATGCCCGTCCAACCACCGTGATAACAATTGGCACATAGCCATAAAATTAATTTCTCTCTTTTTCATATTTTAGAAGTAGTAAATAGTTACGAGTTACAAGCGTTTAGTTACAAGGATTTAGTCGCCGTCGGCAATCAGCATCCATAGAAACACCAATAGATTAAGAAATAATTGTACAATGAACATTTATAAATATTTTGTTGCATAAGCAATGGTACAAATAGAATGTCCCACTTTAATCTTTCAAAGACGATACTATTTCACATCCCCGCCATTTATCCCAGCTTGCCCCGATTAATCGGGGATCATATCGGGAGGGGCTTGGGGCAGAAAAACAGTTGGGAACCGCCCCTGACTAACTAAAGGGAACTTAAGCATGAATTCAATCCCTGTTTGCCAAACAAAACACGCCTTATCTTGTTATATTTTCGTCAGTAGACTTGTGTTCGCAAACGCTGATTGAATTACGTTAAGTCGCACTGTAATAGACGCAATTGTCAGATTCAGTATATTTTATGTCAATCCCGTTTCACAGCCCGTCAGACCAATACCACCATCCGTCAGCAGCGTTCCATTTACAGTCAATGGTGTTCTACTAGCCGTCAGATTTGCCCGATGTCTCGTCAGATGCATTGCACACCTCGTCAATAGCATACGACCTCAAGTCAGATACGTGCGACTTGTCGTCAGAAGCGCTCGACTTTGTGTCAGAAGCGTCCGACCTAAAGTCAATATAGTCCGACTACGCGTCAGATTCATCAGATCTTTCGTCAGCAGCGTTCCTTGTCGCGTCAGCAGCGTTACAAGTCATGTCAGACTCGTTACTTGTCGCGTCAACCTTGTAAACTGTCCTGTCAGCTTCATTCCAAACCTTATCAGAGTCGTTCTTTTTCAGTTCAATATCATTCCCAGCTTCGTCAGGAGTCTTAATCCTGTTTGCAGCCGTATAAAATGCCTTGTCTGTATAGTTATCTATAGTCGTCAGACACATTCCGGTTAAAATATATGGTATGATACATTATAACAACAAGATAAAATATTTTGTTTACTAAGTTATTTTATTCTTGTACATCTTTTCCACAGTTTGAATGCTTGAAAAAGATTGCAGCGGATCTGTTCTTTTTTCGGAATGACACAAAAAAAAGATAGTGACCCTTATTGCTAAGAGTCACTATCTTCTGAAATAAATATTAAACAGGGTATTTTCCTTATTTTACAGGAATATCAGCCAGTGTAGCTAGCAAGAAATCCCAGAACATTTGTACGGTTTTGATGTTTACCTTTTCATCCGGCGAGTGTGGGAAACGAATGGTGGGACCAAAGGAAATCATATCCATGTGAGGATAGTGTGTTCCAAGAATACCGCATTCCAGTCCGGCGTGAATAATCATCACCTTGGGTGTTTTGCCGAATTTAGCTTCGTATATCCGGGTCATTTCTTTCAATATAGGTGAATCAAGGTTGGGTTTCCAGCCCGGATAACCGCCATTCAGTTCCACTTTGCCTCCTGCCAGTGCAAATACGCTTTCGACCATCGATGCCAGTTCTTCTTTGCGCGACTCTACCGAGCTACGGATAAGCGAACGCAGAATAATGCTGTTGCCATCAGATTTAATAATGGCCAGGTTGTTGGACGTTTCAACCACCGAAGGTAATTCGGGGAGAACACGGAACACTCCGTTAGGACAAGCCGTTACACCGTTGATCAAATCGTCCTGCACTTCTTCGGGGATTAGTCCGGTAGGCAATTCTACCTGATCTACCGTGAACGAAATCTTTTCTTCTACGCCTGCAAACTCTTCGATGAAGATCTCTTCGCATTCTTTTACGAATTCAATGATGTCATCCACGCCTTCTTCGGGCACTGTGATAACGGCAAATGCTTCGCGCGGAATGGCATTGCGCAAACTACCGCCATCAATGCTTGCCAGACGAGCTTCATAATCGGCCACGGCATCTTTCAGAAAGCGGAACATCAGTTTATTGGCATTGGCCCGTTGTAAATTGATGTCCACACCCGAGTGACCACCTTTGAGTCCGGTAAGCGACACTTTCAATGCCACATCACCCTCTTCGATGGCTACTTCTTTGTAGCGAAATGAAATGTCGGCATCAATACCTCCGGCGCAACCTACGTACAGTTCGCCTTCGTCTTCGGAGTCCATATTAATCAGAATGTCACCTCTCAGGAAATTTGGTTGCAGACCGAATGCTCCGAACATGCCGGTTTCTTCGTCTACCGTGATAAACATTTCGATGGCAGGATGAGGAATCCCGGTCGATTGCAATACAGCCATAGCTGCTGCCAGTCCAATACCGTTGTCGCCACCCAGTGTAGTGTCACTTGCTTTTACCCATTCGCCGTCGATATGTGCGTCAATTGGGTCGGTTTCGAAGTTATGCGCCACGTTGCTGTTCTTCTGCGGCACCATGTCCATGTGAGCCTGTAGCACCACTGCTTTGCGGTTTTCCATGCCCGGTGTTGCAGGTTTGCGCACCAACACATTTCCTATCTCGTCGCGTAAAGTTTCCAGACCAAGCGATTTTCCAAAGTTTTCGAGAAAAGCCCCGATTTGCTCCTTTTTGCCCGAAGGACGAGGCACTCTTGTAATATTGTAGAAGTTCTCCCAAAGAGCCTTTGGCTCTAACTGACGAATATCATTTGCATTCATAAGCTGATTTTTATTTAGTTGTATTGAATAATCATTCCGATTTTATGTTGTTACAAATATCCACATTTTTTTTCGAATAACCGTTTATTGCCGTGTCTTTTTTGTGAATTTTGGATTTTCAGTCTGTTTCTTTTGTCATCCTGTCAGAGGATAATGCCAAGCGGTTCAATTAATGATTTTTTTCTGTAATTAGTCATTCGTTTTCAATGCCAATCAAAATATATTTGGTAATTTTGCGCTCTGATTCAACGGGTATCAGCTCACCGGAGATGCCTTCAAACTGAAATTATCAATACATTATCATACAATCAATTGTAAACAATAAATTTATCAATTGTAAATTAAAAAGTCATGCAACAAACGTATAAATTTGTCACTGCCGAAGAAGCAGCCAGCTATGTAAACAATGGCGACGTGATTGGATTCAGCGGGTTTACTCCTGCCGGATGTCCGAAAGAAGTTCCAACTGCTATTGCTAAACGTGCAGAAACATTTCACGCCGAAGGTAAAGAATTCAAAATCGGAATGTACACAGGTGCTTCTACCGGCGACTCGCTGGATGGTGCGTTAGCCCGTGCCAATGCCATTCTGTTCCGCACTCCTTATCAATCAAACAAAGACCTGCGTACTGCTTTAAATGCTGAACGTGCTCCTTATTTTGACATGCACTTGTCGGTACTGGCACAGGAATTACGTTACGGTTTTATGCCAAAGCCTAAATTTGCGATTATTGAAGTGTGCGACATCACTGCCGATGGCGAATTAGTATTAACTTCGGGTGTGGGTATCTCTCCTACCATTGCCGAACTGGCCGACTGCATCATTATTGAGTTGAACCATAATCACCCCAAAGAACTACGTGGTTTTCATGACTTATACCAACCTCTGGATCCACCTCACCGTCGTGAGATTCCGGTATATAAACCATCGGACCGTATTGGTACTACCGTGTTGAAAGTAGATCCTAAAAAGATTCTTTGTGTGGTAGAAACCGAACGTAACGATGAAGTGGGTGGTTTTAGTGCTACCGATGCCGTTACCGATCAGATTGGTGCCAATGTGGCTTCGTTCCTGGCCGAAGAACTAAAGAACGGACAGATTCCTGCCGAATTCTTACCTATCCAATCGGGTGTGGGTAACATTGCCAATGCGGTGATGGCTTCTTTGGGTGCAAATCCTGACATTCCACCTTTCGAAATGTACACCGAAGTGATTCAGGATGCAGTTATCGAACTGATTCGCGAAGGTAACGTGAAGTTTGCAAGCGGTTGCTCGCTTACCGTTAGTAATCCGGTATTGAAATCGATTTATGCCGACCTGGATTTCTTCCGCGACAAAATCGTTCTTCGTCCTTCCGAAATATCGAACAATCCTGAAATGGCTCGTCGTTTAGGTTTAATTACCATCAACACGGCTCTTGAAGCTGATATCTTTGGTAACGTAAACAGTACACACGTATTGGGATCTAAAATGATGAATGGTATCGGTGGTTCGGGCGACTTTACCCGCAACGCTTATATTTCTATCTTCACCACCCCTGCTACCGCTAAGGGTGGAAAGATCAGCTCGATTGTTCCAATGGTATCGCACGTTGACCAGAACGAACACTCGGTGAACGTAATTATTACCGAACATGGTATTGCTGATCTTCGTGGCAAATCGCCTATTCAACGCGCTGAAGAAATCATTGCCAACTGTGTGGCTCCCGAATACAAACAAATGCTGACTGATTACGTGAAGCTTTCGGCAACAACTCATACTCCTCAAACACTGTCTGCTTGTTTCGGCATGCACACTCAATTTGCTAAAACAGGAAGTATGTTGGGCACAAACTGGGACGATTTCAAATAATCATCATTCCACAATAAACCAAAAGACCCGCTCAATGTATGTTGAGCGGGTCTTTTTACTTTAAGGATGTAATATATCAAATCAGGATTCTCATTTTGCTGTAGTTCTCCCTAAATTCTTTTGGGGTATAACCTTTACGCTTTTTGAAAATACGATTAAAGTTAGACAAGTTGTTGAAACCGCATTCGTAACTTATTTCGGCAATAGTTTTACTGGTATCTATCAGACAACGGGAAGCAATGCCGAGACGTAAATCGTTCAGATATTCAATATAGTTTTTTCCGGTACGTTTCTTCATAAAACGACTAAATGATACCTCGGACATATTGACGTGATTTGCAACATCAATTAAGCGGATTTCTTTTTGATAGTTGCTATTCAAAAAGCCTATTACTTTTTGAATTCTGCGACTTTCCGAAGAGTCATCCTGATTGACAAATGTTCCCGTACACAAAATACGACAATCAGTATCAAGCGAGAGCTTATATAAAATAGTAAATAAATCAATGACTGAGTAAAATCCTTTATATCTATCAGACAGGCTATATAAATCATATTTTACAAGCTCTATGGTCTTTCGGGAAAAAACGATTCCTTTCTTTGCGTTTTCAAGCATCAAAGCTATTGAATGAAACTGTTTTTTTTTCAACAAACTATCAAATAGCAACTGTTTGTAAAAATGAATGGTAATTTCATGAATATCTTGTGAAACACAATGGCTATTCATCCATGCATGACCCAAATTTTCATTTCCAATCAGACATAATTCCAAATCATCAATTTCTTCAATCGAATCACCAATTAAACGACCGGCACCCTTACCATTCTCTATGAAGTTAAGTTCATATTCGGGGTGAACATGCACCGGATAAGTAAACTCCGACTTTATTCTTGAATTTACCACAAAGCAATCCTCGTCGGATAGAGGTGTTACTTCTCTAAAAATATTAGATGGTTGCATAGTTATCATGATTTTCAGTTTACAAGTGTACAAATAAATATTGAATAAACAATCAAACAAATACATCAAACCATCAGAATACTGTCAGAATAGTATCATTCGAGTGTCTTTTACATCGTATCTTAATCAGTATGGAAGTGAATATATAATTAGATGCATATATCTTTTAGTTGCTTAAGGAATGCCATGAAGGTAATCTTCAACAATGTGTTCAAAAAACTATTGATTTCTTTGACGAATGGAAGTACGGCTGACCCGCCCCCAGCTTTTGAGTAATCCATCGTCCCAGTTTCCTTCGGAAGAAGCACGCGGAAGTAACATGGAGCAGGTTTCATTTTTGTCAGAAACCGACCAGACAATCCAACTTAGTTTCCGTGCGTCCATCCAGTTGAGATAAGCTTTCCACTCGGCTTCGTCTACCGGACCATCGCCGGTAGCTTCCATGCCAGCGCACTCGGACACAAATACCGGAATGCCTTTGGCCATAGCAGCATCGGTCCGGTCACGCAACCATTGCTTATGAGTTCCGGCATAAAAGTGCATGGTGTACATAATGTTCTTCTGCCCACGGATAGGATCGCCGGCTACTGAATCAATGTCCTGATCCCAGTGTGGATTACCAACAAGAATAAGATTTTTGTTATCAATGACGCGTATGGTTGAGATCAATTCTTCGGCATACTGTTTCACCACCTTCCACGAATAGGTATCAGGTTCGTTCCATATTTCGTAGATCACATTCGGATTGTTTTTGTACTTCTGCGCCATGCCCGTGAAAAAGGTTTTGGCTTCGGCGATATGTAGTTTATGGCTATGAAAATCGATGAGAACGTAAATACCCTGTTTAATGGCTCCATCAATAACTTTAGTCATACATTTGAGGGCATATTCGGGATTTTCGAGGTAACTGTCGTCCAAGCCTACGCCCATAGAAGCACGTATCACGTTGCATTTCCAGTCGGAAGCAAGCCATGCAACAGCTTTTTCGTTGTAAAAGCGTGGCCAGAGGTTGTGCCAGCCTAAACTGGCACCGCGCAATACGAGTGCTTTACCATCTTTGTTCGACAATTGGGTACCGATAACCTGTAGCTGACCGTTCAGCGCCACCGGAGAGTTTTTGGGAGGAATTGTTTTGGCTGTTTTTGATGCAACGCTGCAAATTGCCAGCGGCATCAGAACAACCAAAATCAATACGATTTTAATTGTGTGTTTCATCATGTACGTTATTTAAAGGTTATTCGAAAATCAAAGTGATGCCGCGAAGATCAATCGTGAATACGCGACATTAGTTCCAGACACATCCGACTGTTATGATACGGACATTTCCAGAATCCGGCTTTATCGTTCGCAACATCAGCCTTGCCCGCTGCCGATACCGACCAATACCATTCTCCGTTTTTCTTATCAACCAGATTATGGTTGATAAATTCCCAGCCGGCCAGTGCCTTCAGAGCATAATTCTCCTCCTTAGACAATTCATAGGCATTAAAAAAGCCAACTACAGCTTCGGCCTGAGGCCACCAGTCGCAATTGGTGTCAAGATGTCCGGTCTCGGAGTTTTTCTCATTTATAATCGATCCATCAACCTGCAATCCTTCGGCTGCCGCATTCGCTATACGGAGGCTCACTGCATGCACTTTGTTGATCAGATCAATATCGCCCAACACCAGAGCTGCTTCATCAAGCAACCAGGCTGCTTCAATATCGTGCCCGTACGAAAACAGGGTGGATTTGCAGTCCCAATCTTCATCAAAAAACAGATCCAGATGATGTGTTTTGTCGTTCACTATTTTATCCAGAAAGAGTTCAATTAAGTTACGAAGCTGTTTTTCCAGTAATGGATCATCCCACACGCGAAACAGGTTTGTATAAGCTTCCAGAATATGCAAATGCGTATTCATCGTTTTCTTTTCATTGGCGTCTTTCTCGCTCAAACGCAAGTCTTCGAGCAATACCCAGTCTTTACCATAGGCTTCAAAGTAACCATTCAGCTCCGCATCAAAGCTATGCTGCTCTATCAACCGAAAAAGTTCAATAGCTTTGTCCAGACACTCCTTATCGCGGGTAACACGGTAATATTCTACCAATCCGTAAATAAAAAAAGCCTGACTGTAAATTTGTTTTTTTGTATTAGCAGGAGTTCCGTCGGCATTCAGCATCCAATAGGTGCCGCCGTTTTCGGCGTCAAAGAAATACTTGAAAATATATTCTTTAGCTCGTTTGGCATACTCGATGTAAAGCGAATCTTTAAAATACAAAGAAGCAGAAGAAAACGTCCACAAAATGCGGGCATTCAAAATACCGCCCTTCGGAGCATCGGTCACTACCTGATTCCGTCCGTTCATCTGACCATAATAGCCACCGTGTTCGTCATCCGTCATCTTATCCATCCAAAACGGAAGAATATTGTGCGTTAGCTCTTCTTTGAGTTCTTGTTTAAGCTGTAAAAGTTCGTATTTCATATAGCCCACTTTAATTCCCCAAAGGGGGAAAACCTGCCTGGTTACGTTTTTAAATTCTAATTTTTATTTAAACCCTGAAGTTCCCCTTCGGGGAACTTCAGGAAACTTGTTACATGAGTACTTCCACCTTGCAGCTTGCACCTGCAGGCATTAGCGGAATAATATTGCCTTCGATACGTTTACCATCAACCAGAATAGAAGAAACACCTTTCATTGCTCCGTTAGGATTGCGTACCTCGATCTCGTAAGTGGCTCCACGGAACTTACGGGTAACCTGAAAACCTTTCCATTCAGGTGCAATACAAGGCTCTATTCGTAAGCCAGTGTAAGTTGGTTGAATTCCCAGGATATATTGCGTAATGGCATAATAGTTCCAGGCAGCCGTTCCTGTCAACCAGGAGTTTTTAGCTTCACCCGGCTTGAAAGCATCTTTTCCGGCAATCATCTGCGCGTATACATAAGGCTCTACCTTGTGCAACTCACTGATTTCTTCGGTATACGAAGGACATATCTTGCGGAAATACTCCCAGGCACGATCACCACGTCCCTGTACGGTTTCGCCAATGATAATCCATGGATTATTATGACAGAAGATACCAGCATTTTCCTTGTACCCGGGAGGATAACTGGATATTTCACCGTATTCAATATAGTATTTTGTAAACGGTGGATTATTCAGCACGATACCGTGTTCGCAGTCCAGACGTTCTTTTACCGAGTCGAGCGCTTTCGCCACCATACCTTCTTCCAAACCTATACCAGCCATGGTACACCAGCCGTTGGATTCGATAAAGATTTTACCTTCTTCGTTTTCTTTTGATCCTATTTTGTTGCCAAAGTAGTCGTATGCACGGATAAACCAGTCTCCATCCCAACCATTGAGTTTGATGGCTTCCACCATGGCATCAATGTGTTTTTGGGCACGTTCTGCTTCTGCAAAATTTCCAATAGTTTTACACAATTCCACATAATCGCGTCCATACACTACAAACAGTCCGGCTATCATCAAACTTTGTGCCTGACTTCCCTCCGATTTGTTTTCGGTAGTCTGGAAGCTTTCATTCGGATCATTGGAGAAACAGTTCAGATTCAAACAATCGTTCCAATCCGCACGGCCACTCAACGGCAAGCCCAAAGGTCCGAGGTTATTTACCACATGGTCGAACGAGACAGTTAGGTGATGGAAAAGCGATACTTCAGACCCTGCTTCGTTATCAAATGGAACCGGTTCATCCAAAATAGTGAAGTCACCCGATTCTTTGATATATGCCGTTGTTCCCAGAATCAACCACATTGGATCGTCATTGAAACCTTGTCCGATTTCATTGTTTCCTTTTTTAGTCAGAGGCTGATATTGATGATAACATCCGCCGTCGGGAAACTGCGTGGAGGCAATATCGATGATACGCTCGCGGGCACGTTCCGGAATCTGATGTACAAATCCAACAAGATCCTGATTGGAATCACGGAAACCCATTCCACGTCCGATACCGCTTTCGAAAAACGAAGCCGAACGCGAGAAACAAAAGGTAATCATACATTGATACTGATTCCAGATGTTCACCATCCTATCCAGCTTTTCTTCGCTGGTCTTCACGGTGAACACATTCAACAATTTGTCCCAGTATGCTTTTAACTCCTCTAAAGCAACATCTACTTTTTCAGCCGTATCGAAACGGGCAATTGTAGCTTTTGCTTTGGTTTTATTGATGATGTTTTTACTTTCCCATTTATCATCCTGTGCATTTTCTACATAACCCAACACATACACCAAATCTTTCGATTCGCCGGGTTGCAGAGTCACTTCTACATAATGCGAAGCAATGGGCGACCATCCATGTGCTTCCGAATTGCGTGGAGCTCCCTCGAGCACGGTTTGCGGTTCGTCAAAGCCATTGTACAAACCGAAGAATGTTTCACGGTCGGTGTCAAAACCCTGCATCGGTTCGTTCACCGAGTAATATGCAAAATGATCGCGACGTTCTTTGTATTCCGTTTTGTGATAAATCACCGAATCTTCAATTTCAACTTCACCCGTAGAGAAGTTACGTTGGAAATTTTCCATATCGGTGGCAGCATTCCACAAACACCATTCTACAAAAGAAAAGATCTTGAGTTTTTTTACTTCATTCGTGGTGTTCCTAAGTGTAAGCTTTTGAACTTCTGCCCATGTTTTCAACGGCACAAAATACAAAGCTTCAGCTTCCACACCATTCTTCACACCTTTAATGGTGCTGTAATTCATTCCGTGACGACATTCGTAGCTATCCAATTCCGTTTTGCAGGGCTTCCAACCCGGACTCCACACGGATTCTCCATCGTTGATGTAAAAATACTTTCCACCACTATCCATCGGTACATTGTTGTAACGATAGCGCGTAATACGACGGAACTTGGCATCTTTATAAAAAGAATATCCTCCTCCGGTATTGGAAACTAAGCTAAAAAAATCCTCATTGCCCAGGTAATTAATCCATGGCCATGGTGTACGAGGGTTGGTAATGACGTATTCACGTCGGTTGTCATCGAAATGTCCGTATTTCATTTTCTATTTTAAAGAACTCCTGCCCACCATCAACTGACAGAGAACAGGAGTAGTTAGTATTTATCAGGCTTTAGAATTTGCTCTTTTTACTTCAAGTTCTTCCGAAATTTCTTTTACTCTTTTATCTGAAAGTGGGTAGAATAACATCCCCACAAAAGCCAGTACACAACACACAGCAGGCATTAAACTAATCATGATATGCTCACCAAAAAGTGTTTGAGAGCTTTGTTGTACTGCATCCGGGACATATTTGAACACAGCCAGAATCCATCCGCTCATTGCTGCGCCTAAGGCCCAACCAAGCTTTTGAGACATAGAAGAAGAGGAGAAAATTAAACCCGTAGCGCGACGCCCGGTAATCAGTTCCTGATGATCTACAATATCGGCAAACATTGACCACAATAATGGCAGAACATATCCGGCAAATAGGGAGATTATAAACTGGAAGGCAAGAATCCATGTAATATCATTAGGAATAAAATAAAAGCCGGTGCTTAGTATTCCAGCAATCAGAATGGCAATCATATATGTTCTTTTCTTACCATATTTTGCAGAAACTGAAGGAGCAATCATCACTCCGATCAAGTTAGCTGCCTGACCTACGAGAAAGTAAATGGTTGTCATATCCCATCCTGTGCCAAACATTTTATAACTGGATTTTACATAATCACGGAAAAAGTAAATAGCAACACTATCACGGACCGCATTGAAAAGCAAAGCAGCCAGACCAGTTGCTACCAAAATCCACCAGGGAGCATTGTGAAACAGGTTTTTCAAATCTTGTTTCACTGTCACATTTTCTTCACTTTCAATTTGTACTACCCGTTCTTTTGTCCAGCTAAAACAAAGTAAGAACAAGACAATGCAAATAATTCCAATCGAGCCTACTCCCATCACCCATCCAATAGGCGAAGTACTCATACCGGATTTTACAGCATGAACCGCAGCACTACCTCCAAATGTTTTTGAGTAAAAGTCGATCATTGGTTGCAACAGCATAAATGTTACAAAGCTACCCATGAATGCAAACGACATACGATAAGAAGAAAGCGAGTTCCTCTCTTTGGGATCCGAAGAAATAGCTCCAAGCAAAGAAGCATACGGTACATTAATTAATGAGTATACAATCATCATTAATGAGTAAGTTATGTATGCATAAACCAATTTTGCCGTTTGACCGAAATCAGGAGCAAAGAATGTAATGGCACCCATAACCGCAAACGGTATAGCAAACCATAATAGATACGGACGGTATTTTCCATAACGACTTTTAGTCCGGTCGCTAATAATTCCTACAAAGACATCAAAGAAAGAATCCCACAAACGTGCGACAAGAAACATGGTTCCGGCTGCAGCTGCCGTAATACCGAAAACATCAGTATAAAAAAACAAAGAATACATTCCGAAGATTTTCCAGAACATAGAAGATGCGGCATCACCAAAGCCATAACCGATTTTTTCTTTGAGACTTATTTTTTTTACATCCATAATATTAGTGTTATGTTGATATTAGATTATATTTTAAAAGCGTTACAAAAGTATCAGTTTTTAAAGAATTAAAGAGTATAAAATGTTTCCAAAATAGTACTGTTTTGAAAAAAGCAACTCTCTATTTGGAGTATTTCAAATAAAGTACACCATAAACATTCTCACTATTATTCAATCATATTTTTATCGTATAGACCGGAGTAACAGTAAACGCAGTTGACTTTAAAGTATTGATTTATTTTTAGAAACCAATTGTTTAATGGCAAGAACCGAAGTTGCCGAGCGATAACCATCGGCAGGTGTGTTTATGCAATAGTCCAATAATTTATCAATGGTTGATGTAGCCACGTGCATACGGGTGTCGGACGAAGCGTAGTAAATAAATACTTTTCCATCTTCATCGGCAATCCAACCGTTGCTGAATAACACGTTCGAGACATCACCAATACGCTCTTCGCCTTGCGGAGCCATAAAAAAGCCGGCAGGTTCAGCGAGGAGTTTAGTAGGATCCTGCAAATCGGTGAGGTAAAGGTACAACACATAACGCAATCCCGCAGCACAATTACGAACACCGTGCGCCAGATGCAACCAACCTTTTTCTGTTTTTATCGGATGCGGACCTTCACCGTTTTTCAATTCTTTGATTGTATGGTAATAACGATGGTTGATAATCGTTTCTTCTTTTACTTCTGCGTGAGTCATATCATCAACCAACGCCCAGCCAATACCACCTCCTTTACCAGTATCAATAAATCCATCCTGCGGACGTGTGTACAAAGCGTATTTACCATTTACAAATTCTGGGTGAAGAACTACATTGCGTTGCTGACTTTTTGTTTTCAGATCAGGAAGCCGCTCCCAGATCAGGAGATCTTTCGTGCGCACAATACCTGCCGTTGCAACAGCTGATGATAAATCACCATCAGGTGCATCCGGATCTTTATGTTCGCTGCAAAAAACGCCGTAAATCCAACCATCTTCATGAGCTGTAAGACGCATATCATATACATTGGTATCAGGATCTTCAGTTTCGGGTAACGTTACCGGTTCATCCCAAAAACGAAAGTTATCGATTCCGTTAGGGCTCTCTGCAATTGCAAAAAACGACTTACGATCATTACCCTCAACGCGCACAACCAGAATATATTTACCTTTCCATTTCATAGCCCCGGCATTAAAAGTTCCGTTCACTCCTATTCGCTCCATGAAATACGGATTTGTTTCCGGATTAAAATCGTAACGCCATGCAAGCGGTGTATGTTCTGCAGTCACTACCGGATTTGCATAGCGGTCATAAATTCCGTTTCCAATTGCAAGCTTTTCATTTTTTCTTCCTAATAATTCTTCGTGATACGCTTTAAGCCTTTTCAAAGCTTCTTTAAACTCAGTCATTCTTGTTTTTATTTTTTTGTTTATTTCTGTATTTTGAAAATAAGAGCAATATAGTACATCTGCTAATTATTCATTTTTCAATGAAACAGGAGCATACATAGCCGAAATGTTTTTATTCATCAAGATCTTTTTATCCTCAGTAAACTTTTTAAAATCTGCGGCAGAAGCATGTCCTGCATAAGGTACATAAAAATGATTCGGATTATTAAATGCATTACGCCAGAACAATATATAGCTGATATCATAGGGTTGAATTATTGGTAATAAAACGCGTGTAAAATAATCATTTACTTTTATTCCTTCCATGCCCGTTTCGGCCATCACCGGAATTTTTCCGCTTTGTGCAGCATACTTTGTAACGATCGACAACCCCGTGTTCATTTTTTGTTTATACGCATTCAGATCTTTGGATTCAGTTCCAAAAGCATAGGTATCAAATCCGATAATATCCACCCATTCATCACCAGGATAGCGTTGCAGATATTCCTGCTCAGTAGCAACATCAGTTGGTGAAAAGGCATATAGCAAGTTATGAACCTGCTTGGTATCGCGCAGATATTTCACTGTCATACGATACAATTGATTATATTCGTCGGGAGTACATTCTTTGGCTCCCCACCAAAACCAACTACCGGTATGCTCGTGGTACATGCGGAAAATAACCGGAATAGGTTCACTGTTTTTATCTTTCAGGTCATGAAAAAATGCAGCCAGACGATCCAGATACAGTAAGAACTTCACATGATTACTTCCAGCGGGTAAAACACTTTTCACAACCGTATCCTGTGCACAGTCCCAGGCTGTTTTGCCAGTAGCAATGTTATCGCCGTGCCAACTAATGGTGTTAATGCCGCCACGTTCGTATACTTCGCGAATATGCTGTTTCATATCGCTAAAGTAGATTGAATCCAGATTATAAGATGCCCCTATTTCAATATGCCCCAACTCCCAGCCAGTCACTGCCGGATAATCACTTGTTGTTTCCTTTACATCCGACCGCCCTTTTTGATTGTACCAATTATGCCCGTAAGCCGCATCATCCTGATGAGCCAGCATAATGCCTTTGCTCATATTATTTTTCATATTAAAGAATAATGCCTGCGTTCTGGCTGTTGCATTCACATCAACCAATAACGGTTTATGTTGAATATGGCCAACATATTTCTTAATAATCTTTACTGTAGCATCTGTGTCAAACACGGCATTTAATCCCTGTTCCTCTTGTGCCGGATCACCTAAATAATCATCGCCCTTTTCCCAGAAAACATGTTTTCCGTTGGGGCGACCAAATCCTCCCCACGCCCAAAAGTTGCAACCGGCCAACACATCTTTTTCATTCGAAGATTTCAGGATCTTCTCAAAAACCGAAGTATAATAAGCATCGCGCAATGAAGTGGAATCTTTCAGGTTGTATTCATGATGGTCGCGCGGAAATCCAAACTCTTCCAACACGATTGGCTTTGACAACTTACGGGCAACGGCCATGTGATTATTCATGTATTCAGATGTTTTGTCGATACTATTTTGCAATGTCCCCGACATATTTTTTACATCCAGCCAACTCCAGTTTTTAGGCCAGATATGCATGGTCAGGTAGTCGATATTCGGATCTGAATGAATTTGCTCAAACAACTTCATATCCATTTCACACCCCCATTGTCCTTCAGAGCCAATAGATACCAGGTGGTTTTTATCCAACGATTTAATATAAGCCGATATGTCTTTCAGCCAAGCTATAAAAAGAGGTTTATTAGCATCAGAAAATGCACGTGGTTCGTTACCAATCTGCCAGGAAAAAATAGTTGGATCATCGGTATATTTTTTATTTGTGTAACGATTTGTGCGTGAGACAACGTACTTAATATGGTTTTTCAGCATCTGACGGCATTCATCGCAACCGGCATACTGTTTTACAAACTCCATATATGCAGGCCAACCATCAACCGAAGGAATTGGATTCTTTCCTTTACCTGCCCAGTTAAGATACTGGCTGTATCCACCCGACCACTCCCAGGAGTTGGTAAAGAAAAGTACAGCTTTCATATTACGTTTACCCAGTTCTGACAACAAAAAATCCAATCCATCAAAAATAGCATCGTTATACACCCCTGCCTTTATTTGCAACGTCGGTTCTATTTTTGAAGGAATGCCATTGGTTCCGTCAGCACCTATCAACACTCGTAAATTGGCAATGCCCTTTGATTGCAGAAAATCCAGTTCCTTAATTAATCGTTCACGGTTACCACCTTCACCTTTCGAACCCAGTATTGCACCGTACCAAAAATTAGTTCCAATGAAATAATAAGGTTTGTCATTTACACTAAAATGGGTGCTCTTTACCCGAACAAAGTTATCTGTGGCTTTAGCAAAACAGCCTATAGACATTAATGCCATAAAACTGAAGATTAAAATTCCTTTTATATATCTCATGTTCATTTTATTCAAATTTAAATTCTAGTTCGATCAACAAAAAAACAAACTATTTCAAAAGAAAACGGGCTTTCAAATCACCTACTTTTACCACTTATCTGTCCGAAATGGAATAAGCGGTAAACCATTTACATCAAAAAGATTGGGAACACCTTCATTTGTAAAACAATAACGAACAGCAACAGGCGTTTTGACTGATTTACTTGTTAGGGTTACAGTACCATTTCTTTCGATAAAAGCCGTTGCAGGATAAAAAACCTTATCTTCGCCGGCTAGTTGAAAACTATTAATCTTTTTATCTTTACAAGATAATTTACCGACGGAACTAAATTTTAAATTTACCCTGCTCTTTTGGATGCTGAAACTACTGAATTTAGGGAAATACGGTTTAATATTAGCTACAGCATATTGTTCTTTAAGCACCATGTTTGCCAACCGATTACCAACTTCTCGCTTAATTTTTGGATGAATATTGGTTATGTCATCTACCAAATCACCAACTGCAACCATCCCCGTTTTAGGCAGTGATAATGCTGTTTCTTGTTGTTCACGCAAATAAGCAGCACTATTTTTCGAGTAACCGTTCCACGGAGCTATTTGCACAAAATAAAATGGCAAATCACTCTTAAAAGCACTGCGCCAACCTTTAATCAGTCCTTCAAAAAGTTTTCCATAATCTTCCGGTTCGCCGGTATTGGCTTCGCCCTGATACCAGATAGCTCCCGCAATTTTATAATTAACCAGTGGATACAACATGGCATTGTAAATAACCGACGGTTCAACC
>Ga0209540_10001333_pt1 | contig 19119 bp, 16 predicted proteins | sample BarGraIncu01121A_FD_184501 | JGI IMG/M metagenome (GOLD analysis project Ga0209540, IMG submission 184501) | Arctic peat soil microbial communities from Barrow, Alaska - Barrow Graham LP Incubations 011-21A (SPAdes) (version 2) | ecosystem: Environmental > Terrestrial > Soil > Wetlands > Peat... | reverse complement strand
CGTCAGCTCGAAGCCCGTCATGTTGGGCATCTGGACGTCCGTGACGACCGCATCGACCTGCAGGCCCTCCTTGAGCTTCGCGAGGCCCTGCGCGCCGTCGTTGGCCGTCTCGACGTCATAGCCTGCGGCCTCGAAGATCGAGCGTTCGAGTTCGCGCGTGGTGAACGAGTCTTCGCAGATGAGGATTCGCCGAGCGCCCGTGCGCTCCGCGCGCTCGACGCGGCCAACACGCTGGCCGCTGCGGGTACGCGCGTTGTTCATCAGGTCCGGCACGTTGAGGATCGGCACGACCTCTCCTGCACCCAGGACCGTCACGCCTGCAACGTTGTCGACCTTGGCTAGATGCGTGCCGAGCGTCTTGATCACGATCTGCTGCTCGCCGACGAAAGAGTCGACGATGAAGCCGATCCGGTGGCCCGAGTAGCCGATCGTCGCGATCAACACCTTCTGGGGCGACGGGGTGGCCGCCACTCCGAGGATCTCGGAGAGCCGCACGAGAGGCACGGTGCGGCGCTGGCGTCGGATCACCTCTCGGCCCTCGACTCTGAGGATGTCGCTCTGGTCGACGCGCAGCGTCTCCTCAATCGAGCCGGTCGGCAGCGCATAGACTTGGTCGCCCACGCGAACCAGCAGCGCGCGGATGATCGCAAGCGTCAGCGGGATCGTCAGGCGGAAGGTGGTGCCTTTGCCCGGGTGCGAGTCGAGATCGAGCGAGCCTTTGAGCTTCTCGACGACGAACTCGCGCACCACATCCATGCCCACGCCGCGTCCCGAGATCTCCGTGATGATCGCGGCGGTCGAGAAGCCGGCTTCGAAGACCAAGTACTGCGCCTCGCGATCGGACATCGACTTGGCTTCAGCCGCAGTGACGTAGCCCTTGCGCACTGCGTTCTCGCGAATCTTGTCGGGGTCGACTCCGGCGCCGTCGTCGCTGATCTCGATGACGATGCGGTCGCCCTCCTGCCGAGCGGCGAGCGTGATCGTGCCCGTCGCCGGTTTGCCCGCGGCCACGCGTGTCGCTGGGTCCTCCACGCCGTGGTCGACCGCGTTTCTCATGATGTGGACGAGCGGGTCGTTGATCTCTTCGAGCACCTTCTTGTCCAGCTCGGTCTGGCCACCCTCGATGATGAGGTCGATGTCTTTGTGGAACTGCTTCGCGAGGTCGCGCACCGCGCGTGGAAACGCCTGAAAGATCGTATTGGCCGGAAGCATCCGAAGGCCCATGCCGTGCTCTTGCAGGTCTTTGACGACGACGGAGTTGCGCGAGGAGTCGTCGGCGTACTCCTTGAGGAACGCCGAGACGTCTCGGCGTGCGTCGCGGAGCAGTTCGTCGAGCGAGTTCATGTCATCGCCCAACGCTTCGACCAGCTCTGGGCTCGCCATCGAGGAGAGCGCCGACTTGACGCGCGCCCACGCCTGCCAGGCGTCGGTGGCGCGCACCTGCAGCACGCGCATCTCGTGCGTGCGCTGCTCGGTCTTGATCTGCGCGATCACGACCTCGCTGATGACGTTGAGCAACTCGTCGACCTGGCTGGTGCGTACGCGGATCGTCTGCGCGCTCTTGGACGTGAGCTCGCCGTCACGCTGCACGGTGCGGGCGTGCCCGCCTGTGCTGCCCTCAGTAGCCTCGAGATCGGTCTCCTCAGAGCCCTCGTGGTCGGTAGCGTCGTCGGCAGCCCAGGGCTCCACGGGTCGTTCGGCCGAAGGCTCCGCTTCCGGGGCCTCCACGACGCCGGCTGCCGTCGCCTTGGTCGCCGCCGCCTCGGGCGCGTGTATGCGCTTGTCGGCGGGCGCGGGCGTGGCCGCTGCTGCCGCCGCCCGAGCGGTCGCTGCAGTCTCTGCATCGCATGCGAGCGCGGCCAGCCGCGCCTTGACGCCCGGTAGGTCGATCACGTCGTCCACGTTGACCCCAGCATTGTCGGTCAGGTAGACGATGGCATCGAGCGCCTCGAAGAACGTGTCTGTCATGTCGGGCGTGTACTCGAGCTGCTTGTCGCGCACTTTGACCATGATGTCCTCAAGCCAGTGCGCGACGTCTGAGATCTCGATGAGGCCGACCATGCGCGACGAACCCTTGATCGTATGGGCGTCGCGCATCAGCTGATCGATCAGCGGCCGGTCATACGGGGTCGACTCCAGCGTGATGACGCCTTCGTTGAGGCGCTGGAGCAGGTCCTGCGCCTCTTCCTGGAACTTGGATATGAACGCGCTGCGGTCGAATTCGACCATCGGGATTCAGGCTCCTTGCCCGCAAGTGTGGTCCGTGGACTAGACGCCGTCGACGATTTCGAACGCCGAGCCGACCTGGCTGGACTCCCGGGCCATGGCGGAGAGAGCCTCCGCCGCCGAGGCGACCTGCCGAGAACCCGCCGCAGTCTGCTGAGCGACCGCCGCAACCTCGCGCATCGCCTTGACGACTTGGTCGGTGGCGCTCTTCTGTTGCTGCGTGGCCGCTGAGATCTCCTTGGCGGCAACCGTGGTCTGCTCGACGAGCGCAAGGATCTGATCGAGGCTGCCGCCCGTGGAATGGGCCAGATCGACGCCGGTTTGAACCTGCTTGAGCTCGTGCTCGGTTGAGAGGACGAGGTCGTTGGCCGAACTCTGGATCTCGGTCATGATGCCACCGATCTCGCCCGTGGAGTCGACGACCGACTCGGCGAGTTTGCGGATCTCGATTGCCACGACGGAGAAGCCCTTTCCGGCATCCCCCGCGCGCGCTGCCTCGATGGCCGCGTTGAGCGCGAGGATCTTGGTCTGGTCGGCGATGGAGTTGATGATCGCGAGGACCTGACCGATCTGCTGGCTGCGCTCACCCAGCGTGAGGATCTTGTTGGCGCTCGCCTGCGTGCGAGCCTTGATCTCCTCCATGGCCGCAAGGGTGTTGGCGACCGCCTGCTGGCCGTTCTCGGCGCTGCCGAGCGAGGCCTCCGCCATCGTGACGACCTGGTCGGCGTTGTCGGCGATCTGGCGGTACGTGCTCGCCAGCTCCTCCATCGTCGCCGTCGTCTGGCTGATGCTCGCGGCCTGTTGGGCGGAACCCGAGGCCTGCTGCTCGGTGGCGCTCAGGATGTCGTTGCTCGAAGCGGCGAGCCGCTTGGACGACTCCTGTGTCTGCCGGATGAGGTAGACGATGAGGTCGAGCATCTGATTGTACGAGCTGCCCAGCGTGCCTATCTCGTCATTGGCGGTGACCGCCACCTTGTGGCCGATGTCGCCGTCGCATGCCGATTGGACGCTGTCGACGATCGCCGTCAGCGGGTCGAGCGATCGCCTCGCGATCGTGAACTGGGCGATCGCCCAGAGCACGAGTATGGCCACAGAGATGCCCATCAACAGCGCGAACCCCTGGACCAGACCAGGAGTCCTGCCGATGTCGCCGCCGAAGAACACGACGATGAGCACGACTTGGATGGCGAGGAACGCCACCTGCATAGCGACCGTCGTCAACGTCAGGCGGTAGAGCAGCCGGCTCTTGATCCCGTTCCAGATACGCATGCTTACCGTCGACCTCCCGGTCTAGTGGCGGGTCGAGACTCCGACCGGCTCGAGCACTCTCTCAACGTTCAGCAGTCCAACCATCGACCCGTCAACAAACACAGAACCTGCAATGAACTCGGCCTGGGCGCGATTGACGACGCCGACCGGAGGCTCGATCGCGCTGCTGGGGACTTCGACGATGTCACGGATCTCGTCGACCACGAGGGCGGTCGCGACCGTGCCGTTCGTGACCACGACGGCTGGCGGCTGCGCGCCCTCGACGCCGACGACGCGACCCAATGACGTGAGGACGGCGGGGTCGGTCACCGAGAGGATCTCGCCCCGCACGTTGGTCACTCCGAGGATGAACTCCGGCGTGCACGGGAGGGCGGTCACATCGTAGTCCTGGAAGATCTCGCGGACGTCGCCCGCACGGACGGCGTACCACTCATCGGCGATGCGGAACAGCAGGATCGAGAGTCGGTCTGAGACCTCGTCTTCCACCGCCTCCAAAGCAAGCGACTCGGCGCGCCTGCGGAGGATCTCGTCGCGCGTGCCGCCCAGGAAGTGCGGGGTCCGTTCGGCGCTCATGTCAGCCACCCCCGAACAAGTCGGCACCGAGCAGCCGATCGATGTCGAGGACGTAGACGAGACCTTCGTCGAGGCGCGCCACGCCGATCATGCTCGCCGAAAGCTGGTGGAGCGCCGGCGCTTCCTGGAGGCAGCTCGCCGGGAGTTCGAACACGTCTTGCACCTCGTCGACGACCAACGCGATCAGTTCGCCGTGGGCCTCGGCGATGACCATGGGCGTCTCGAGCGTGTACCCCCGTGGTTCCATGCCCACGAGCCGGCGCACGTCTACCGCCGGGATGACCTGCCCACGCAAGTTCACCATCCCGACAACGCCAATGCCGCCCGCGGGTACCTCGGAGAAGGCGACGATCTGCTGTATCTCTCGCACGCGCTCGATGGGCAGCGCGTAGCGCTGACCGCCGAGAAAGAAGGCGACCACGCGCTCGACGAACTCGCACGTGGCGACCACCTCCGCGACGTCGATGGCGGGTTTGTCGGCGATGTTGGCGTCGGGCGTCATGGGCGGCTTCACACGCTGTACCGCAGCACGCGATCGAGCTCGTCCGGGCTCACGACGCCGTCGCGGACCTTGGCCAGACCCGAGGCGAGCATCGGTCGCATGCCAGCTGCGCGCGCCGAGGCCGCGAGTTGATCGGCGGTGGCGCCGCGCGCAATCTGCGCGCGCACCGGCTCGGTGAACGGCAGCACCTCGAAGATGCCGGTCGCGCCTTGGAAGCCGGACTTGCCGCAGTTGGGGCAGCCGGTGCCGCGTCGCGTCGTCATGCCCTTCTCCGCGCCTGGGATCTTGTCGGAAAGCGGGTTCTTCTCGTCCACCGAGCAGTTGGGGCAGCTCGTGCGCACGACACGCTGTCCCACCCCAAGCGTCAGAGCACTGGCAAGCGAGACCGGCTCGGCGCCCAAGTCGAGCATGCGTCGCACGCCGGACACGATGTCGGCGCCCGCGAAGGTGGCGATGACGAGCTTGCCGAGGCCTGCGGCCTCGATCGCCAGGTGGACGTCCTCGACCGACTGCATCGAGTCGATGGCAAGCACGTCGGTGTCCTGACGCATGCCGGCCGCGAAATACGACGCCGCACCTACGGGCGAGCCCGGGTTGACGAGCACCTGCGCTACGGAGGGGATCTCGTATTCGATGGCGCGCTCGACCGAGTACACGGTCTTACCGGCCTGAGCGGCATGGCTGAGCAGCGCATAGTACGTGCTGGAGCGACCGCCCGCGACCGGTCCGGCGACGAGCAGGATGCCGCGTCCGCGCTCGACCATCGCTTGCAGGGCGCGCGACTCGGCCTCGGACATCCCGAGTTCGATGAAGTCGCGCGGCTGCGGCCGCGCCGGTGACAGCGACACCACGAGGCGCTGACCGGCCACCGTCGGCACCGAGGAGACGGTCAGTACGAGCTGCTTGCCGCCGATCTCGGCGTGCAGGCGGCCCAGCGCCGGAAGGTCTGACGTGACGCTGCCGAGCTTGGCGAAGTTCTTGAACCCCTCTATGAGCGGCGGCTGCATCGACAGAGGCGCGCTCGCTATCTTCTCCAGCCGACTCTTGATGCGGAAGACCAAGAAGAAGTCGTTCTTGTACGGAAGCAGGTGGATTCGATTCGCGCCACGAGCGACGGCCTGGTCGAGGATGTCGGCGACCAGGACGGCGAGCTTGCGCTCGTCGGCCACCGCGAGCACGTCCAGATCGATGCCCGAGCTCGCCTGAGGCTCGGCGGCCACGACCTCCTCGACGGTCTGTGCGGCCGGTTCGGCCTCGACCTCGGTCACAAGCTCTTGGCGAACATCGGCCGGAGCCTCGACCACGATCGGGGTCTCATCGGCAACGTCCAAGGGGCCGACCGCCGAGATCTCAGGCTCGTCCGTGTTGCTGGCGAGCTGGACGCCCTCGAAGGAGCTCGGCTCGCCCGCCGCGACAGGCAGCGTCGGGGCGACCGGGACGGGCTCGGGCTCGGGGGCGGTCTCCTCGCCGTAGTACAGCGCGATCGCCGAGTTGACCGCGGGGGCGTCGGCGAGCACGGGCTCGATCTCAAGCGAGAGCTCGGTGCCCAGCTCGTCGAGCATGAAGATGTCGATAGACTCGCCTATGGCCACGGTCAGTATGCCTTCGATCTCGAAGAGCGGTAGCACGTGACGCTTGCGAGCAATCTCGGCGGGGACGCGTCGAAGCGCATCCTCGTCGGGAGCGTAGCTCGCAAGGTCGACGCGGGGCACGCAGAGCTCGTCTTCGAGAACGGTCCCTATCTGCGGGCCGGTCACCACCCCGCGCTGTACCAGCGCACGGCCTGCGTCGGCGTCGGTCTCGGCACCGGCCCGCGCGGAGGCGAGCTGGTCCGCCGAGACCAGCCCTGCCGACCGAAGGGCATCCAGGACGCGACCGCACATGGTGCTCGCTTCAGGCATGGTTGCGTCGACCGCGATCAGCCTGAGACCTTCGAGAGCTCTTCGGCGACCGCCGAAAGAAGCTTCTCAGGCTCGATCGGCTTGGTGAGGTACTGATTGGCGCCCGTGCGGATGCCAGTGGCCATCGCCTGCTCCTCGGTTTTGGCCGTGAGCATGATGATGGGGATGTTCTTGTACTTCTGGTCGAACTTGAGCAGCCTGCAGACGCGGTAGCCATCCAACTTGGGCAGCATGACATCCAAGAGGATCAGGTCCGGCATCTCGGCTCGTGCAGTTTCAAGCGCCTCGGCCCCATCCGTGGCGGTGACGACCTCATAGCCCCCAGACTGAAGGATGGCCTTGATCATCTCCAGAATGGTCGGGCTGTCATCGACCGCGAGGATTCGCGTATGCGCCATGTGTTGGTTGCTCCCCTCCGTGGACACGTCTACCCAGTTATCGCCCGAAAACAGGGGTGTCTTTAGGGCTGACTCGTCCCTCTTCGACACTCTATCAGACTGCGTTCGACCGTCTTGGACAGCAGGTCCGGACGAAAACCGCCCAAGAACACCGTCCACGAGCCGCTCGGATTCGCATAAAGCGCGCGCAGTGTGTTCTCGTATTCGCGGCGCGCATCGTCGATCGCTCCGCGTGCACGGTGGATGTTCGCCGCATTGAAGTGCGCGAGCACGAACTCATGATCGATGTAGATGGTGCGCTTGAACTCGTTGAGCGCGGCCATGGTGTCGCCCTGCCGCTGATAGATGATGCCTAGGATGTAGCGCGCCGGCGCGTGCAGCGGATCGATTGCGAGCGCCGCGTTGGCCTCGGTGATCGCCTCGACGAAGTCGCCGGAGTCGGCGTGCGCATACGCGCGGACGAGCATCGCTTCGACGCTCCGAGGTTCGATCTGGAGCGCTTTCTCGGCGGCGGCTCTCGCCTCGACCGGCCGCCCTTGCTCGAGCAGCTCCTGAGCGGCAGCTACCAGCTCGGCTGCCTGGGACGCCGTCTCGGGACGTGAGGTCACCGCCGACGCCGGAGAAGCGTTGGCCGCGTTTGGCTCGGCCACGGTCGGGCGGTCGGTGTCCTCGGTGCGTCGCTTCGCCACGCTGTCGAACGAGTGGATCCGCCGCATGGGCTTGCGGTAGAGGAACACCCCACCAAGCTCGACCGGTTCGAAGCGGTCAGAGATCGTAGTGAGCGTCTCAGAGTGACCGATGAACAGGTAGCCACCGGGGTTGAGCGACTCGAAGAAGTTGTCGACCACGCGGCGCGTCGACTCCGGGCGGAAGTAGATGGTCACGTTGCGACAGAAGATGAGATCCCAGTTGGAGAGCAGCGCGAGCGGATACGGCTCCTTGACCAGGTTGTGGTAGGACAGGTCGACGATGTCACGCACCCGCCGCACAGGGCGATGGCCGCCCTTGACCGGCTCGAACCAGCGCTGCACCACGTCTTGGGGAAGGTTGGCGAGCGAGCGTGCCGGATAGACCGCTTCCCGGGCGCGGTCGAGCGCCTGGGTCGACACATCGGTGCCCATGACCTCGCAGCGGTGGCCCGTGCTTTCGAGCGCCGAGTCGAGCAGCGTCATGGCGATCGTGTAGGGCTCCTCGCCGGTCGAGCAGCCCGCCGACCATGCCCGGAACGACCGGCCGAGATTGGACTTCCGTTCGAGGATTTCGGGAATGACGAGGTCACGCAAAGCATCGAACTGCGCCGGGAAGCGGAAGAACGAGGTCTCGTTGATCGTCACGAGGTTCATGAGTTCCTTGAACTCGTCCTCGCTCGACAGAAGCATGCTGTAGTACTCGTCATAGTCGAAGAAGCCGAAGCGAGTCGCGCGCGTCAGGAGCGAGATGCGCAGCGAGTCGAGCTTGGTCTCCTCGAGATAGATGCCTGAGTGCTTGTGAATCCAGTCGCGGAACCGCTCGAATTGCTCGGCAGAGAGGTCCTTCTTCGGGCTCGCACCGGACTCCGTCACGTTGCTACTCCGCCAGAGGCTCGCCGGCCGGCCCGACCTTCTCGATCAGACCACCTGCGTACATGCTGCAGAGGACGTTGGCCGTCTCGAAGTCGTCGTAGCCGGTAAGGTCTACGAGTTCGCGGACGCTTCTGCTGCCGTGCAGGTAGCACAGGAGCATCCACTCGCGGGGCTTGAGGTGGATCTCCATCCGCTTCTCGCCTGGGCTAGACGACATCGCGAAACGGGTGTCCATCGATGGGATCGTGTCCCGAATGCGGTCCCAGGCCTCTATGCGCTTCTCGGCGTCGGCAACCGCCCGGTCCACGGGCAACGAGAGACCCAGATCGACGTCGGCGCAATTCTCCTCGGCCTCGAAACGAAGCTCTCCCTCGTCCCAGCGCAAGACATCGAAGAGCGCATCCGTGATCGGCTCGGCGATGAAGTTCTCCAGGATCTCGGCCTCGAGGTAGCCCTCGTCGACGAGAATCTGGCCGAGCTTGCGGTCGGCCTTGTCGCGCTTCTGGATCTTCATCAGGCCTTGGGCCTGGCGCAGCTGCTTCTCGGAGATGATGCCGGCGCGAGTGAGGCGCGTGTCCATCGGCTCGCACTGCGGACTCGTCGAGGCGTAGAAGATCTGACCCGCCTTGAAGCAGACGATGCCTTCTCCCTCAGGACCGGTGACGTGCAGCGTCCCCGACTTGGAGCCGGAGACGAGCAGCCGGAACATGTCGGCGAGCGAGAAGTCTTTGAGGTTGCCCTCGAGTGCCACGTTGCCTCCCGAAAAGCTTCGACCGAGTCGCGCGCGTCATTCGACGAGGAACGCCCGCACGCAACAACCGCGCCGGGCCGTCGGGCAATCCTATCGCCCTTACGTTCGTACTATCGGCGTGATATCGCTCACACAACAGAGCAAAGTGCTACGGGGCGGCAACGCTCGCCCAAGCCGCCTCGGCGCTGCTACGCTATCAGTGTTCGCTCGAAGTGTGGAGCAACTATGCGCAGGACCTTCTCGGTGATGGCGATTGTGCTCGCGGCGCTCGGCCTGGTATGGCTGGTGCGGCTCGAGCGCTCTGCGCCGGGCGCGCAGACGCCAGCGGCGGCACTCGAAGGGCCGGCCTCGGCGCCGACGAGCGGCGCGGCGTTGCCCGCCGGCAAGCCAGCGCGCGTGCTCGGGCGCATCGGCGGGGTCCTACCCCACGTGCTCGTCGACCCCCGCCTGGTGGTCGAGAAGTCACGCCGCACGCTGTCGGTGTTCTCGGCGGGACGCCCGGTCAAGACGTACCGCATCGCGCTGGGCGGCGAGCCCGAGGGCGACAAGGTCCGCCAGGGGGACCGCCGCACGCCGGAGGGGCACCTCTACGTTTGTGCCAAGAACGAGGGCAGCAGGTTCTTCCGCTCGCTGGGTCTCTCCTACCCCGACGACGAGGACGCCGAGCGCGGTGTCGCCGCAGGCCTGATCACCAAGCGCGAGCAGCGCGCCATCGCCGACGCGATCCGGCACTACCGGCGGCCTCCGTGGAACACCAGACTCGGGGGCGAGATCATGATCCACGGCGGCGGCACAGGCACGGACTGGACGACCGGCTGCGTGGCGCTGTCCGACAGCGATATCGGCGAGCTGTTCCCACGCATCCCGCTGGGGACCTCTGTCGAGATCAGGCCGTGATCGGGCGCGCGGCAAGGCATGCCGGCACGTCGGCTCAGCCGGAAGCAGCCGTGCGCGGCGTCACGGAATCGAGCTCGCCGAGGAAGTACTCGACCACCTCGGCGAAGGCCTCCGGCCGCTCCTCGGGCACCGCATGGCCGGTCGCATCGAAGGTCATCAGGCGAGCGCCGGGGATCGCACAGGCGGCTCGGACCTGATCGCGGTAGGGCACGGTGCGATCGTTGCGACCGGCGATGACGAGCGTCGGCGCGGTCACGGCGGCCATCGCCTCGGGTACGTGCAGCCCCACCTGGAGAGGGGTCAGCTCGACGTAGGAGCGGTCCCAGTCCTTGATGCGCGTCGCCTTGAGCTCGAGCGCGATGGTCTCGTCGGACAGGCGCCGCCGGTCGTGGTAGGCCAGTCCCATCACCGCGCGGGCGTTTCGGCCGAAGAACGGCCACGGAAGAAGGGGCGCCAGGCGCTCGACGTGTGGGATCAGACGCAGCCCCCGAACCAGTCCTGCAGGCACCGGGCGGAAGCGCCGCGCGGCGGTCGGGGTGTTCACGAGCACGAGCGCCTCGACCCGCTCGGGGTGCAGCGCGTCGACGAGCACGCTGAGCGTCGCTCCCTGCGAGTGGCCCACGAGCACGGCGCGGTCGACGCCCAACGCATCCATGAGCGCCACGGTCTGCTCGGCCGCCGACGTCGAGGTGTAGGGGTTCTCACCCTCCCAATCGCCGGGCAGGGGGCGCCCCGACAGGCCGAACCCCGGTCGGTCGAACGCGATCACACGGTAGCGGTCGCGCAGCGCGGCCATCGCGTGGCGCCAGGTGTAAAGGCTCGACGCGAACCCGTGCAGAAAGACGATGGTGTGCGGCGAGCCTGGATCGCCCTGGTCCTTGTAGTGGAAGCGGATGCCGTCCAGTTCGATGAAGCGGCTGTCCTCGTCGGCGAGCTCTTCGGGCTCCACTAGGTCGGTCTGGCGCGGGAGCGGCACGACGAGCGGCAGCACTGCAATGGCGGCGCCGAGCACAGCGCCGAATACCAGCCACCAGCCCCACGAGTCCCGGCGAGAAGCCCGCTGCATCGTTCGACCGGGCAGCATGTGTCTACTCGGCTATCTCGACGGGCGGGCACGCCTTCTGCGGTCCGACCCACACCTTGCCGTCCTCGACCTTGCTCTCGTAGGCGCGGATCGGCCGCGGATGACGCGCGAGCTTGGCGACCGAGAGCGCCATCCCCGACCAGTCCGTCCATCGCAGCACGCTGCCGTCCCGCACGTCGTACTGCGAGTGGTGCAGCGGGCACGTGACGACGCTACCCTCGAGGACACCGCGGGCAAGGTGCCCGCCGAGATGGGCACAACGGGCATCGGTGACATAGAAGTCGTTGCTCACGCGCGCCACGAGGAACTCGTGGCCCTCGAGATCGACCTGGCGCATCGTCCCATCTTCGAAGCCCTCGGCGCTCGTCAGCTCGATGAAGTCGGCCACGGTAGGTTCGCCTTCCCCTAGAATCGTGTCGACACGAGTATGCCCGTTGCCGGCGCGGCACACCCCGTCGCTTGCGGGTGCCGTCGCCAACCACGTATCCTGCGCAAATGCCCGCCGAGCCACTCACAGAGGCCCCCAACGCCGAGAAACTCGCGGTCGCGCTAGTCATCGTCACCGCGATCGCGCTTGCGGCGTTTCGCGCCACCTTCGGGGTCTCCCTCTACGACGACAGTCACTACGTCACCGTCGCGCTGCGTCTCGCCCAAGGTGCCCGGCCCCTCGCCGACGAGATGAGCCTGCAGTCGCTCGGTTTCATGCCGAGCGCCGCGTTCGTCTGGGTCTGGCTGCGCTTCTTCGGCCTCGACCACCTAGTCATGGCCTACCGGCTCTTCTACGTCGCGCTCGCCAGTTCGGTCGGCACGCTCGCCTACCTGCAGCTTCGCCGGTCGTTTCGCCCTATCGTCTCGGCGATGCCCGTGGTGGCGGTGCTGCTCTGCCCGCCGTTCAACCTGCTCGCGCCCGGCTACAACCTCATGGCGACGCTCGGCTTCCTGGCCGCAACGACGCTCGGGCACCGCGCGTGGGTCGACCGAAACGCCGCTGCCGCAGCGGGCGCGGGCGCGGCACTCGTGTTCGCGTCGGTGACCTACCCGCCGCTCTCTGTGGCGGCGTTCGTCTTCGCGGTCAGCTTCCTCGCGCTCACACGCGACCGTCGGCTCGCGGTCTGGTTGCTCGGCGCGTGCGCGGTGGCGTCGGTGGCGTTCGTCGTGGCCCTGCTCTCGACGGTCTCGATCGCCGAGATCCACCGGGCCATCGGGTATGCGTCGGCCAACGTCGTCAACCTGCGCTCCCCGCTCGACAAGTTCGAGGTCACGTTCTCCCGCGTGTGGGACTCCCTCATCGTGCCTACGCTTTGGCCGATGTGGCTGGCCGCCGCCGTCGCGTGCATCCCGCGCCTTCCTGCGAAGGTACGCGGCACGCTTCTGCTCGCGCTGCCCGTTCTGGCGGGCGCGCGCAGCGTCGAGGTGCTGGCGAGTAAGGAGCGCCTCTTCGGCACGACCGCGCCAGCTTGGCTCATCACGTTCGTGCTCGGGGCGCTCGTGCCCGTCGCCTTCTGGGCGTGGCGGGCTAAGCGGCGCGAGATCATCGGTCTGCTCACACTCGCAGGTCCGGCCTCGATCGTCGGCTTCCTCACCGTCGTGTACTCGACCGACTCGGGGTGGCTGCGCGCCGTGCCCGTGATCGGCCTGGTACCGCTCGCGCTCGCCGTGCTCGTCGCGTGGGGCAGCGCGATCGCGGAGCTGCTCGGCGACGTGGCTTTCTCGGCGGGTGCGCTCGCGACGATCGCGATCGCGATGTGCATGCTGTGGACGACCACGATCGACGACGGCCCACCTCTGGCGATGCATGCGGTGATCGACCACGGCGCCTACGCAGGGATGCACGTGCCGGATAGCCGCCGCGACGAGCTCGCGCGCCTGGAGGCCGCCGCCAAGCGGTGGGTCAGGCCCAGCTCGCGCGTGACGTTCTACGGAGAGCGGCAGGGCTACCTGCTGTCGGGCGGCCGCATCTACACCAACGCCGTGTGGCTCTACCCCTCACCGTCGGACAGCTACGCGCTCGCGTACTTCGCGGCGCATGGGGCGATGCCCGACGTCGTGTTCACCGACCAGTTCGCGATGCGGCTGCACGGCCTGCTTCCGTACCAGCACGGTGCGAAGAGCGACCCGCTGATTGCGCGACTGGTCAAAGAGTACCAACTCGCGGAGATCGTCGACGACTTCGGCATCTGGGTGCGGCGCAAGTAGGCAGAGCGGCCCGCGAGGTCGATCGCGCTAGCCGCCCATGCGGGCGGCGCCGCGCGTCACCATGCCCCAGACGAACACGCCGACCCACAGCGCCCACGGTGCGACCAGCACGCGCGAGACGGTGGTCGCGACGCTCGAGCGCCCCGCCGAGACCGCCCAGGTCGCAACTGTTGCACCAGCGACCATTCCCGCCATCGCGAGCAGCGCGAGCACCGTGTGCAGCAGCGGTGCGCCCGGGCGCAGGTCCAGCCCACCGATCTGCATCCCCATCATCGCCGTGGCAAGCACGTCGAAGACGACCCCGACCCACAACAGTGCGAGCGGTCGAGAAGAGAAACCCTTCGCGCGAAACGCGCTCCACGTCCCGATCGAGTACAAGGTCATTGCGACGATCAGTGCGATGAGACCGACGATGATGTTGACCGGCATGATGGCATCCTTCTGTCGTCGAACATGGCCCAACTTCTGTGTACGCCGCGCGACCGCGAGCACCTGCACCGCGACAGAAGGACTAGTCTTGGGCGTACCGACTTGCCTGCCGTCGCCCGCGGTAGAATCGGCACATCGGACCGACGCCCGCCCCACAAGGAGCGACATGGACCACGCGGCAATCCAGTCCTCGGCGAGCTCCTTCGCCCCGGAGCATCTTGAGCTCGCTCGGGTAGCCTTCGTCGCCGAGCACCCCGGCTATGGCGCCGGCTCAGCGCTCGAGGCGCTGCGCTTGACCGAATACGGCCGGCTCGACGTGCTCGGGCAGGTCTACCTCGATTTCACCGGCGGCGGTCTGTATGCCGACTCGCAGATCGAGCGCCATCACGAGCTGCTGCGCGACCACGTGCTCGGAAACCCCCACTCGCATAATCCGACCTCACTCGCCTCGACCGCGCTCGTCGAACGTGCGCGCGACGCCGTGTTCGAGTACTTCAACGCCGACCCCGCCGAATACGACGTCGTCTTCACGGCCAACGCAACCGCCGCACTCAAGCTCGTGGGCGAGTCCTACCCCTTCGGTCACGGCGACCGCTACCTGCTGACGTACGACAACCACAACTCGGTCAACGGAATCCGAGAGTTCGCGCGCGCGGCCGGTGCGGAGGTGACGTACCTGCCGGTGGGCGAGCCCGACCTGCGCCTCGACTGCACGATGGTCTCAGCCGAGCTCGGCGGTGTCACCGCCGGGCAGCACCGCCTGTTCGCCTTCCCCGCGCAGTCCAACTTCAGCGGCGTGCAGCACCCCTTGGAGTGGGTCGACGAGGCGCACGACCTGGGTTGGGACGTCCTACTCGACTGCGCCGCCTACGCGCCCACCAACCGCTTGGACCTCTCGGCGGTCAAGCCGGACTTCGTGCCGCTGTCGTTCTACAAGATGTTCGGCTACCCCACGGGGATCGGCGCGCTCATCGTTCGCCGAGACGCCCTTCGCGCGCTGCGCCGCCCTTGGTTCGCCGGCGGCACGATCACGCTCGCCTCCGTGCAGGGCACTGGATGGCACCATCTCGCACCGGGCCACGTCGGGTTCGAGGACGGGACGCTGGACTACCTCGGGCTGCCTGCGGTGCAGATCGGGCTGGAGCACCTCTCGGCGATCGGCATCGACGCGATCCACGACCGCGTGATGGCGCTGACGGCGTGGCTGCTCGGCGCAGTGCGATCGCTCGAACACTCGAACGGCGCGCCGATGGTGCGCGTCTTCGGCCCGACCGACACGGAGTGCCGCGGTGCGACCATTGCCTTCTACCTTCTCGACCCGAGCGGCGCCCCCTACGACGTCGACCGCATGGAAGAACTGGCGGGGCGCCGTGGGATCTCGCTTCGCACCGGCTGTTTCTGCAACCCCGGCGATGGCGAGATAGCGCACCACATCACGCATGACGACATGGCCGACTGCTTCGTCGACAAGCCCGCGCCGGTGACTTTCACCGAATGCCGCGACATCATCCGCGACGCGACCGGCAAGATGCCCAACACGATGCGTGTGTCGCTCGGCATCGCCTCGAACTTCGCGGACGTCTACGCGTTCATGTCGTTCGCCGAGAGCTTCCGCGACTGCGCCGGGCGATCTGCCGAGTCCACGTAACAGCAGGGCGGCCGTGGGACAGGGCTGAGGCTACTTCTCTCGGATGAACGTCCCGCGCTCGAGTTCGTCGAATGCCTCCTCGAGTTCGTCTTGCGTGTTCATCACGATCGGACCGCCCCACGCGACCGGCTCACCGAGCGGCTTGCCCGAGACGAGCAGGAAGCGCACCGGCTGCGCCGCTGTGGTCACGACCACCGACTCGCCGTCCTCGAAGAGCGCCACGGTGCCGTCGGAGATGCACGCGGCGGCGTCGATCTTGTCGGAGAAGCAGCCAGAGCCCGCGATGGCGTAGGCGAACACCTTGTGGCCGGGCACGGTAGGGTGCACGAACTGCGACTGCGGCGGCACGGTGACATCGAGGTACTCGGGTTCCGTCACGATGCCCTGCACCGGCCCTGTGACGCCGTCGACGGTACCGGCAATGACCCGGATCGCGACGCCGTTGTCGCTCACCAGCAGCGGGATCTCGTCCTCCGTGACGCCCTGGTAGCGGGGCTCCATCATCTTTTCGGTGGCGGGCAGGTTGACCCAGAGCTGGAATCCCTCGATCACACCGTGCTCGTCCCCGAGCGGCATCTCCTGGTGAATGATCCCGCAGCCGGCGGTCATCCACTGCGCACACCCCGCACCGATCACGCCCGAGTTGCCGATGGAGTCGGCGTGCTCGACGTCGCCCCGGAGCAGGTACGTCACGGTCTCGATACCGCGGTGTGGGTGCCAAGGAAAGCCCTTGCGGAAGTGCTCGGGCTGGTCGGAGCGGAAGTCGTCGAGCATGAGGAACGGATCGAAGCTGGGAACCTCGGCGAAGCCGAAAGCTCTGCGCAGGTGAACGCCCGCGCCTTCTCGTGTGGGTCGTGCGTGGTAGGTGGCGGTGATGCCACGGACGTGTGCCATCTGGGTGTCTCCTCGGTTCCCCGTGGGCGGGTGTCGTCCCAGCACGCAAGCGGAGTGCCAGAACTCCCCCACGCACGGATAATCTTGACTGAAATCGTCATGATTCCGTCAGTGAAGGCCGGCCCGCGAGGCAACCCAGCATTCATCGACCGGGGACGTCGCGACGGCTCCGCGGCCTATTGGTCGCCGCGCTTCTCCCCGCCGAGAGCTGCTGCCGCGGCTGCCGCCCGCTCCTCCAGCGCAGAAACGCGCGCTTCGAGGCCCGCCGCCGCCGTGGGCTCCAACGCCGCGGCCCCCGTCTCGGCGGGCACTGGGGGTTTCTCGGCACGACCACGCACGAACTTGGCGTAGCCCAGACCCATCGCCACGAGCAGCGCGAACGCGATGACGACGAAACGTGCGGTTGAGTTGCCGCTGAAGATCACCCAGCCCGTGCCGTAGAGCATCGTGAAAAGACCCCCCAGCAACAGGCCGTTGGAGAGCACGCGCAGCTGCTCGCTGCGCACGAGCGACACACCCATGACGAGCGTTGCGAACAGCACCAGGATGATGCTCGTGGTGCGTGCCCAGTCCTTCATCTCGGCGTTGATCTTGTCCTGGAGCGCGTTCTGCTGATCCTGGAGCTTCTTGATCTGGGCCTGAGCCGTGGCGTCCAAGCTCTTGTTCTGGTTGGCGGCGTTGATCGCGTCAATCTGGCGTGAGATGGCCAGCTGCTCCTTCTCGTGCTGCGCGGATGGCGACTGGTAGAACGTGTTGACCCCCACGCCGATGAACGCCAACACCATAAGGCCGAGGAAGAACGAGAAGATTGTCTGCAGTGCGTAGTGCTGCCGGTCGGTGGTCGCCATCGCTCCAGCCTCTCCACGCTGCTCGCCCATACGTCGAATGTACCCGTCGGTCGCATGGGGGATGCCTCCCATCCGAAGTCGCGAGACGCGAACGTTTCTCGGCTCGTGAGCCGGGGCAAGAGTTAGTAAAGGCGAAGGAGGTCGATGACGTCTGAATCACACAAGACGATGACGGGGTTGCCATCCAGGGTCCGACCAAGGCTAGCCGGTTCAGAGACCCGCTCGGCAACGTCCTCTCGCCGGTACGGGTGTCGCCGCGCCGACGCAGACGTGCACGAAGACGAAGCCTCGCACGCGGACCCCCCGGAGCGAGGCTTCGCCGCGCCTACTGACCGGTCTTGGCGGTGAGGTCCTCGATCTCGAACACCAGCATGCGGAAGCGTTCGAGCGCCTCTGGAGTGTGAAGTCTGTTGCGCTCCCAGACCACTGCCGCGGCCTCGATCGACTCGAGCTGCGCGATGATCGCGCGCATCCCGGCCCTCACGTCGTCCGGGTCTTCGAGCACGCGCATGCGCCCGAACATCACCACCGACTCGTACGGATGGGCGCACTCGCCGTCCTTGTAGCCCAGATCGCCGATGACGGTGGCGCATGCCAGTGGGTTCTCGGCGATGAGGTCGAGCTTGCGTCCTTGAGGCGCCACGTGGAAGCACAGGCGATGGCGTAAAGCGTCGTAGCCGCAGCTCAGCGTCACGAGGTACGGCTGCTCGCCATCGGCAAGCGCTATCGTCGCGTACTCTGCCGAGCGCAGGATGCGGTCGATCTCGGCGGGGTCGGTGATCTGCAGGTCGTGCCGGCGAAGTTCGTGAGTCATGTCCAGGCTCCCCCATCTGCTGGCCTGGCAGCAGTGTAGCGGAGACGCCGCGCACTCCCTGGCCCGTGGTTGTGAGGCGCTTCGAACGCCGCAGCGCGGCGCTCGGATCAAGAGCGACATCGCCGAGGGCTCTCGACGGTGTTCACTCGGGGCTGGGCGGGAATCATCGAAGGGCGGCCGCGTACTGCCCGCAGACGACCCCGATTCGAAGGAGCTCACCATGAGCGGTGGACCGGTTCAACTGATAGCGTTCGGCTACGGCTCCGAACTCGGCGCCGAGGACAAGATCATGGCCGAACTCGATGCGCTGCAAGGGCGCGGCGTGCTGCGGCTGCTCGACTTCCTGTTCGTGCAGAAGACCGACGAGGGCGACCTTATCATGCTCGACGTCGGCGATGACGACGACTACGGCTCCATCCTGTCGGGCTTCTTCCCCTGGGACGAAGATGACGGCACCCCCGCCCCGGCTGCCACGGATGTCGACCCCGACGAGCTCGCGGAGCTCGCCGACGCGCTCGCTCCCGGTACCGCGATGGCGCTCGTGCTCGTCGAGCACCTCTGGGCCGGCGGGTTGTTCTCGGCGGTCGAGGCGAGCGGCGGCGAGCTCCTCTCCGAAGGCTTCATCACCGAGGAGGGCGAGGTCATCATCGGCGCCGAGGTCGAGGCTCTCTCGGAGGCTGCCACAGCCATCGAGGAGGCTCACGCCGTGGAAGCCGCCGCGCGCTTCGAGGCGCTCAGGGCGATCGGCGAGGCCAGCGCCGCCAACGAGGCCGCCGAGGAGATCCGCGCAGCCGCTGCTGCCGAGGCGATCGGCGCGCTCATCTCGGCGGGACTCATCGAGGCCTCAGCCGCCAACGAGGCCGCCGACGCGCTCGCCGAGGCGGGCGTGATCGGCGCAGCCGCACGCGAGGCCGAGGACGCTGCGTTCGAGGAGGCGGCCGAGGCCATCGCCGCCAGCCGTGACATGGAGACCGAGGCCGGCTACGAAGCTGCCGCAGCGCTGGACGAGGCCAACGCGATCGCGCAGGCAGCCGCAGCGCAGGCCGATGCCGCCGTGCGGGAGGCCGCCGGGGTCGAGATCGAAGCCACCGAGGAGGAGGCTGCTGCGGTCCGCGCGACCGACGCTG
>Ga0209540_10001332_pt1 | contig 19137 bp, 20 predicted proteins | sample BarGraIncu01121A_FD_184501 | JGI IMG/M metagenome (GOLD analysis project Ga0209540, IMG submission 184501) | Arctic peat soil microbial communities from Barrow, Alaska - Barrow Graham LP Incubations 011-21A (SPAdes) (version 2) | ecosystem: Environmental > Terrestrial > Soil > Wetlands > Peat... | reverse complement strand
TTGAGATTCCGCCCCAACCCATTTCAAGTGCTATAGCTCCTGCAAAACGTCTTGCTTGAACTTCATCAGCTCCTGATAAGGCCTTTAGCCACCATGTATACTGCTTGGTTGTATCCATGCCACTATATATGGTGGTTTACATAATAAACTTTACTAAGTTATTTTTCGGCGCTTACTAAGTATAGCGGGATTTTGCGCGGATCTACGGGATTTTTCATATTTTTCACATCCATTATTAGGAATAATTCTGTTGGATCAGGGAGAATAAAAACGGTTGGATAGCGCGGAGCGAAAGTAATTTGGAATAATTTGATGATGAATAGAAAAAGTAGAGGATTTCAAGAGTTCTTGGATAGATTGTGGATAGGATAGGAATTGAATCTTGATGATGATTATTTATCCTCTACGTATTCAATAATTAGTATATGCTTAAATAGCATTTTTCCATGATTATACCCAAATTAAGGATCAATATATCCAATGTATCTCTGCATAGAACTCAAGGTAATAATTCTTTTTTATCATTAACCTCATTCAGGGAACGGGCGCGCCGTCTGTTGACGTCGGAAAAATGGGGCTATGTTGCAGAACAAATGAATAAGATGTACACCGGATCAGTATCAATTAAAAACAAAACAACATATCATGAATCAGAAGATTTTATTAATGGTGTACAATTTGGACATAAAATGGAAATACATAAATCTATAGCCCATGGTTAAAAAAACATATTACGAAATATTAGAAGTCGATAAGAAAGCATCCCAGGAAGATATAAAGTCCGCTTATCGCAGACTGGCTAGGCTCTATCATCCCGACAAAAACAAGGTACCAGAAGCCGAAGAAATCTTTAAAGGAATCGCAGAGGCTTATTCAGTATTATCAGACCCAGGCACCCGGGACTCTGCTATGTCTTTGATATAATGCCTTCCGAGATTGACCAATACATTCAGTTCACAGGTCAAGGGAGATATCCGAGGTGAAAGATTATCTTTTTAACTCCTTGCTGTTGCAATGTATCCAAGGTCACTTACAACCTTTGATATGTCTGATACTGCCACTATAGCTGGATCATACTCTACAACTGCCGTTCTCTCGTTCAAAGAGACTTTCGCACTTTTGATGCCCTTCTTTCTTACAAGCATAAGCTCTATGCCCACGACACATGAGCTGCAGCGCATTCCAGCGATGTCTAGAGTTATTATTTTCATAATTCATCTCGTTTTGTGTTTGTATAAGGGTTTTGCTTTCAGATTTCAGGTTTATGCAACCGTAAAGGAGGCATCATCAAATAAATTATCCTTGAAAATGGAGATGGGAAAGCAGCATGATATTAGGATAGGAGTGGTGGAAAAAAAAAGAGGTTGTCATGCTGCTTTCCTCCATTCTTTACATTAGTCTTGAAGGGAATAAATAGAATAGCCCATTCTCAAAATTTGATAGTATGAATTTACGATAAAACTGTTTCGTGCAATTATTGCACTAGGGTTAAGTGGGAAAGAGACAAACATAATTATTTAAAGAATAATGATAATTATTATGATAATATAAACAGTACAAACAGGCGATCCCTTTGAATCCAATAGAAACACACTCCCTCACTAAACGATTCGGCGAACTGACAGCAATAGAAGATATTTCCCTAACCATCAAACAAGGCGAGCTTTTCGGCTTCATCGGCCCTAACGGCGCGGGCAAAACAACCACCCTGCAAATGTTAAGCGGACAGATGCCCCCAACTTCTGGCACTGCAAAAGTGTTGGGCATAGATGTTGTTGCTGATCCCATCTCAGTAAAAGCTGCTATCGGCATAGTTCCAGAAATTGAATACCCGCCCTCATTTTTAACAGTGGAAGAATACCTGCATTTTGTGTTATCGGTCAGGGGACTGCCTGAGAACGGGAATGTGGACAGGTGGATAGAATTTTTCGGGCTTGAAGATAAGCGAGAAACGATGTGTATGAGCCTCTCTAAAGGGCAGAAGAAAAAGGTTACCTTATCAGCGGCGCTACTTCACGAACCCAGAATGCTGTTCATGGATGAACCTTTTCTTGACCTTGATCCGCTCATCCAGAGGAAATTCAAAGCCTGGCTACTTGATTTCGTGAAGGGAGGTGGGACTGTGTTCCTGAGCACCCATATCCTTGAGCTTGCTGAAAAGCTCTGCACAAGGGTTGGCATCATTGATAAGGGCAGACTGGTGGCCGTGGGCAGTCTGGATGAACTGCGCAAAACAAAAGGTGAGGACCTGGAGCAGATTTTCGTACGTCTTGTTTCTGCTTAGGAGGACATTATGCTCGATGTAAAGATCCTGAAACTGATGTTCAAGGAAGAGTTCAGACTTCATGCATCTTTTTTCAATCGTTCCTTTTTTCCCTTTTCGTCCCTGGCTATCATTTTTTTCACCTTCATAATGGGAGCAAGCCTTCCAATGCTGCGACGTGTTGTGGCAATAGATGATATGCTGGTCGTGGCGCACTGGATAATTCTCTTCTACGGACTCGGCGTTGGCGGTTTTGCAATGTTCGCAGATCGCATCCTTGAGCGGCGCTTTGGCAGCGTGAGTCTCCTTCTTTCAAGTAGCTACACCCTGCCCATTCGCTTCATGCGGCTATTTTTCCTGTTTTACATCAAGGATACACTTTACTATATTTTCTTCACCATCCTGCCGATGATAGTGGGACTCGCGCTGGCATCCTTGTTCGTGCCGATCTCTATTTCTTCCCTATTATTTCTATTCTTTTCCCTTACCCTGTCATTTATACTCGGCATCAGTTTCAGCGTATTCCTGTTTGCAGCGCTGGCGCGTCTGAGGGCTGCTGGATTGGTAATTGCTGCTGCTGGAGGGCTCTATCTGTGGTTTTCAGGTATTGATGTTAAATTGGTTGCGGCTCAACTCCCCTCACTCGTATTCTACCACTCCCATTCTTTTTACATTGTGCCTGGACTATTGATAACATCACTGGTGCTTGGAGTGATCTCTTCCCGTTTCATAAAAGAAGTACCTTCTCCCCATGAACGAAGAGCAAAAGAGTCGTTCATGAAAATTATGCGTTTGACCTCCAGGCTTTCATCGAAATATAGCCCCATGCTTTCCAAAGATATCATAGACCTTGTACGCAGTGGTATCATATTCCCGGTCATACTGACTTTCCTGACTCCGCTTCTATTCTTATATGCAGTGACATGGTTTGTCGAATCTGTAATGCTCTTGGACGTCAGTTTTTCCGTGCTTTTCTATGCAGCCATGGTAGGCTTCTTAGGCACTATGCTCTATAGCTGGCTTTCGAATATTGACATATCAGAATGTTACAATTCTTTGCCCCTGTCTATGCCCCATGTCGTACGTACAAAATTGATACTTTACCTGTTCTTTACATGCTTCGTGGCAGTGCCGTACCTTGTTATAGTGGGCTATCTAAAAGGAGAGATGGACTTACTGTTGATCGGCTTATTCATAATGTTTACAGTATCTGCATATGTGGGTTCTGTGCTTGCTTATCTCACTGGACTGTTCACGAATAGCTATCTTCTTGACGCTAAGATCCTGCTGCAGTTTACGCTGGCAGTGGTTCCTGTACTGCTGGTTGAAACGCTTTTGTCATTTTATTATCAGTTTAACAGCGAATTTGCAACGCTCTACATCGCAGGTCTGGGACCTGTCCTGGTCGCTGCTTCTATTATATTCCTGCGTAAGCTGGAAAGCCGCTGGAAAGGCAAAATGTTCAGGATTGCCTGATTTTGCCGTGCCTTCAGTTCAGCAGGCTCTTTCACCCTGGTATCCCTGCTCAGGACTTCAAGGATGCACAAAAGTTTTTGATCTTTGCATAGTTCTCGTTTTACAAGACTGGAGGATATCTTCAGCAGTATTGATGTCTGATATTAAGATTCTTCTGCATTATTTATGCATCAGACCCAGGCAAACGGAAACAATATGACCGAGACAATGAACCAAGAAATATTCTGCTAAGAAATAAACATGAAAGGATGTGGCAAATAATAAGAGAGCAAAAACAAAGAGAAGCCAGAACAAACCAGATTCTATGGGATTTCCAGGAACAAGAACGTATCAAATATAAAGAAAGAGAAACAGAAGCTATGAATATTATGTATGTATGAAATTAAAAGAATTTTTTACACCGGATAGAGAAAAAATCATACTGTCTGGCTTTATTCTTATAATATCAATAATCTGCCTAATTATCGGTATCTATTTTTGTGGCGGAAATCCGATTCTACGCTTGTTCTTCATTGCAGTATCTTTCTTTTATCTTCCCGTTCTGCTATTACCGGAGATGGTGTATTCCATCATTCCTTCGATGCGCCCGAATATGGATACAATGACTGCTCTGCAATTATATTTCCAATCTGGTTTAATGTTTGTACTTGGTTGTGTTTATGCATATCTTGTGGCCTATGCTATTATATTTGTTAGGAGAAAGAGGAAGAGAGGCAGTCCCCAAAAAGTATAAAATTGTACTGTTGGCATAGCTTTCTGTTATTTCCCCAATAACCTGTCAAGCAGACTCTTTTTATATTTGACTCCGCTTATTATTATCTCAGCTCCCTGGTTCTTTGAGAGTGTGCCAACTTTACCGGCAATTATTTTCCCTTTTAATGTATTACCAATACCTATTATCTCATCTGCAATTATTTCCCCTCCGTTCATGGAGCTTCCGGTTTCGTCTCCTGCTTTATTAACCTTGATCTTTCCACCTTTCATGCATGTACCAAGCATTTTCCCTGCTATTTCTGTTTCTATAGTACCCTTTTCAAGTTCAAAACCGATATAATCCAGGTCATTTCGCTGGAGGTGAAATGTATCAGGGTACATGCATTCAGCACATATCGATGTAAGGTAACCAAGTACCATTTTCTCATACAAGTCATCAGGTGTTGATTTTAAGATCAGGCCTTTGATCTCCTCACATTCCTTTGGCGCAACCCTTTTAATCTCAACCTTACTGACATTTGCAATTTGTTTGATAATTTCTCCAAGTTCCATAAGAGAATAATTATTATTTTTGTGGTTAAATCTCTTTTCCCTCATCAAGATTGTGAAGCAGGGTTTACCTTCATTGGTCATCGGTTAAGGACTTTAAAACAGTCTACTAATATCGTTTATTAAATGATTTTTACAATTTTATAATTTTAAATATCTAATTTTAACAATTTTGATATCAACACATATTTATATTATATATTATATATATGTATATATATTAATTTCTCATCAAGTTCCATCAATCTTCTCTTATTCTATTTGAAATAATCGTGATGTACCAAAGCATTTAAGGTCTATGCAAGCATATATTACTTAAAAATTCTAATTTCAGTGTGTTAAAAATATGCAGGGAATGAATAGCATGGCAAATATAACGAAATCCAAGGCAAAAAAATCTACAGCTAAGAAGCAAAAAATCAATAAAACCAACATTGATAAACCATCTTATGAAACAGACGTGATCGAAAAAGATCTATGTTCATTATTATCAAAAGAATATCTAAAATCTGCAGCAAAAATCTCTGGTCTTATCAAAAGAGAGAGAAAAATTGAAGCATTTGTATTATTATGGGTTCTTGTCTTCAGTTTCGGTGCTCACCTTCCACGAAATCTTGCCAATATGAAACGGAAGTATGATAAAGAATCCAAAAAAGATTTAGCCTACAGCAGTTGGTATATGAGATTTACACCTGAACTTACTGAATTCTTAAAACTCTGTGTAACTCATGTAATTGAACAACTTGCACAGGAACAAAATAGAGTACTTAATGAAAAACTCACCAAATTCAAAGACGTGTTGATACAGGACAGTACAATAATAAGATTGCATAAGTCCCTGGCTAAGAAATATCCAGCAGCTCGTTCTAAAACAGTAGCATCAGGTGTTAAAGTTGGTTTACTGATAAGTGCAGTGGCAAATAGCCCAAAAAGTATCGGAATTTATCCTGAACGAACAAGCGAATTGAAAACATTGCGGATAGGTCCATGGATAAAAGATAGAATACTGCTTATCGATCTTGGTTTCTATAAACATTTACTATTTTCAAAGATTAAACAGTATGAAGGCTCCTTTGTATCACGATTGAAGGGAAATGTCAATCCTCTTATTATTAATTCGTATAATTCATCTCCCAGTAACAGTATTGATATAAAAGGAAAACACCTCAATGAAATTCTGCAAAAGTTAAAGGGAGAAGTGCTTGATGTTGAAGTTGAGATTCCATTTAAGAGACCGAATTATAATGGCAAAAGTAAAACTAGAATGGATTCTGAAAGGTTCCGGTTGGTAGCGGTTTACAATGAAGATGAGGAAAGATACCATATTTACCTCACGGATATTTCGCCAGATGTTTTAAGCCCAGAGGATATTGCTAAACTCTATGGGGCGAGATGGGATATTGAATTGGTATTTAAAGAACTGAAAAGCAGATACGACCTTGATGTTGTCAATACAACGAAACCACATATCATAGAAGCTTATATCTGGATTTCTATTCTTACGCTTTTAATAAGTAGACGAATATATAATATTGTTAGAAAACACAGTCCTAATGAGAAGATGGTTCAATATACTCAGCTGAGGTGGAGTACTATTTTCACTGAAAATGCAAGCGATCAGCTTACTCTTATACTTAGATATTGTGGAGTTGAAAGGACTTTTGATACTGTCATGAATGTTTATCAGAGCCAGGCGCTTGATCCTCATGTCAATAGAGAACGATTTAGGGACGAATGGTGGTCTTAAACGATGCCCAATGGAGTTCTGGCGGTAGGTCTGCTCAGTCCCAAGGAAATAAGTGTGTCTGCGATCTCTTTATTTATCTCGTCAAACTGATTCATCTTAAGGGTTTTCATACATACTCTCATAATATATTAAGCGCCCTTATTATGTTTGGAAAAAAAGTATGAAGAATTTAAGAATTAATAATCTATAATGAAGTCAGAACATTTAAAACATCTAATTATTTTTGTATTATATTTTATTTGTGTTTTAGAACCACATTCAGGACATTCTATATGTTTATATATAAATGACATTACCATCCAAGCTTGTGCCAGTGTCCCCACAACGCAATACCTGCTCCTATGGTAAGGACTTCAAGCAGGTATGCAAAAATGACTGCAAATAACGGTAGATGCGCTGCCCAATAAAAGATTATGAAGTTTACAAGCAGCAGTCTGTTACCACATACATCAGTACCCTTGCAGGGTATGTTAGCGCAAAGCCCTTCTTTTGAATAGGATAAAAGAACGGAAGTTTCTCTATGCAAGCCATCCAATCACATTATGTTTATCCAGTATATGTAGTTTATTTTCTGTCGCCAATAATATTTGAGCCTTCCAGAAATTGAAGGAATCGCACTAAAAAAATGCAAGAAATAGAATTTCTCAGCTAAAATTAAAAAGAGATGTTATTTCGGTGGCGAAGGTATTGGAAGTCAGAAAACCTAATATTTATTAATATTTATTGGGACTCAGGTCAAGATAAGTTCAATTAGCCGAAGATTGGACACAACCAATCCTATCAGTAATTCCTTTTTGATTGTCTTTCTTCCTTACCCCTTGCTAAAGACAAAATCCCTGCAATTATAAGGATTACGAGACACATCAACAACGCTGCATGAATCCCTGAAAGGAATTCAATTGATACACCACCGATAAGCTTTGATGTTCCTATGAAAACTGAAAAGGCCGTGCTGCGGGATGTTGCCAATGTGGCTGCTGATATTGCAATAATGAAGCTTCCGAGTGTTCCTATGTTTGTCATAAGCCGGAGCAAACCCGATATGCCCCCGTAATGTTGATGCTGTGCATTTGACATCACTGCGCTGCTGTTTGCCGGCCAGAACATAGCACCTCCGATTCCAGAGATTATTGAGGCTAAAATTATGATATAGTAACTACTTGAGATTGTCAGGGTCATATACATCATTATTGAAAAACACATGAGCACTATGCCAATTGTTGCGATTCCTCTGGCTCCGAACCTGTCGGAAAGCCTGCCCATGTATGGCGAGAGAAAGCTGCTGATAATATAACCGGGTGTTAACAGCAATGCTGCTGTAAATGGATCCAAGCCCCTGATTCCTTGAAGATACATGATAATTAAGAATGTTACTGATAAGAACCCGAGGCTTTGAAAAAAGGCTGCAAAGATGGAAGCACTGAGAACCTTGTTCTTAAAAGCGTGCAGGTCTAGCGCGGGCGACGCAATTATTGATTCCCAGTATAAAAAGACTACAATTGCAATTATGCCTGCTATCATAAGAAGGATATTGAAATGGCTTAATCCTGCAGAAGCGAAGTCTACTGCCCCGTAACATAATAAAGTGAGCGCTGAGCCCAGAAGTAGCATACCTGCCAGGTCTAACTTCGCAATGACTTTCGGGTTATCATTCAGGTATTTCATTCCAAGCAAAAATGCTACAATACCTATTGGCACATTTATGAAAAATATGAAACGCCAGCCTATGAATGTGGTCAGCATACCTCCCAGTACGATGCCCAGCATTCCTCCTATATTCCAGCCCATTGCGATGTAACCATATGCTCTGCCCCGCCTTCCAACCCCAAATGTATCTGCTATTATGGCACCCGATGTTGACTGCATTAGAGCTCCACCTATTGCCTGTATGGCCCTGAAACCCACAAGAAAACCATTTGTTGACGCAAAACCGCAGAGCGCAGAGCCTAGTGTAAAAATTGCAAAACCCAGGTTGAACATCCTGCTTCTGCCAAAGAGATCGCCAAGCCTGCCGAACTGCATTGTTGTTATTGAAATAACAAGAAGGTAAATCAGTATTACCCATATCGTTTCTCCGAGATTTGAGTTGAGCCCGTCGGTAATAGATGGAAGTGCAAGCAAAACTATGGTTGTATCGAGCGCGCCCATTAATGTTCCGAGTACAAGTATGGAAAGTACTATTCCTTCGTTCTTACTTTGCATAAAATAATTTCACTTAATATTACTATCTATATAATCTTAACTTCGCAATTTTTTAGTGGTAGAATCCGGCGATTTGAAAGTATTGATTTACAAGGGGTGTTAATGTAGACATTTTTAGTTTTGTCGAGTAAGTTGGCAACCGGTCTTTTCGGCAAGTTTGTTTAAAGGAACTTCACCGATTTGCCTATTTCCATCGGCGAATACCTAGTTAGATAACTCAAACGAATGTCCATAATAAAACGAACACTATTATGGCCGGTGCAATAGTGACGAAGGGCATCACCTTATTCAATCTAATTCCCCGCTCTTCTTCTTGACGGAAGAGATAAATCGATATTATGATGATAAAGCCCTGGGTGATGTAATTGGTGACCATTATTGCATCGATCAAAGTAAGGTAGGGAGCCGGAGGTATTGTACCGCTTACAGCTAAATGGTGCTGGAATGAGCCCAGAACGACTGCGATAAGAAGACCAAGTCGTTCGAACAGGTCAGCAGGAGGTATGAGGAAGGCAAATAACCCTATTATCAGTAAAATCATAGCTGGCAGCACTGTTTTGAACAGGATGGAGATATACCTGGTTATGGTCATTTTATAGACAAGTCGGGTATACGTTTCACCAAAGGTTGGATAGAAATGGTCTGTAGTATAAATGTCCCAGCCCTTGATTACCCAGCCAAGAACCTGAACATCTTTATCAAGTGAACTTTCGTTCGTGTCGGCAACGTAAATCAAAGCAGTGTTATTCAGGTTTGAGTTCTCTAACTCCAGGGTCATAGTCTGTGTATCCACAGGATAATCTTTGAGATCCACCTGTTTGTTAAATGTTCCAGAAACCTCAAACCAGATATTACCCGGTTCATTTGTTAGACTCTTCTGGTTATCGATTCGTCCATTCATAAGGTCAAATGATGCTATCTGATCCGAGATATTCGTGGGGACCTCATCAGGGTTCCATTTAAAGTGCAGATAAAAATCAACCGAATACTGGCCCGTAGACACATCAAAACCCCGTATATTATAAACATAAATCGAGGTATTTATTTTGGAAGGACCCGGTTCTGCATAACCGGGATTCGACAGTAGAATCAGGGATATCAGGATACCAGTCAATAGGAGTACATTGAAACCAGAACGCAGGAGCGAGTCAGAATGTAATTACCTTGTAATAAAACTTATGTCAGACTTTTTTGAAATCGTGCGAAAAATCGTATCCTCTCCAAAGAATGGGAGGAGAGGGGATGACTGAAACCGTCATAGGTTAGCGTTAAAGAAATTCCTGCCCTATTGTATTACGCCGGGGATTCCATGATTTTTAGGCAACACCACGCCCAAAGTCATGATCCATGCCGATCGTTTCATCTGGATATGGATTTTATCCAACAATGTCACCTGCATACAGTATTATCTTTACTCCAGATAATCCATTTCTAAAAGCACAGCTTCCAGCGCAACGATGTTGGAATGGACATCAGAGATCAAGCCGATAAGCATATGATTTGAAATACGATGATTGCTCTAATAGTTTTCTTTTATGGATAAGTTACAATGAGAGCATAAAATTGAAAATTCACACCAAAGAAAATTTTGCATGGACATTAATATGATTTTAATTATAGAATTGCTTATTTTAATGGCGGCACTCCAGATATTGCCCTTCCTAATTTATGGCATCGATAAATTGTTCGCCAAATTGGGCTTCTCTAGGATACCTGAAAAAGCGCTTTTGGCAACTACGTTCTTTTTTGGGATACTTGGTTCTATCGCTGCAATGATGATATTCAAGCATAAAACTAAAAGGACCTCCTTCCGGCATAATTTCGCAGTAATTGCGTTATTAAGGATTATTGTTCTGGTTTCTTTGGGTTTGATTTTGATGAACGTACCCAACAGTTCTGCTGTGGAGAACTTTATTCAAACTCTACATTCGCTTTTTTCGTATATATGGTAGTAATCTGTGACAATGGAAAACAGTCATGAACTCTTCCAGGACTCCCTGAACATCCAGGGGTTATCGAAAAAATGCTTGAAATAATAGTCACTCTTTAGTTTGAAGATGTTGATGTGAGAGGTTTTTCAATTGTCTCGCAATCCATCACACATCCCCTCTTCCCGTATACTGGCTGAATTCCCATTTCTCCCTTTTGATCCCATGAAGCACGCCTATCGCCACATCCTCCGGCAGGGCAAGCATAAGAACTCCAATATGCTTACAAAATCTCCTCTCTCGCTGAGTTCTTCTCCAGTCGCCGCAGTCATGCAATATAAACCGCTTTTCAAGATCAAAATAAACTGAATAACCTCTAACATCTGCTATGATCTTGTCTGAGCTCAATTCGATCATCTCAATATCCTTGATCTCCTTTGCCCTATCAAGCCTTGAAGCATCAATATGTTCCATCAGCAAAGTCATTAAATCTTCGTTTTCCGGCTCAAGAAAATCATTGAGAGTCTTCACAACAACTTTTCCTTTCACCCTACCTTTCCAGTAATCTGAAATATGCTGCTTCGCCTCTTTCTGTTCAGGAGTGGCTACTCCCAGCATCTCCAATATGTCTATACAGTTCTCTGGTGCGTATCCGTGGTAATGGTTGTTAAAATAGCCATAAACCTCTGCTTTCTGCGACATCTCTTTGATCTTTGGCATCCATTCTGCAAGTTCATCTTTTGAATAGCGGTAATTATACCACATCTTTTTCCCTCGACCATGCCAGCGCACATAGGCGATATCTGATGTCAGCCTGATTTCAGGTGGGAGCAGCGGCTCATCCACAGCCACAGCGGCAACATTATGACTGGAGAGCATATCATGCGCTTCTTCCGTGAGCCATGTCTCATTCCTGTACTCAAGTGCAAATCTCAGATTCAGAGGCAGTATTTCCAGAACTGCTTCTATCTTTTCTTTTTTGAATTTCATTCCGGGTGGAAGCTGGACCCAGGATGCAGGCAAGCTTTTCTGTTTCCTGCAGCGGTTTCATGAGTTCGCAGAATCTTCGCACATCATCCTCCACCCCTTTTGATAGATCGAGCATTTTTTCATGCGTTATCAGTCGGTTAAGCTTCACTGCAAATTTAAAATCCTGCGGTGTATGCTTTGCCCAGCCAAACACAATTCCAGGCGCAGGATAGCTGTAGAAAGTAGAATTGATCTCTGCGGTGTTAAAAATACGCGAATATGCCTTGAGCTTTGACTCATCTGTGTTTTTATAAAATACATCTGCCCAGTCACGGTAATCCCAGCCTGAGCATCCCAGATGAATTGTGCTCATAGCAATTAATTATATCCCTTCAGATTAATACTTATGTTTATGCTTCACATCGGCGCAGGAGGGTGGGCGTATTTCAAAGTACCTGGATTGGATTCACTTGCCGCGTACTCAAAAGCGTTTGACTTTGTGGAGGTAAATTCAACTTTCTACAAGACTCCATCTATGGAGATGGTCAGGTCATGGAGGCAAAGAGTGCCAGACAATTTTATGTTTTCAGTAAGGTGCCAAAAAGACCTGACACATAGTTACCTGCTTTCACCAAGAGAGGAAAGTTATGAACTACTCAACCAGTCGCTTCGCATTTGCAGTGAATTGAAAGCTCAAATCCTGCACATCCAGACACCTCCAGTTTTCAATCCCGATGAAAAGCAAAGATGTATTCAGATGCTGCACGGCTTAAAGTGTATGAAAGAAGCGGGATATTTCCAAAGATCACGAAGGCTATAGGATTGGCATCTTTGAAGAGTGTACTTGAGGAGGATGCCATATTCCCTACAACTAAGAATGAATTGATAGAAAAGCAGGGTTGGAAGGTGTTCGACCTGACAGAGAAGGAGCATATTCATGCCAATTTGTTGCTTGGAAAATTGCCTGACAAGAAATATACGAGTCTGGAAGAAGTGATAGGGAATCTACGATAGCATTTCTATCCAAAATCAGAATATTGAAGACTCCTGTCGTATATGAAAAAAAAAAGCGTAACGAGTAATCGATAGTAAACAAACACAACCTCCAAGATGCGAAAAACAGGGCAGCAACAGCCTCCGCGGCGATTGAGCGGCGCAGTCAAGGGGAATGTCCATTGTTGATAATAGTTTCACCCTGCATGGCAAACAGATAAAAATAAGCACCCACAAATGGAATACTCCTTCACTTTATGCAAGAATCTCAATATCGCCTTGTCAAACACTTCGCAAAGCCTGAGCCTGGCGAATATGTACCTATCGAATATCTTGAAATAACAACAGAAACCATTGCATGGTCACCAAAATTAAAGCAGAGCATTTATGTTACTCCCGACATGCCAGACGCGGGTGAGCTCAAACGTATTCGTGAGGTCAATGTGCTCAGGGTCGTCAATAAGCTCTCGGTAAACATATCTACAATTGAACTGACCGATGAAGAGAAAGAGCAGTTCGAGAACGTATACAAGGCATACCAGGAAAAGGGCGGACAGATACTCTTCAGCCGCAAAAAGATGGGCAGGAAGACAGTATCCTTTTTTGAACTCTCGGAAGAAAAAGAAGAAAAATACCCAAAGAAAGGAGTCGAAATAAAAAGCATGCTGTTGTCAGAGAAACTCGAAGGAGAATTATAGAATGTCTATATCGGACTTACTTCATAGCATTAAATCTTCACGAAGCTATGAGAACCAGATTGTCCATGTAGAAGAGATACCTTCCAGGCAGCCTGAGCACACTTCCATCGAATTAAAGCCTTTAATCAATTACGCATTAGACCAGATTGGAATAAAGCAGCTTTATAACCATCAGGCAGAAGCTATCTTGTATGCCCGTTCGGGAAAGGACATCGTCATCGTAACAAGTACAGCGAGTGGGAAATCCCTGTCATACATAATCCCGATTTTTGAAATGGTTATGGCTGACCCGAAAGCAACCGCGCTCTATATTGCTCCCCTTAATGCCCTGGTCAATGACCAGCTTAAGAGTTTTATCGAGTTCAGGGATGAAATGGGTATAGATGCAGTCATCAGCAGATATGTCGGCACCATGAACGAAGATGAAAAAAGAGAAGTGCGGTATGGAAACTCACAGATCATTCTTACAAATCCTGAAATGATCCACCTGAGCTTTCTCCCGTGGCATCGCATCTGGAAGAGATTTCTCTCAAATCTCAAATTCATCGTGGTGGACGAGAGCCATTACTATCGCGGAGTGGTGGGCAGCAACATGGCAAATCTCATAAGAAGGCTTGACCGGGTATGCTCCTATTACGGCTCACATCCTCAGTATATCTGCTGCTCAGCTACCATAGGCAATCCTGGCGAGCATACAGGCGCTTTGATTGGCAGGAATGTTACCGTAATAAATAAGGACGGTTCAAGTCGTGGTCCTCAGAAATTCATTTTCTGGAATCCACCTTTTTATGTCAATGAGGCGGGTTTCAATGTGAGAAGAAGCACATTCGGCGAATCTCTCACCCTTTTCAACCGATTTGTGCAATATGGACTTCAGACCATTGCTTTCACTCGCGCAAGGCAGGCTGCTGAGAGGATGTATGTAGCTTCCAGAAGCGGTTTAAGAGAAAAAGGACTGGCAGAAAAGATTTCTCCATACAGAGCGGGGTATTTTGGTAAAGAACGTGAAGAAATAGAAAAAAAGTTATCAGACGGCAGTATCCGGGGAGTTATTTCAACCAATGCTCTGGAGCTTGGCATAGATATCGGTGGGCTTGATGCGTGCATAATTGACGGCTATCCAGGCACTATTATGAATACAAAGCAGCAGGCAGGAAGAGCCGGGCGAGGAAACCAGGAAAGCATTGTTGCTCTGGTAGCAGGTTCAAATGCCCTCGACCAGTATTACATGCGATATCCAAAAGAGTTCTTTGATAGAAACTGCGAAGAGGCTGTGCTCAACGTTTCAAATCCATATATCCAGGCAGGTCATGTTTTGTGCGCGGCAAAAGAGATACCACTCACGGGTAAAGACGAAAAATATTTCGGTAGCGGGTTAGCAAGGATAATAGAATTGCTGGAGGATGAGGGATTATTAACAGGCGGTGACAGCAAATCAGCCGTGGATCCAAATCCTCATGGACAGGTTTCCATCCGGGGTATCGATAAAGATGCTTATTCGATATTCGCATTCAATGGCGCAAGAAGAATCCCGATAGAGAAAGACATTGAAAAAGCACTCGCCTTCAAGGAAGCCTTCGAAGGCGCCATATATCTGCACATGGGCACGCCCTATCATGTCAGCAAGCTTGACCATGAAAAGAAGGAGATCCATGTGGAAGAAACAAAGGCTGAGTATTATACCAAAGCTCTGGTGAACTCTGAAATATTCATAAAAGAAAAATACACCGAGAAAACCCTGCCTTCATGCAAGGATGTAAAAATCGGGCTTGGGGCGGTTGAAGTGGTAGAGCAGGTAACAGGTTATAAGAAATTCAGATATTTCAGTGAAACTGTAATTGGAGAGGAATCTCTTGAGATGCCCAGGCTCTCCCTTGAAACAGTCGCCCTCTGGGTGGAATTGCCGGATAGATTTACAGATCTTGTTGAAAAGCACAACCTCGATTTTCCTGGCGGTATTCATGCTATCGAGCATGCAATGATCGCGATGTATCCGCTGCGTCTTTTAGCCGACAGGAATGATGTGGGCGGCGTCTCTACGCCCGGTCACAATGACCTCGATGGAAATTGCGGGATATTTGTATATGATGGACATCGCGGAGGAGTGGGATATGCCGAAAAAGGATATGAAATCATATCCGACATACTCGATGTCACGCTAAAAGCCATCGAAGCCTGTCCCTGCAGCGACGGCTGCCCGAGCTGCATCCAGTCGCCAAAATGCGGTAACCACAACAATCCGCTGGATAAGCATGCAGCATTGATGATTTTGTATGAATTGCTGGGCAAACCTCCCTATGTGCCAAAGAAGGCAAAACCCCAGAAAAGTCCAGTTCCTCCCCAGAAAAAATCTGAGGATATTCCCGGCACAGGGGCGGCGCTCGATAGAGTCCGAAACCAGCTGAGGAGGGATGCGCTCAAGGAAAAAACGAAAGAGCCGACAGTTAACGAATCACAGCAATCCAAAAATCACATGAAACCTATTTCGCCTGAAGAGAAAAAGATTGTAGATAAGATAAAGCAGATCGAAGAAGTGCAGAAACTGCATGAATCGAAGAGGAAGAAATAGAGTGATTCACTCCTTAAATAATCGTCCTCTACAGTTTATAGGTATGTAGGAGTAGTAAAAAAGAAAGAAAAAATTATATCCCTTAAAAACAGAATATTTATAAGATATTTGGTTCTCTCGCCCTCTTTGAACAAAATATGCAGTATATAGAAGTACTTGATTTGTTATTTTGATTGTTAAGTTATAATGGAGGAAGATATTATGGTAAAAATGAAAGCAATACAGGTGACTGCTCCGGGAACAGATTTTAAGTTGGTTAATATTGATATTCCTGAGCCAAAAGAGAATGAAGTTCTTATTAAAGTTGAAGCATGTGGTGTCTGCCATGGGGATATGTTGGTAAAGGAAGGCCACTTTCCAGGACTCACCTATCCAAGGATACCTGGACATGAAGTTGTTGGAACCATAAGAAAATTAGGTTCTGACTCAAAGCTTTGGAAAGTTGGGCAAAGAGTCGGGATTGGGTGGCATGGTGGCCATTGTTGCCACTGCAGAGCCTGTCGTAATGGTGAATTTGGTTCCTGTGAAGATGCTCTTGTTACAGGTCTTTCAATTGATGGGGGGTATGCAGAATATATGGCAGCCAGAATGGAGGTGCTAACACCTATTCCCGAAGAGCTTAATTCAATTGATGCAGCACCTTTGCTCTGTGCTGGCAGAACAACTTTCGGAGCATTAAAAAATTCCAACCTGAAAGGAGGTGACCTTGTGGCAATTCATGGCTTGGGAGGACTTGGTCATCTTGCAGTACAATTTGCTAATAAGCTTGGTTTAAAAGTTGCAGTAATTTCAAGAGGAAAAGAAAAGGAGCAATTGGCAAGAAAACTTGGAGCTCATTACTATTTTGATTCAAATGCTGTTGAACCAGCCCAGGAGCTAATGAAATTGGGTGGGGCAAATGTCATACTTTGCACTGCTCCAGACAGCAAATCAATGGCAGAACTTGTAAATGGTTTAGCCAGAAATGGTCAGATGATCATAATCACCTTTTCAAACGAACCAATGACCATATCGCCAATTGCATTAATGATGGGTCAAAGATCAATTAGCGGATGGGTTGGAGGAACTCCGCAAGACGCATTAAGGTTTAGCGTAGTTTCCAAAATAAAGCCAATGGTTGAGGTTTTCCCCTTGGAGCAGGCTGCTATTGCTTTTGAAAAGATGATGACTGCAACAGTTCACTTCAGGGCTGTCTTGAAGATTGGAAGTGATTAGAATGACTGATATAATTAAGGTAATCCAGGAAAGACATTCCAGCAGAGGCCAGTTCGATCCGAAAAAGCTTATTCCAAAGGATAAATTAAAGATGATTTTAGAGGCAGCACGCTGGGCTCCAACAGCACACAACATGCAGAACTTTGATATTATTGTAATAGATGATAAAAAGGTTATTGAAACTCTTGGAAAAATCGAATCAATTATATCTGAAGAATTTATTAGAGAAAACTTTGAGCAGATGTCGATGTCAGAGGAAGAGCTAAAAAGAAAAAAAGTGGGGATTTTAGGAACCCAATTTCCACCAAAATGGAGAGATGCTTCTAAACTGGATGAGGCAATTAAGGAAAGAAAACCTGCTCCTCTTAGCGACACTATCAGGGGAGGGAATACTATACTTTTAATTTTTTATGATAGAAGAAAAAGAGCTCCAGCATCTGAGGGTGACGTTCTGGGTTTCTTGAGCCTCGGTTGTGTGATGGAAAATATCTGGTTAATGGCTCAGTCATTAGGTGTAAGCATGCATATAATGAGTGCGTTTGGCGGTGTGCAGAAAGAATTAAAGAAGATACTTAATATTCCCGAATATATGGAATTTGGATTTGCATGCAAATTAGGCTACCCTGTTTCAGAAACAAAATATCTGAGGGTAAGACGGGATATAGGGTCTTTCACACATCATAATAAATATGGGGAAAACTGGTTAGCCTGAATTACCTGTTTCAGGACTTCTGCCTCTACATTGGCATGTCCATACACTGTGTCGAGTGTGGCATACGTTCTCTTTGTGAACTTTCCTGCAGCCGATGCCGAGAACATCAGCAAGTCGCCGACTTCAACTGCACCGTCTACCTCAACATATGCCGGACCGTGAACGACTACGCCGAGTTGGTCGGAATAAGTCACTGATCCATCAAAGTTGTCCGATAATTTTACTCTGTTCTGATTGAAGACGCCAACGAACCCACCGATCTGGGCATTGGTTGGTGCAGCTGGCATTGTGATAGCTCTCTTGTTTGTAGCATCCCACAATGCAGCTGTGCCTGCCTTCACATCCTCTGTTTTATCTATCCGATATGTTTCAATTTCTGCCATTTTTATCTCCTTTTTACCTTACTAATTTCTTGACTGCTTCATAGAAGTTTGAATTTGCATTTCCTGGGTATGCCTGAGATTCTTTTACTCTTGGTGGTTTCTCAACTCCAGGATCATCAGGTGATCCTTGTGATCAGCAACCGCTGGTTTGGCTGCTTCTGCAACAACAGCAACTGGCTTGGCTGCTTCTGCAACAACAGCAACTGGCTTGGCTGCTTCAACAACTGCTGCTACTTCTTTAGCAGGCTGTGCAGCTTCCGCACCTGGCTTTGCCAGGTTTCCCTTCGCTGCGCATGCAACCGTATCCATAGCGCTGACCAGTGCTGCCATCATCTGCTTCATTTCGTCACAGACTGCCAGAATCTGATCAATGGTCGCTGCCGGAGTAGTTGACTTCGCGGCTGTTGCTGATGCTGCGGTGCGGGTGCTGCTGTTGCCTCTGACGCCTTTGCAGATTCCGTAGGTGGAACCTCTCTGGTCTGAGCAGCTGTGGCTGAGCAGCTACGTGGATCGTTACCGCAGCAGCCTCAGTTACAACCGCCGGTTTCTCAACGTTCACAGCTGCCGTCCCTGCAGATGCAGCAGCCTCTTTTGCGTAGAGTAAGCGAGAGGTCTTTCAACCTCCAACTCCTCGTCAAACCGTACATGCGGATTTCCCGCATACGGCTTTCATCTGGCATATCCCATAGCAGGAAGCGGATATATCACATCGATGCATC
>Ga0209540_10001330_pt1 | contig 19147 bp, 16 predicted proteins | sample BarGraIncu01121A_FD_184501 | JGI IMG/M metagenome (GOLD analysis project Ga0209540, IMG submission 184501) | Arctic peat soil microbial communities from Barrow, Alaska - Barrow Graham LP Incubations 011-21A (SPAdes) (version 2) | ecosystem: Environmental > Terrestrial > Soil > Wetlands > Peat... | reverse complement strand
GTAATTTAACCAGCGCCTGTCTAAAATCAAGGTCGGTCACGTTTAGTCCAGCCAGTTCGCTTAAGCGCAATCCGGAAGAATAAAATAATTCCAGCATAGCGTGATCGCGCAAACCTGAAACCGAATTATCACCTTGATCGCCCAAAAGCTGGAACATCTCATCTACCGATAGAAAAGTAGGTATATATTTTTCTGTTTTTGCCGTCTGGACCATTTCCGCCGGATTATTTTTAATTTTTCCGGCACGTAACAAATACTTATAAAAAGATCGTAATGAATATATCTTGCGATTCACTGTAACTTTTTTTACTTTTTTACGGTATAGATGACTCAAATATGTGCGAATAGTTTCCGGTTCAACATTAATTAATGCATCGCTCTTTTTTATTATATCACTTTCTCGCAGGAAACTGTTGAATTCCTCAACATCCGCAATATAAGCTTTCAGCGTATGCTTAGAAACATTTCGCTGTACTTCCAGGTAAATTTGAAAATCCGCAATGTGGTTTTCCATATAATCTACATTTTATATTTGCCAAAATCTTCAGCGGAAAGATTTTCCAAAAATTCCTTGATCTTTTCTTCTTTCATTTTGTCCAAATCACCGATCTTCATGCCGAAATCAACACTGCGCGCTTTTTCAATAACACTTTCTTCAACAAAAATAGGAACATGAGCTCGCAAGGCCACAGCGATGGCATCGCTGGGACGGGCATCAATAGTAAAATTCTGCCCTTCCCTGCTTAAATAAATATTGGCATAAAAAGTATTATTACGAATATCAACTATTTCTACCCTGCTTACCGCTACATTGAGAATTTTAAAGCAATCATTAAATAAATCATGAGTCATCGGCCGGGAAAAAACGATCTTTTCCAGTTCCGTAGCGATTGCGCTGGCTTCAAAAAGCCCAATCCAAATCGGTATAGCCTTGTTTTCCTGTAAGTCTTTCAATATAACTATGGGCGTATTGGTAATAGGATCTATAGTCAAGCCTGAAACTTTCATTTCAATTAGCATTACCAACCTCCTTGATCATCGACAATTTTCCCTCTTAGTGAATGCAAATATGCTTTGGATATTTTCACCTTCACTCTCTTACCTGTTAATTCCGATTCGCTCTTGAAATTAACAATTTTCCAGGAACTGGTTCTTCCCATTAAATCATTTTCAGAGTTTTTACTTTTACCTTCAACCAATAACTCCTGCAAAGAACCTTCCAAAGCAATGTTGGCTTGCAGTGTATGTTGATCTTGAAGAGCTTGCACTTGTGTGAGTCTCCTCGACTTCTCACATTCTTCAATCTTACCTTCTAACATCTTTGCCGCTGTACCTTTACGTTCAGAATACTTGAATGAAAACGTGGAATCAAACCTGATTTTTTCCATCATGTCAATGGTTTCTTGATAATCATTTTGTGTCTCTCCCGGAAATCCAACGATAATGTCCGAAGTAATACTAATATGGGGACTCAATTTACGTAAGTGATTAATTTTTTTCATATATTCTTCAACTGTATAGCCCCTGTTCATTAATGCCAATATCCGGTTTGATCCTGATTGTACCGGAAGATGAATATGCTCGCATAATTTCTCTTCTTCTGCAAAGCAGTTAATCAATTCGATAGAGAGGTCCCGTGGATGTGATGTCATAAATCGAATTCGTTCGATGCCGGCAATTTGGCCGATCTTTTTTATCAAAGCCGTGAAATTCAAGCCATTGCCCAAAGTCTTGCCATAGGAATTAACATTTTGCCCCAGAAGCGTAACTTCTCTGATACCAGAATCAGCAAGTTTTCTGATCTCCTCGATTATATCATCAGATGGCCTGCTCATCTCCGGTCCACGTAGATAAGGAACCACGCAGTATGCGCAAAAATTATTACATCCCTGCATAATTGTGACAAATGCACTCACGGAACCTTTTACCGGCGGAGCATAAATTCCAATCGAATTAAGCGATTTATGAAAATCAACATTGGTAATTTTTTCTCTTTTATTTTCAACAGAGGATATCATCTCCGGTAGACGATGGATATTATGCGTGCCGAAAACGAAATCCAGATGCACAACTCTTTTATGAAATTTTGTTCCCAGATGCTGCGCCAGACAACCGCCCACACCAATAATCAATTCCGGATTTTGTTCTTTTAGTTTGCCGATCCTTCCCAGTTCACTGTAAACTTTGTGCGCCGCTTTCTCCCTGATGGAGCAAGTGTTGAGCAGGATCAAATCAGCTAGTTTTAAGTTATTAGTCACTTTATAGCCAACTTCAGCAAGTAGAGCCGCCATTTGTTCGGAATCGTGGACGTTCATCTGACAACCAAATGTTTGAATATACAAGTATTTATTTTTCATTTTTCCCACTCATTAAAATTGCGGATAGCCTTAATATTTCAGCATAAGTTAGTCAATAGGTTTTTAAGATAAGTGTGTATGAATTTGTTATTGACGGTACAAAATATTACTCAGATATCCAAATTCTTCAACGGATAGAGTCTCGCCTCTTCGTTGACCATCAATTCCGGCTGATTTTAGCGCTTCTTTTAAGTCATCGTCAGACAATCCTTCCAGGAATGTAGCGTTTTTCAAATTGTTGATCAGCATTTTCCGGCGTTGCGCGAATAACGCCTTCACCAGGCCTGTAAAAAATATTTCATTCTGCAAATGGACAAAAGGTTTTTCCCGAAAAGCCCCCCTGATAACTGCTGATTCAACTTTTGGCTGCGGATAAAAGCAAGCTGAAGGCACATCAAATATTTTTTCAACAGACGCAAACATTTGCAGAATTACGGAAGGTACACCATAAATTTTATTATTGGGGATGGATACCAGGCGTTGTACAATTTCCTTTTGTAACATCAGCATAAAATCGCTAATGACCGGACGGAAAGATAGTAAACGAAAAATCAATGGGCTGGATATATTATAGGGAACATTACCGATTATTTTAATCTTGGAATTATGTGCTTTCGCTACCGAGTTAAAATCAAATTTTAGTATATCTCCGCAATGAACTTCAACATTATCATATCCGCCAAGCTTATCCTTTAATACCTCAACCAGATTCCGGTCTATTTCCACAGCTATGACTCTTTTTGCTTTCTGAACAATGCTTTCTGTCAAAACGCCGATACCCGCGCCTATTTCCACTACAATATCCTCCTGAGAAATATTTGCCGCATCGACAATTCGATTAATAACATTAATATCTATAAGAAAAGACTGGCCTAATCTTTTATTCGGTTTGATGCCATATTGACGAAGAATTTCTTTAGGTGTGGTCATAGATACATCATCTTTGGTAAAAAATTAATGGAGAAGCTGAATTTTATGGATGCGCTACCAAAGGCCAGCGCGATATCGCATTCAAATCCAGAGAGTCACGACACCCATTGGTCAACATAATCTCGCCAATTGCCGCGATCATGGCCGCATTATCAGTGCATAATATTACCTGCGGAATGAACAAATCAATTTTATTCTTGAATGCAACCTCAGCAAACTTTTCGCGCAATCTTCCGTTTGCCGCAACTCCACCACAAACAACTACTTGCCTGATGCCATTATCCTGCACTGCCCGCATAGTCTTTTCTACAAGAACATCGACAATTGCTTCCTGATAGCTTGCCGTTATATCCGGTAATTCCTCGGCACTGAAATCCCGGCCGCGTTTTTTCAACATTGTCAACAAGGAAGTTTTCAAACCGCTGAAACTGAAATCGGGAGAATCTTTCATTGCGCGAGGAAAAGCTACTGCTTTTGGGTTACCGCCTTTGGCGATCTTATCAATCACTACACCGCCCGGATATCCAAGGTTGAGCAGCTTTGCCGCCTTATCAAACGCTTCCCCTGCGGCATCGTCACGTGTCTGGCCGATCAATTGGAAATCATGATAATTCCTTACCAGATAAATATTAGTATGTCCGCCCGAAACAACCAAAGCTGCAAAAGGAAATTCCGGCACTTTTTCAGCAAGAAACGCGGCTGTAATGTGTCCTTCCAGATGATTAACGCCAACTAAAGGAATATTAAGGGCATAGGCAAGCGCCTTGGCCGTTGCTAAACCGATAAGAAGCGATCCTATTAATCCCGGACCGCGTGTTACTGCAATCCCCTCTATATCGCCTAGTACTACGCCGGCATCAGACAAGGCTTGCTTAATAACCGGGTTGATTGCTTCAATATGCTTTCGCGAAGCAATTTCCGGAACAACCCCGCCGTATTTGCTATGGTCTTGAATTTGAGAAGCAATTACGTTGGAAAGCATTTTCCCATCTTTAACCACTGCCGCGGCTGTTTCATCACACGATGATTCTATTCCGAGAACTAACATAAAATCGCGCTTCCTACTTTCATTTTTTTCTTTGCTAAAAAAGATAAATCTCTATATAAAAGCAATGACGATTTGTAAACAAACTTTTGTCAGCAATCATTTGATTGGAAAACCGCAATGGAATTTAAAACAGATTTCTTAATCTTAGGCAGTGGCATTGCCGGCTTGAGTCTGGCAATTAAAGCATCGACTCTTGGTAGCGTCGCTATAGTGACTAAAAAAGAAAAAACAGAATCAAACACCAATTATGCTCAAGGCGGAATAGCTGCGGTTACCGACCAGACCGATAGCTTTGATGAGCATATTCAGGATACCTTAATTTGTGGTGCCGGTCTTTGTAAAAAGGACGTGGTCGATTTTGTTGTAAGAGAAGCTCCTCCCAGAATTCAAGAACTAATCGAATGGGGCGTAAATTTTACAAAATCGGAAACAAACTCCAACATTTACGATCTTGGTCGGGAAGGAGGCCACAATCGCCGGCGGGTTTTACACGCCAAAGACCTTACTGGCCGCGAAATCGAGCGGGCACTGAATGAAAAAGTATCTCATTTAAAAAATGTTAACATTTACGAAAATCACATCGGCATTGACCTAATCATAAAGAAAGAGGGCTCAGACAAAATCGGGCGTTGCCTGGGAGCTTACGTTCTGGATATAAATAAAAGTGAAATTCATACTTATCGTGCAAAATATACAATTTTATGCACTGGAGGGGCGGGAAAGGTTTATCTCATTACAACAAATCCGGATATTGCGACGGGAGACGGCTTAGCCATGGCGTACCGTGCGGGTGCACAAATTGCGAACATGGAATTCATCCAGTTTCACCCGACCTGTCTTTATCATCCTGACGCCAAAGCTTTTCTGATCAGCGAAGCCGTGCGCGGTGAAGGAGGAATTCTTAAATTAAAAAACGGATCAACTTTTATGGAAAAATATCATCCCATGAAAAGTCTCGCGCCCCGTGATATTGTCGCCAAAGCAATCGATACGGAAATCAAACAATCAGGAGATGAATATGTTCTGCTGGATATCACGCATCGCGACCGCGATTTTCTGATCAATCGTTTTCCCAATATTTATAATAAATGCCTTGAATACGGTATCGACATTACATCACAACCAATTCCCATCGCACCGGCGGCTCATTATATCTGCGGAGGTGTTTTGGTCGACCATTACGGCAAGACATCCATCGCCAATCTTTTTGCCTGCGGTGAAGTATCGTGCACCGGATTGCATGGAGCTAACCGTCTGGCCAGCAACTCTTTACTGGAAGCAGTTGTCTACTCCCATCGTGTCTATACCGAAATTTCCCGCAACATTAATAAAATAAAACATAGTGATGCCTTTATTGCGCCATGGGATCCCAGCGGAACTACGGAAAGCGACGATAGTGTAGTCGTCACGCACAACTGGGATGAAATAAGAAGATGCATGTGGAATTATGTGGGAATTGTCCGATCGGACAAAAGATTGGCAAGAGCGGCCCGCAGAATCGATCTTATCCAAAAAGAGATTCATGAATATTACTGGCACTTCAAAGTCACAAAAGATCTTGTTGAACTACGTAATATTACAACCGTGGCCAAACTGATCGTCCGGAGCGCATTTCTGCGGAAAGAAAGCCGTGGTTTACACTATAATATAGATTATCCCGACACACGAGATGAATTTAAAAAAGACACGATTATTGTTAGAGAATGAATTCATAAAATCTATTTTTTATCTCCGAATACACGGTTAAAGATAAAATCTAAATTCTTCAGGAAATTTTTCACGTTAAAAATTGCCGCCAATTCTTTTTTCCGCAAATATTTAGTTACTGTGGAATCTTTTTCCAGCAAATCACGAAATTCCAAACCTTCCTTCCAGGATTTCATCGCGTTATTCTGTACGATGGCATACGCGTCTTCTCTGGTTGTACCTTTTTCAATGAGTGCCAGCAATACCATTTGTGAAAAAATAACACCGTGTGTCATGTTCAGATTATAAATCATTCTTTCCGGATAGATCACAAGCTTATCCATCATATTCGTAAACCTGTACAGCATAAAATCAAGAACAATTGTAGCATCAGGTCCGATAACCCTTTCCACAGAAGAATGACTGATATCCCTTTCATGCCAGAGGGCAATATCTTCAAGAGCGGCAACTGCGTACGAGCGCACCAACCTGGCTAAGCCAGACAGATTTTCCGAGAGGACTGGATTGCGTTTGTGCGGCATGGCTGAAGAACCTTTTTGTCCTGGTGAAAAATATTCTTCAGCTTCTCTAACCTCTGTCCTTTGCAAAAGCCTTATCTCCTGAGCGAATTTATCCAGCGAAGATGCAATAATCGCGAGCGTTGTAAAAAATTCCGCATGCCTGTCGCGCTGAATAATTTGTGAAGATACCGGCGCCGCGTGCAATCCGAGCTTGCTGCAAACATATTCTTCCACAAAAGGATCGACAAAAGAAAATGTGCCAACTGCGCCAGATATTTTACCATAGCTGATAGATTCTTTGGCCTGGACGAGACGCTGGCGATTTCGCTGCATTTCCTGATACCACAAGGCCATCTTCAGGCCAAAAGTGATCGGTTCCGCATGAATTCCATGTGACCTGCCAATCATTAAAGTATTCTTATTTTCGAAGGCTCTCCTCTTTAAAACTACCAATAACCGATCAATATCTTCCAGTAATATTTCAGCCGATTCTTTTAATTGAACTGCGAGCGCGGTATCCAGCACATCGGAAGAAGTCAAACCCATATGAATAAAACGTCCGTCTTCACCAACTTTTTCCGTTAGGGAAGTTAAAAAAGCAATTACGTCGTGCTTTGTAGTCTTTTCGATCTCATCAATGCGCTCGACTTTTATAGAAACATTTTCTTTAATGTTCTTTAGCGCACTCTCGGGTATTTTGCTAAGCTTAGCCATTGCCTCACAGGCTAATATTTCTACATCCAGCCATTTTTTATATCTGTTCTCCGGACTCCAAATTTTTGTCATTATCTCGCGGGAATATCTCGGTATCACGTTTTTCTCCTCCATTTTTTTACCTGTAGCTGACAGTCTTTATTTTGCCATCCTATGATAATTTGTATTATTACGACTTCTATTAATCAGTCAAGAATTAAAATAGATCAAGATATATAATACCATTTGCTTTCAAAGGATAACTAGGCGGCAAGGAGGAGGCTCCGCAGGCGTATTACTAATACGGTGAGGAAACCGACGACGTAGCCAACAAAGTTAGCCGAAGAAAGCAAATTGGTATTAGCGATTGACAATTTCGAACCAACGGCATATTAATCTTAACAGTTTGGAGAAGTAAAACTTATGTCTGAAGCACAAGAAATAGCACAATACAGCTTTTTGGAAGAAATATTCAATAGCATAACTCATGGAATTGGAGCTTTAGTCAGCATTGCCGCGTTGGTTCTTCTGGTAGTTTTCTCCAGTATATATGGGAGTTTGAGTCACATTATAAGTTGCGCAATTTTTGGTTTTACGCTTGTTTTGCTCTACACGGCTTCAACTCTTTATCATAGCTTTCAAAAACCAAAACTGAAGCATCTATTCAAGATATTTGATCATTCTTGCATTTATGTTTTGATTGCCGGAACTTATACCCCATTTATGCTTGTAACTATACGTGGAGTTCTGGGTTGGAGCATGTTTGCTTTAGTTTGGTCTTTAACTGTAATCGGAGTTTTGTTCAAAGTTTTTTTCGTTCACCGCTTTAATATTATTTCTACTATTGCTTATATTTTAATGGGTTGGATCATTATCATTGCCATCAAACCTCTTTTTCAAACATTACCGGAAGGCGGTCTTGTCTGGCTTATCTGTGGTGGACTGGCCTATACATTAGGTACTGTTTTTTATGCTTGGAAGAGGCTTCCCTTCAATCACGCAATTTGGCATTTATTTGTCCTTACCGGCAGCGTTTGTCATTTCTGCGCCGTTATGTTTTACGTCATCCCGTTAAATGCTTAAACTAATAATATAATAAATATCATGAGTTTAACCGAATGATTTTATCTTCTCAAATCATTCTTGAATTATCAGTTTTTAAATGTTAGAAACGCCTTGCTGTAAATATTTACAGCATTAAAAAAAAGGAGATAAATATGCGAAAAACTTTTCAATATATACTTTGCTTGCTGATTCTTCTGCTGGCTACCGGTTCACTCTGGGCGAAGGATAAATACACGGTAACCGTTTTACCTTTTACAATCAATAGCGCAGAAAATATTGATTATGTGAAAAAAGGAATCTCGGAAATGCTCTCTACACGAATATCGGTTCAAAACAAAATCGAAGTAACCGATAAAGATGTTGTTCTTGCGGAACTTAAAAAATCTAATATAAAAGAAATTACATTAATTGATGTATATAAACTGGGCAACAAATTAAAGTCTGATTATGTCGTCTGGGGAAGTATCACTAAAATAGGCAACTCTCTGAGTATTGACGGGAAATTGGTTGATATTGTCGCCTCTAAATCTGACATAGGTATCTTCACTCAATCACAAAATCTCGATGAAGTAATGCCCAAAATTAACGATTTTTCTCAAAGGATCGTGCAGCATATACTCGGCACATCCTCACAACAGACCGCACCCGCAGTTGCCGCTACTGGACCTTCTAAACCAATGGCTCCGGGAGTTTCCCGCGAATCTCAGATAATTGCCGGTATGAAAGCAGGCGGTAAAAAAGGAACTTTAACTTCGGCAATCAATCCTGACTTTATTAACGCGCCGGATCCTTTTAATCGCCAGGGATTTTGGATGAGCCAGAAATTACCCACGGAATTTAAGGGCATGGATATAGGCGACGTAAATGGTGATGGCTTAAACGAAACGGTAGTTATCGATAAGAATAATGTTTACATATATCAGAAAGCTGGCAATGAACTAAAATTATTAGAAAAAATACCTGGAAAATCTTACGATAATTATCTGGCCGTAGATGTTGCTGATATTAACAAAGACGGTATAAAGCAAATATTTGTGACTTCTCTCAATAATACATTGCTTGATTCCTTTGTCCTGGAATTTAAAGACGGCAAATATGTTAAAATTGCATCCGACATACGCTGGTTTTTACGTGTACTTAATACTTCATCGGGCATTCCTTTATTAATAGGTCAAGGATATGGTTTTGATAAACCATTTGATACGCCAATTCATGAAATTGTCTGGAGAGACGGTAAGTATATTGATGATCAAAAAATGAAGATACCGTTAGGACTGTCTATTTACGGTTTAGCTATTGATAATTTTGGCACTGGGGGCGGTGGTGAAAAAATAATCGCTCTGGATGAGCTTGATTATTTATGCCTCTTTGAAAAAACAACTAAACCTTTAACCAGGATTTTTACTTTTGGTTTTTCTAACGATGATTTAATCTGGAGAAGCGATGAAGTATTTGGCGGCAGCAATAATTACTTCGAAAATATTGATAAAACAAGACCTGATGAAAATGAAAAAAGTGCTTTTGTCAATTTACGCATCAATACTTTTGACACAAACAATGATGGGAAAAAAGAAGTTATTATGGTTAAAAATATATCTTCCGTCGGCCGCGTGTTTAAACATCTAAAACTTTTTACTTCCAGCGAAATATATAATATGGAATGGGACGGCATGGGTATGGCGGAAAATTGGCGGACAAAAAAAATTAACGGCTACATAACCGATTATTGTATTAAAGACATCGACAATGATGGCAAACCGGAAATTGTGCTGGCATTGGTCCTATCTGTCGGTGCTTCTCTGCGTGATAAAAGTGTAATCGTTGTTTATAGGCTGGATACCGGCGCTGCGCAATAAGTCATTGACAAAATTTGTGCTCGTAGATATATCGTCGCACGAATAAAAATACTTATTGGAAGTATCTTAATATTACAATAGCGGCGGTGTAGCTCAGCTGGTTAGAGCATACGGCTCATATCCGTAGTGTCCCCCGTTCGATCCGGGGCACCGCCACCAGAATCGAGTCTCCCCAGCCATCCGGTGGGGAGACTTTTGTAATTAATTCAGGATCAGCATGGATTTTTCTCTATTTTCCCAAAAGGACATTTTCCCTCAATTTGTATCAAATAAATTAGACTCGGTTGTAATTGATTATAAAAATAAGCATGGGTTGATTGCTAATAGTAAGAGTAGCCCAAATCATCTCGAAGCCGGGGTAGTCCTGCTAATTAATTACAGATCAAATCGGAACGGTTCCGAATACGTTTTCCAACTTATCAAACGTTCCAATACTGTTACGCAAGCCGGAGACATCAGTTGCCCTGGCGGCATCTTGCATCCGGGACTAGATAGAATAATGAACCATTTATTAAAAACAGGAATAATTCCCACTGTACATGGTCATAATTTAAACTCCTCTCAATTTCGGGACAAAGAAACAGCTTCTTTGATTCGCCTTTTTTTAACTACCGCTCTGAGGGAAGCCTGGGAAGAAATTGGTTTAAATCCTTTTAACGTAAAATTTTTAGGAGCGCTACCCTGTTATTCGTTGAGTTTCCTTGCTCGAACAATTTTTCCTGTAGTATGTCTAACTGCAAAACCATTTCAATATAAGCTAAGTTCGGAAGTGGATAAAATATTGGAGATTCCGGTTAGCTTTTTCTTTGAGCAGTCCAATTATTCCTTGTTGGAAATTAAAACGCCTTTGGCGAATAACACTGAGCACCTGCTTTATCAATTACCATGCCTGGTTATCCCCGATGGCCTGGGGGGTGAGGATATTCTTTGGGGTGCTACTTTTAATATCATTACTAATTTTCTACGCATTATTTCTGATAATAGTTTACCCACGCTCTCTTCTTCCAGGACAATAGATAAAGTGCTGACAAATAATTATATCACGGGAAAACCTTGATTTAATGGACTCCCTGACAATTAAAGGTTCGAACACAACATAGAAAGGGTTTAGCATATGAAAACAGCTAAAGACAAAGAAGAAGCGGCAGCATCAAAAAGCGCACCAGTCGGAAATAAAGAAACTGATTCTGATCCCATACGCCCTGACCTTGCCGAGGTTATAACCCGCCATTCTTTCGGCCTTGATGAAAATCGCCCCGAGGCGGTGGCGAAACGTCAGCAAAAAAACCGGCGCACGGCGCGTGCAAACGTTGATGATCTCTGCGATACTGGCAGTTTCATCGAATACGGCGCTCTAGCCATTGCCGCGCAACGCGGGCGGCGTTCCGAAGACGATCTCATCAGCAAGACCCCTGCCGACGGCCTCATCGCCGGCATCGGATCAGTCAACGGCTCTTTTTTCGGTAACGATAAAACCCGTTGCATGGTCATGGCCTACGACTATACAGTTCTGGCTGGCACTCAAGGATATTTTAATCACAAAAAGATGGATCGCATGCTGAAACTGGCACACGAACAGCGCCTGCCCCTGGTTTTCTTCGCGGAAGGTGGCGGCGGAAGACCCGGTGACGTCGATGCTACCGGGGTTATGGTGGCAGGCCTGGATTTATCCACCTTTGGTTCGTTTGCCAGACTCAGCGGCAGAGTTCCGATGGTCGGTGTCGTATCAGGGCCATGCTTTGCGGGTAATGCCGCCTTGCTGGGCTGCTGCGATGTAATTATCGCTACCAAAAATTCCAACATCGGTATGGGTGGCCCGGTGATGATTGAAGGTGGCGGGCTTGGTGTTTTCACGCTCGATGAAATCGGCCCGATGGATGTGCAAACGCAAAACGGCGTGGTTGATATTGAAGTGGCCGATGATACAGAGGCGGTCGCTGTCGCCAAACAATATCTTTCCTATTTTCAGGGAACGACTCCTCAGTGGGAAGCAGCCGACCAACTTCGTCTACGCGACCTGATTCCGGAAAGCCGCAAGCGCACTTATAACGTACGGACAGTAATTAAAGCGCTGGCCGATACGGACTCTTTTCTGGAACTGAGGCCCAAATTCGGCCTTGGTATGATTACTGGTTTTATAAAAATCGAAGGTGAACCGTTCGGTTTGATCGCCAACAACTGCATGCACATGGCCGGCGCGATTGAAGCGGAAGGCGCCGACAAAGTAGCGCGCTTAATGCAGCTTTGCAACGCGCATGGTTTGCCGATGCTGTCTTTGTGTGACACCCCGGGATTCATGGTCGGACCGGAGATCGAAAAGCGCGCACAGGTGCGCCACGTTTGCCGCATGTTTGTCATTGGCTCGCATTTGTCGGTGCCTTATTTTACCGTTGTTTTACGCAGAGGGTATGGCCTCGGAGCAATGGCGATGGCTAAGGGAGGCTTCCATGAATCTTTCTTCACTGCTGCCTGGCCAACCGGAGAATTCGGCGCCATGGGGCTTGAAGGCGCGGTGAAAGCCGGTTTCAAAAAGGAGCTTGCCGCCATTGAAGACCCGCAAGAGCGTGAAGCGCTCTACGAAAAACTGGTCACCCAATTGTACGAAAGGGGGAAAGCCATCAACATGGCCTCTTATCTCGAAATTGACGCAGTCATTGACCCGGCCGACACGCGCAATTGGATCATGCAGGGACTGAAATCCGCACCCGTCCGGCAAACCCAGGAGTTAAGCCACTCTTTTGTTGATCCGTGGTAAAGCCTATTTAAGGTCAAAATTCCATTGACACACAAGACCTTTCTTTTTATACTCATTTCCATCAGAAGCAATGTCTCATAAAAAAAGGATTAACTCTATGGAAACCATCTGGAACATTGGCATCACTTGGAACATCTTCTTTCAGAACCTGGGCAGTTGTCTGAAGACGCCCATGGAAGTCTTTTCCTTCTTCGGGACTGAAAATTTTTTCCTACTGCTCCTACCAGCACTCTACTGGTGCATGGAAGGCGGCATCGGCCTGCGAGTCGGCATTATCCTCCTTTTGAGCGCTTCGGTCAACGACGCGGTGAAAATGGTTTTCCATGGTCCGCGTCCATACTGGTATAGTACGGATGTCATCCGTTATGCCAGCGAGACTTCCTTCGGCGTGCCCTCCGGCCATGCCCAGATCGCATTTGGCGTGTGGGGAATGCTGGCGGCCAGTATCCGCAAGTGGTGGGGATGGCCGATCGCAATCCTAATTATTGTGATGATTGGCATCTCGCGCCTTTACCTGGGTGTTCACTTTCCGCACGATGTAATTCTCGGCTGGTTGATAGGAGCATTATTGCTGTGGCTTGTACTGCGTTTCTGGAAACCGGTCACTGCGTGGCTAAAAAAGATGAGCTTGGGGCAACAAATCCTGGCGTCTTTCCTTAGCTCGCTTCTGCTCATTACGTTCTCCCTCATCCCTTTCCTGTGGCTGAAAATCACGAACTGGCAATTGCCGCAGGCCTGGGCAGAATATGCAAAAGATGCATTATCATTGAGCGGCACCTTCACCACCGCCGGAACGCTGTTCGGGCTGTTGGCCGGTCTGGCCTGGTTCAACCATCAGGGTGGGTTTGATGCGAGTGGTCCGCTTTGGAAGCGCATCTTGCGCTATATACTGGGAATGGTCGGGGTGCTGGTTTTCTACCTCGGTCTGAAGGTGCTCTTTGGATTGATTGTCCCTGATTCAGAAGCCGTGCTCCCTTATATTTTGCGCTACATCCGCTATGTTCTGGTCGGGGCATGGATCTCTGCCGGTGCGCCATGGATTTTTGTCAAATTGAAGTTAGCCAAGAAAGCAGCCTGACACTTGACCTATTATATATAAGCTAAGTTAATCTTTTCCGAGGAGATAGATAATTGATGAATCCCAATGTGTTTCGCGAATACGACGTAAGAGGTGTTGTGGGTAAGGATTTAAATGAAGAATTTGTCTTCAACCTTGGCCGGGCTATCGGTACTTATGCCACCAGGTATAGAATAAAGAAGATGACTATCGGACGTGATTGCCGTTTAAGCTCTAACGATTATCACCATTTCTTAATTCAAGGCCTCAACAGCTCCGGTATTGAAACAATTGATATCGGTCTTTGCGCCACTCCCATGCTTTACTTTTCCATACGCCACCTGAATGTTGAAGGAGGCGTTATGATTACAGGCAGCCATAATCCTCCTGAATTTAACGGCTTCAAAATTTGTATTGGCAATGACACTATTTATGGCGAAAAAATTCAGGAATTAAGAAAAATTATGGAAAGTGGACAATATGTAACAGGTATTGCGTCTTCATCGTTTCAAGACATTACAACTGCTTATCAAAACTACCTTTTTGACAATGTAAAAATTACCCGAAAGATCAAAGTTGTTGTTGATGCCGGCAACGGTGTGGGAGGTCATTTTGCCCTGCCCATTTTACAGCGTTATGGTTGTGAAGTGATACCCATATACTGTGAACCGGACGGGCATTTCCCCAATCATTTCCCTGATCCTACTGTAGAAGAAAATTTAACTGAACTGATTAAAATAGTCCGCGAGCAAAAGGCGGATTTAGGCATAGCATTTGACGGCGACGCTGATCGTCTGGGCGTTATCAGCGATAAAGGCGAAATAATCTGGGGCGACAAACTGCTCCTTCTTTTTGCCCGCGAAATCCTCAAAGAAAAGCCCAATTCCACCATTATTGGCGAAGTAAAGTGCTCGCAGACTTTATATGATGATATTAAAAAACATTCCGGCCGGGCAATTATGTGGAAAGCAGGACATTCTCTGATTAAGGCGAAGATGAAAGAGGAAAAGGCTATATTGGGCGGAGAAATGAGCGGGCATTTGTTTTTTGCCGATCGCTATTTCGGCTATGATGACGCCATCTACGCGGCAATTCGATTATTGGAAATTCTCTCTCAAACGGGACAAAAAATAAGTGAGCTGCTCTCGGATGTCCCGCAAACTTTCGCCACACCGGAAATTCGAATTGATTGTGCTGACGATAAAAAAGCGCAGGTCGTGGAAAGAATAAAAAAACATTTTCAGAACAACCCCGGTTTAATAGAAATTGATGGAGTACGCATTCCTTTTGATGATGGATGGGCTCTTGTTCGATCATCTAATACTCAGCCCGTGATAGTTTTACGTTTTGAAGCTTCATCGGCAAGCAGTCTGCGGAAAATCCGCAATGAGGTGGAAAACCTGATCATTATTTGAGTCCGCTAGCTCAAAGCACTTTTAATAATTTTGTCCAGTTGCAATAAGCATAAATAGTTCTATCAAAGGTCTCAAGGTATTCGGCCTTAAACTATTCTTTTGTCTGTATAATTTTTTATTGAATATTTTTGACTATTGTGTCAGCTTAATATTGATATTTTTTAAAATAAACAACCTAAAGTGTTATTCAAAATAAACTTTGGGATAAGGAGTGGTAATTATGAAAATCGCGTATCGCTTGTTTCTTGTTTTATTAATTAGTGCCTTTTTATTCAGTTGCAGCGAAAAGAAAGCTGGCATTGAGGGAAAGCTGCTTAACGGCCTAGGAAAACCAATCTCCGGTGTTACAGTTACTTTCAAACAAGTCCAACAGTCTAAAGGTTATGAACAATTTGAAACAAAGACACTAACCAATGGAGCTTTTCGCATTGACGGCGTTATGCCCGCAACTGAATACATTATCACGCCGGTATCCGACAATTGGAAAACAAAAGTAACAACAAAGATTACTACTCTTTCGGATGGACAAGCCCTGGTTTTAAGCAACCCTATCGTCATTCGCTTTAATGCGCTGAAAGATGGAACTATTGTTGATACAAAAACGGATTTGCAGTGGTTAATATTGGGTATTCCCGATCTCAATTCCAGTAACGTATTAAATGCAGTAAAAAATATAAAAGAAGGTGGCTTCACTGACTGGAGACTTCCGACCGAAGCGGAACTTTTGGAACTTCAGGAAACACCGGCTGCTCCGGTAACACAACCTGAAACAGGATTAGTTCAAAAAACCTGTTGTGCTTGGGTAACCGAGCCCAATTCAGAAAATGTTGAATGGAAATTTTACGTTGATGATGACAATGATATTTGGGCATCCAGCAAAGTATCACCCAATGACAGGATCGTCATAGTTAGAAATTACATTCCCACGGCACCATCTACCCAAACTCCTGCGGCTGCCATTCCTGCTAATGCGGTTCCAGCAATTGCAGCTTCGTCAGCTAAACAATCACCATCAGCAAAAGTAAAGACTGCTCAACCGGACAATTCTATCGGCGATTCTATGACCATTCAGTTCGCTATGAACAAATCAATTATTAGCCCAGAAGAATTGTCTAAACTCAAAGCATTCTATGCCAGAATCAAAGGTAAAAAAGGTACAATTGTTATTAAAGGTAATTCTGCTTCTGATGGAGACGTGACTGATAATTTTAAAATTTCTGGAGACCGCGCCCTCAGCGTCAAAGCAATGTTACATAGGTTGGGATTGAGCAAAATAGTTAACGTGAAGATAGCCGCCTTAAGTGATACAAAACCGATTGCCGAAAACACCACAGAAGCGGGACGCATCCTTAACCGTCGCGCGGACATAACTTTTATTCCAGAATAACAACTTTATTTAATTTATTATATAAAAAGCCCCCCTAATTTTTTAGGAGGGCTTTTTATTTTTTCATTGAAGCGGCACTTGTACCCCATTTTGTCACCCGCAGAAAAAAACAATAAAAATAGGCTATAAAAAATAGCATAGCCTATTGATTTTAATGGTCGGGGCGAGAGGATTTGAACCTCCGACATCCTGCTCCCAAAGCAGGCGCGCTACCAAGCTGCGCTACGCCCCGATTATTTTTTTTAATTTTTCTCCAAAACTTTTTTCAGCTTAGCAAATGCCTGTCCGCGATGACTTATTTTATTTTTAATTGCGGGCGGTAATTCTGCGGCGGTAAGTTTCAGCTCTGGCACAAAAAAAATGGGATCATAACCAAATCCATTGCTTCCCCGCCATTCATCGATAATTTGTCCATCCCATCTTCCTTCAAAAGAATCATAACTTCCATCTTTTTTATAAAGCACTAACAAACAAAAAAAAGACGCTGATCTCTTTTGCGGGGGAACATCTTTCAGCTTAGCCAACAGCTTATTATTATTTTCCTCATCTGTAGCTTCATCTCCTGCATATCTGGCGGAATAAATCCCGGGCTCACCTTTCAAGATGTCAACCTGCAGACCGGAATCGTCCGCCAAAACAGTTTCCCCGGTAAATTCGGAGATAATTTTAGCTTTCTTAAAAGCATTTTCTAAAAAGTTCTTTCCATCTTCTCTAATTTCCGGCACATGATTATAATGATTTAATGAAATTAACTCAATATTCATTCCTTCGAACATTTCTTCAATTTCTTTTACTTTTCCCTCATTTTTTGTTGCAAAGACTATTTTCATTACTGAAGATCACCAACAATCTCTTTTTGCCGCGTGATGATCTTTTGAATACCTAGCGCTGCCAACTCTGTCATAGTATTCATTTGTTCTTTGCTAAAAGGAGCATGTTCCGCGGTACCTTGAACTTCAATAAAAAGGCCGGCGCCGGTCATGACAAAATTCATATCAACATCCGCGCGGGAATCCTCTTCATATTCCAGATCAAGCAGAACCTCGCCATCAACCATTCCAACACTTATCGCGGATACAAAATCGCTTACAGGCATTTTCTTGACAAGGCCATCTTGTTTCAGTTTTTTAAATAAATCCACAAGCGCCACAAAGGCGCCGGTGATTGATGCTGTTCTTGTGCCGCCATCAGCTTGAATAACATCACAATCGATGTATATTGTTTTTTCACCAAAAGCTCCCAGATCTGTCACAGTCCTTAGAGACCTGCCGATCAGTCTCTGTATTTCGTGCGTCCGTCCACCTAATCGCCCGCGTGTAGCTTCGCGTACGCTCCTTGTTTGTGTGGACATAGGCAACATTGAATATTCAGCAGTAAGCCAGCCCTTGCCCGTGTTCTTTAAAAAAGGCGCAGTCCTATCTTCTAAAGATGCCGCGCAAATTACTTTGGTATTACCAAATTCGACCAAAACGGAACCAGCGACACCCCTGAGATAATTATTGGTTATGCTGACAGGCCTTAGTTCATCCCACTGTCTATTTGAATTTCTTTTAATCACTGATCACCTGTAAAACAATATAATGCTTTTAGCCAAGGCTTTGGCAATTTCCGTTTGTGTATCAGGAGAAAGCAATTTCTTTTTATCTTCAGAATTAGAGGCAAAGCCCATTTCCACAACTAAAGCCGGAATAGTCATACCTTCCATGATCGGGACATCGGCCTCTCTTAACCCCCTACCCTTGCGCGGAAATAAAGCATCCATGTTTTTTTGGATAAAATTAGCCAATCGCACAGAATCATTAAGGTACTTGTTTTTTTTATTCTTTGGACTGTTTTTCGCCACCTTTTTATTTTCCTGCATCTCTTTAAATCCGGGGTAATAAAGTTCGAACCCTTTGGCTTCCTTCCCGAAACCAGCGTTGATATGCAGGCTTAAAAACAGTTCCGGTTTTATCTTCAATATATTGGCTTTTCTCTCATCGATAGTAACATTTGTATCGGAATTACGGGTTAAGATAACTTCAATATTATTTTCTCCGGCCAGTTCTTTCTGCATAGCCAAAGCTATAGCCAGGGTTATTTCCTTCTCTCCAATCTTATCTGTCAGTTTAACGCCGACATCTTGTCCTCCATGAGCTGGATCAATAACAACAAGATGCTTCTTCTCCGCCGCGCTGAGGTGGAACGATAAGCAAATAACAAATATCAACGCGAAGAGACTCAATATTAACGATTTCTTTATTATACCAATCATTTTTTCACCTAATTTTTAAAAGTTTTTTATCTAATTTGCTTGACGAAAACTACACTGTTGGGGCAAATTATCCTAAGTTTGCGCTTGCTTATAGCAGAGTCACTTCTTTTGTCAACCGCCAAA
>Ga0209540_10001329_pt1 | contig 19150 bp, 23 predicted proteins | sample BarGraIncu01121A_FD_184501 | JGI IMG/M metagenome (GOLD analysis project Ga0209540, IMG submission 184501) | Arctic peat soil microbial communities from Barrow, Alaska - Barrow Graham LP Incubations 011-21A (SPAdes) (version 2) | ecosystem: Environmental > Terrestrial > Soil > Wetlands > Peat... | reverse complement strand
CAGATGTTTTTTTCCAGGCACTTTTCAGATTTTCTATCTCGTCTTTTATTATTTCCATGGCGATATTCCAAATTCCCATTAGGGTTTTTATGGGAGTTATAGGGGTCGTCATTTGACGGTAAGGTAATATATTGTAAAATAATTTGTTCCATCAATATGGATATTGAAATTGAAGCGGAAAATATTTATCTAAAAAATAAAGTTGTCTCAAAATTAGATCTCTAGGTAATAGATTTTATCAATATCATGAAAAAATATATGGATTATGTCGTTGTCAGCGGATATGTTTCAATACTTTTTGGACGATCGCGAGGGACTGAAGATATTGATCTCCTTATCAATAAGATCGATATGGATACATTCCTCAAATTTCATAATGAACTTATCGAAAAAAATTACTGGTTCTTAAATGCAGAAAATCCGATTGAACTTTTTGGAATGCTTGAAGACGGGCTTGCAATTCGTGTCGCTGTAAAAGAGAATGTTATACCGAATATAGAACTCAAGTTTGTTAAGAGCCAGCTTGATAGGATTTCCCTGAAAGAACATAATGTGGCTCAATTGGATACGTATAGTAATTAATATATCACCCCTTGAACTTCAAATAGCTTTTAAGCTATATCTGGGAAGCGATAAGGACATCGAGGATGCAGCATATTTATATGAGATATTCAGCGCACATCTTTCTAAATTTAAAATTAAACATTTTATGGATATTCTGGGAGTAAAAAGAGGTGATTATGGATTCGAAATTTGACCGGGAACAAAATCTGAAGGAGAGATTAAAGTTCATTCGTTTTTATGCTAAATGGGTCAAAACCGTTCCCAATGAGATATGGAGCAAGCAGCAGGCTGAGTTCATTGACAGCCTTTTTGATAATGCGAAGAATTTTTCGTTAACACCTGAAAAGTACTTGAAGACCATCAGAAGATAGCGACCCTATTTAACAACCTCTTCGGTAACAGCAGCCTCGTGCATAGATGGCGCTCTCGGCGGATTCTCCACAATGACCGGCCTATCCTTCCTGTAATCTTTAATCCTCCGGATTATAACTTCAGTCAGGAATAACACCAGCGCCGCAAGAAGGTAAGGCTCTTTCTCACTCTTTGGCTCATTTACCGTGCGAACCGCTTTTTCTTTGATGTCCATGAACAACAGCCCCTGGACATCTTCCTCATTATATACGCTCCCACCATTTGATTCTATGACCGAGACGAGTTTATCGTTAAACCCGATCTCCCTGTATTCAAGAGGATAGTTCACCGCAATGCCGTATCCGGATATGTCATGGAAATCTCCGGTCTCAAGATTAATAGAGGTTTCGTATGTTGTCGGACCTGTTCTTGAAAGGTCAAGCGGAACTTTGTCAAGTTGCACCTGCGGCAGCGTATCCGATGTGACAATGACCCTGCCTGATGTTCCTGCCCATATATCCTCAGCCTGTATCACAACACCCTCCTTCGGGCGCGGGTCGCCGATAGCCCAGTTTATCATTGCTGAGATAAGTTGTGAGTTCCTGCCGCTGTAAACCGCGCTTGCCCATCGTTTCTCGCCCCCACCGTCAACATCCCCGCCGTTGTCGGTGGTAAATGAAACAACTCTTCCAAGCCCGAATCCCCAAGTCGTGAGGATGGGTTTGCCGCGCGTGGTGGCAACCAGCTGGTCAGAGCCGAGTTTTGGTGTGACGTCGTTGTATCCTGTGACCGAGGCTGAAATATTGATATATTTTGTGATGAAATGGCTTGTATCGATCGCAGCAAGCGGATATTCGTAGGTGATCTCGGGGGTTGCAGTTGGCGTAGGCGTCTCAGAAGGTCCTGTTTCGACGATCGTATTTGCCCTTTCATCCGGGAAAAGTAGTATTACATCATTTCCCGCTGTTTTGGCCAGCGCATTATAGTTATCATTAGGCATTCTGCTCATTTCAGGAAGGAGGATCTGTATGAACTGGATTTTTATATCTTTGGTTTTCAGGTCGTCCACGGTATTTTTTGTCTGGGAAAGCCCATCAGGATGTATCAAGCCGTCAGAAATGATTATTATCTCTTTTGTGCCTGTTACTGAATTTAGTAATTCTTCTGCAGCATGAAGTCCTTTATCAAGATCGGTAGGATTATCTCCTCCTTTTGGCCCTATCTCCATGATGAAATTTTCAAGTTCTGCTTTATTTGCATCAGAGCCCACAGGCAAAATACCTGTTTCCCTGGTTACTCCGCTAAAAGCAACGATCCCTACACTGCTATCGCGTCCGATGCTCCTGATAATGCTTATGGCGTTTGCATCAATGAGGCTGATAGGTGAGGGAGAACCTATTCCCGTACTGCCAGACGAGTCAATCAGGATCACAAGATTTCTGCCACCCTTAAATTCCCCTGCTCTTGATATTATGGGCAGAATAGCTTCAACCGGGGAATTGTTATAAGACCCCTTATCATAAGACGAATCTCCCCCTACCACAACCAGTCCTCCTCCATTTCCTGCATAATTGCGAAGGGTATCAGCAGGTAACTCACCAGCTCCTTTATTGTCGATTATAACCGCTTTGTAGGGTGAAAGGTCAGATGGCAGCGAGGTCATTGTAGTGACATCATACAGGCTTTTTGTAACAGCATAAAGGGCTGAGGCCGTATCTCCAGTCACCGCAAGCACCCTGGGTTTTGGCACAACGAACACTGACTTATAGAAGACATTGTTAAGATTGAACCTGTCCTCCGTGCTCGGAGTTATCGTTGCTTTCATCCTGTGCGAACCAAGGGTAGTAAATGTGTATGTGATAGGAATGACCTTTTCGCGTTCTTTCTGGTTTATGGATTCACTCTTTCCTGGGGTGCCATCAATTTCCACATCAAGCGTGTAACTTATATCAGTTCCAGCCTGCCTCACAACTACATTGAAAACATTTTCATTCCCGATGATGATATTCTTGGCGCTCTCTATTTCCACGCTTGCATCATTATGCAGGGGTTTTTGTTGTACGGCAAACACTCGCGTACCTGCGCGGGAAACGAACGATATCGCATCGAAGAGGTCTTTTCCATAATTGCTGTTGCCGTCGGTGACAAGGACTAAATTATTATTCTCAGATGCGCCTATTACCTCATCACCAATAGGGGATTTTACTCCCGCAAACTCTGTGTATTTCGTTGGGGTCTTGGGTTGTATGGCATCGAATAATTTCTTCCCCATATCCATATTGAACAGATCCATACTCAGCGTCTTGTCTGATATCACCGTGATCCTTGGCGCATCATCCCTCACGGTGCTTATTCCCAGCGAATAAGGTGATGCAAGAGCAATTATCAGCAGGCTCAGGATAATAATTCGTGAGAATACAATCCATTTCGATACTCCTCGCCTGATAGCAAATATCCCTGCAAGGATCAGGGGGCTTATAAGCAATAAGACGAGCGGAGTCTCAAACTGCGGGAGGACAAAATCCATTATAATTCACCCCTCCAGCGCAAATAATACAATTCAAGGAAAACAAGGAACATAGCTCCCATTATAAAATAAATATCAAGGTCCTTTGGTTTTCGGACCGTCTCAACCGTATATACGGGTTCTTTCGCTCCTGAAACATTCGAGGTCATGGCCTCAAGACCTCCCGATTCAAGGTTTGATTCCCTTTCATCAAAAAGGTTCACAGCAACGCTTTTCCCCGGAACTTCATAAATACCCACTTCATCAAATAGCAGCGTGTCGGTTGTCACTTTGTCCCCTGGTGTTTTCACGGTTATTGATACAGGGAATTTCATCAGCATTCCGGTCTTTGCATTGTACTCAGTCACATCAAGGCTCCCTTTGATCCATTCAAGGAGCTGTTTCCAGAAAATAGGGTAGGTGGAAAGGGTATGGAAATCATTCCAGACATTCTCGTTCAATGGGTCGTAAATATTCCCCTGCGGATCCGAAAGACCTGAATATATCACAGTCCCCTTCCCGAATTTCCAGTACGCAAGCATTGGTGATTTTTCTTTATCCCCGCTTGTGATAAGAGCCACGGCGCCAGTCTTAAGATTTGACTTGAAATATTTCTTCACATCGACGTTTTCGATGTCTATGCCTGATGTTATTGTTGTCTGGCGGGCGATATTAAGGGACGTTTTATTCCCGAACGATGATAGTTCAACAGGTAAAAGATCCATATCCTGTAAACCCGCAGATGCTATTATTACAGCCGTTCCTCCGCTGCTGACATGATCTTCCAGGCTCTTGATGGCATCCGGGGAAAGAGCCGCACTCACTATGACGATATTTCCTGACATCGAAGGTATGCTTTTAGGGTCTGCTCTTGTTAATTTTGTATTGGAAATAAGACCAAGAGCGACAATTGATGCTGATTTTGGATTTTCAGTTATGTAGAGAACATCACGTTGCGCAGATGGCGGGATAAACACAAAGGCATTATTATCAACAGGAAGAGCATCCGGGGAGTCGATCGAGATTTTGGTGATGCCTGGATTCACATTCAGGTCACTGACACTGAAATATTCACTTGACTGCGCTTTAACATTGATATTATTTGAGAGTACGTTCTTATCATTGATAGTAACATCTATCCTGACATCATGATCTGCTTTTTGGAAGTTCTTTATTACTATCTTATAATCCCCATTGGATTCAAACCAGCCGTTGATGATCCCGATATTATCCGTCCTTCCGCTTACCGTGATAAAATCTACTTTTATCCCATTTGATTCTGCCAGTTTTTTAGCAACAACCGGACTATCGCCGCTTGAGCTTATGAAATCGGAAAGAACAACGATCCTTCCGCCTTCAGGAAGCATCCGCCGCCCCAGGAGAATGGCGCTTGAAAGGTCAACACCTGTGGCTTTTGCCTTTAATTTCGAAAGTGCATCAGAAGCACTGCTTGATGGTGATTCCTTCATGACCATTACTGGAATGCTCTCGGCAAGAATGATAGTATTTTTAGCGCTTAAGTATTTATTTGCCTCCACCACGGCTTTATCGAACCTGCCATCAGCCTGCATGCTTGCAGATGCGTCAAGGATTATCACGGTTGAGCCACCTCCCGCTTGTTCGTTTGCCATGATAAAAGGCGCAGCGATAGCTAACGAGATTATGATAAGCGCCAGGAGCTGGATGAGGAAGAGCGGGTCTTTCAGGAATTTCCTAAAAATATTAAGCCTTTTCTTCTTTTCAATATCCAGAAGGAACATCAGGGAGGGGATCTTTAATTTTTTTGCTCTGGGTCTTAGAAGATATATTATGATAAGAGGGATTATTGAGAGAAGAGCGTAAAGCCCTGCCCCATTTGCAAACTGCATCGGAGTGGCGGTTATCGTATCAAAAAGTGCCATTATTATTTTGCCCCTGCTCTTTTGTTTACCACTTCGAAAATAGCATCAAAAACCGGTTTGTCCGTTGTTACCGTATAAAAATCCGCGCCTACTGCATTGCATGTTTCTTTTATCTTCGCATTGTGGTCATTCAGCTTCTTCTGGTATTCGGCGCGAAGCCTTGGGCTTGTGTAAATATCCATTTTCGCATCGGTCTCAAGGTCTATCAATTTTGCTTCGCCGCCAAGGTCTAGGTTTTTCTCGACCGGGTCAAGCACCTGGACGAGCAAAAGTTCGTTATCCCCGAGCCTGAATATCGAATTCTTGATCCCATCAGCATCAGCCATGAAATCTGAAATGATTATGACAAGCGACCTTGATTTAATAACGCTTGCATACTTTTCCATGCAATAATCAAAACGCGTTTGTCCTTTAAGTTCGGTGCTGTTGAGAAGGTCTATGGTCTGGGATAGATATTTTCTCCCTCGCTTGGGTTTTGTTATAATTATCTCTTCGCTAAAAGCCGCAACACTGAATTTCTCGTTATCTTTGGTTACAAGATACGCAAATCCCAGAGCCAGCATCGCTGCATAGTTAAATTTATTGCGAAAATCCATGCTCTTGCTTGTGTCAAGCAATATGTGCGTTGTTAAGCTTTTTTCTTCCTCGAATTCCTTAACATAAAGCTTCTCTGTCCTGCCATACACTTTCCAGTCGATTATCTTGAAATCGTCTCCCTGCGTGTATTCCCGATAGCTCACCGGCTCCATGCCCCTGCCTTTAAGTATGGAGCGGCGGCTTCCGCTATATGCGGTCGAAACGCGCTTTCGCACCATGAATGAGAATCGGTCAAGCTCTTTGAAGAAGGAAGTGTCTATCATTTAAGTCACTTTTCTGATTAAATATTGTATTAGATTTATTTATTAAGGCATAGTAAAATGCAACAGTTTTTTCTTGCATTGCACACAGATCCGTGAATATCCCCGCGATCCGTGTTCTAAGTCGTGATTGGGCTGCCATTTCACACGTGACAACCGCTATCGTTGAGCTTTGCGTACATTGCGGCGATTTAGGCAGTCCATTAATTGGATAGACCTCAGATAAATGCTGGATATTCAGATCAATAAATCTGCGTTCATCCGCGTTTATCTGCGGTTTGTTTTTCAATAAACCCAGACAAGAATGAGCTTGATATTGATCAGCAAATTCGTGATTTGATTTACGAACACTCATCTTACTTCACATTTTTCAAAATATCCGCGATAACCTGGTCGGTCGTCATGCCTTTGCGCTCGGACTCAAATGTCAGTATAACGCGATGCCGCAGCACAGGATATGCCATCGCATCAATATCTTCCCTGCTCACAAAATTCCTCCCTTTCATAAGTGCTCTTGCTTTAGCTGCAAGAATAATGCCAATTGATGCGCGAGGCGAAGCGCCGTATTCGATATTGTCACTTTTCGCCCTGGTGGCTTCGACGATCTTTATAGCCCTGATTTTAATGTCTTCTGCTATCGGAACGTCGCGGGTGAGCTTCTGGAGTTCAAGAACTTCGGCTTTTGAGACCACACTTCTTACTGCCGGAGTGATATTTTTAGTGTATCTATTCACGATCTCATTCTCATCCTCAAACGTGGGATAGGTCATCAATATCTTGAGAAGGAACCTGTCAAGCTGCGCTTCAGGCAGAGGATATGTGCCTTCCATTTCAATGGGATTTTGCGTGGCAAGAATAAAGAATGGTTTATCCAGCAGATAGGTCTTATTTCCTACGGTCACCTGCTTTTCCTGCATAGCTTCAAGCATGGCGCTCTGGGTCTTGGGCGATGCCCTGTTTATCTCATCGGCAAGAACGATATTTGCAAACACAGGACCTGGTTCAAACCTGAACTGCTTCTTACCGCCGACATCTTCGATGATATATGTGCCTGTGATGTCCGAGGGCATAAGGTCGGGCGTGCACTGTATCCTGTTGAATTTAAGGTCAAGAGCCTTGGAAATTGTGCTTATGGTAAGTGTTTTTGCCAAACCGGGGTTGCTTTCCACAAGCGCATGGCTGTTACAGAGAATTGCGATCATCATCTGTTCAACCGCCTCATGCTGCCCTACTACCACTTTCCCTATTTCATCCAGAAGATCTTTGAAAATCCTTGTCGAGCTTGAATAAGTCTCATTACTCATGTTTTACCTCTCTCATATTTTACTCCTTTCGACTGCGTATTTATTGATAAGTTGCTTTTCAGTTTCAGTTTTTTTCATAAGCATGCTGTAGCCGCCATCAGAAACATTGGAACCCACAACATCCACCGGGAATGCGGCTGATTTGATGAACTGGTTGCTGGTCGGATTATAATCACTTACAGTCGTACCGGTATTATCTCCTGTATATAGGGTAAGATCGATATTCTTCCCTTCAATGGATGCTATCTTTGGCTTGCCGAAAATGTCCCCGCTTCCTTTTGCCCCGATATTATCCATATTCTCAGGGCGACCTGTGATATCTATGAGTCCTGTATTATTCTGGTCTTCGCCCGTGAATGTTTTTGTCACATTGTCGAGGGTATTTTGCGGTATCTGGATCCCCTGGGGATTTAACGAAATAAAAGCCATTCCTGCAAGGAAAATAATTGTGATCATGATCTTTGAGATAATTTTGCCTTTTGACAGCAGCATCGATGGTGAAACTGAGGTCATGGATTCTGAAACAAAGGTTTTTAAAGAGTCAACTATTATGTTGGATTCATCACGGTTGTCATATGCAGTACTCAGTCTTTCTTTAAGTTCAGGATATTTATTTTCAATAAGCCTGATGACATTTGTTTTTTTATCTTTTTTGTGCAACAACGTGGAAGTAATTATTGCTATAATAATAGCAATTGCGGGCGGTATGATATTGATCGGGATCGATGAAGGAATCGATAACTTGTTTAAGAGATATTCAAGATTGATAATTATGAAAATTGCATAGAGGATGCTGAATATAGCGATTAGGTCAAGAAAAAACACCAACCTTTTACGACTAAAAAACCCGGCCCGGGTTTTTTGAAGCTTATTAAGAAAATCTTCCATTCAGTCACCTTCATCGGCTTTATTGGTTTTGATTATATTAATACTTGCACTACCGAAAGGTTTTTCTTTCCTTGGCCTTATTTTGGGCTATTCCCCGGGCATTCCGAAGCCTACATATACAATGTCGGCAATTAGCACCTGATGTGCCCAGATAGCTCAGCCTGGGAGAGCGCTGCGCTGAAGACGCAGAAGTCCCCGGTTCAAGTCCGGGTCTGGGCATAGGTTTTATTCTATCCTGTGCCTTTCTTTATTACAAGAACAAATTTGGACTCTATTTTGACATAATTATTTACGTATCTTCTCAAATATTATCTGATCCTCGAACTCGATCCTGAATATCCTGTGATAAGGGATATACACATCCTCAAAATCCCCCTCAAGAACAAGGAATGACCTCTCAATATTCTTGATAGTGCTTCCTCCAACTATTTTCACATCCCCGGGCGCACCCCTGTGGATATAATATATTCTGCATTTTGCAAGGTCGAATCTCCATTTTATCTCGTTGAAAATATCCCTTGGATGTTTCGACCTGAACATAAGAGAATATCATTTTGCATTATATTTAATAGATTTCTTCACGAACTTGATCCATTCATCCAGCCCTTCTCCTGTCCTTATGCTCATCTTCAGGACATCTATCCTGGGATTGATGATACGTGCATCCCCCACCATTTTATCTGCATCAGCATTTACAGCCTCTGCAATATCGATCTTATTAATGATTATGAGATCTGCCGTGTTAAAAATCAGGGGATGTTTCTCAACTATATCATCACCTTCGCTGACACTTACGATGACTACCCTTTTATGCTCACCCAGTTCATAATCAGCGGGACATATCAAATTCCCAACATTTTCTATGAACAAAATATCAAGAGAATCAAGAGGAAGACTATTGAGTCCATGTTCGACAAGATGCGCATCAAGATGACACTCTTTGCCTGTATTTAATCCCACCACAGGGATCCCACACTTTTCAAAACGGGAAGCATCAAGGCGCGCCACAACATCTCCTGCCATTGCGCCTATCCTGAAGTTTTCCCCTATACGTTCGATGGTCTTTTCAACCAGCATGGTCTTCCCGGAGCCAATGGCGCCCATTATGTTAAAAGCCGTGATCTTGAATTTATCTAGATAATTGCGATTCTTCCTGGCAAGCGAACTATTCGCTTCCAGAACATCATATCCAATATTTAGTTCTTCAATAGTGTGCATGTCGATCGTTCATAAATTGACTAAAGCTAAAGATTAAATATAACGGTCAATCATAAAGAACTTGTGTAATTCAGAAATGTGGGAAAATTCTAAAAAAGCAGATGTGGAATGTTCCTGATAATACTGACAATTTAACGGGAAATAATATATGGGCTTTGTCGAGCAGGTGAAAAAAAATCTTGATGGAAAGCTTCGGATAGAGGACGGTAACTGCGGCACGACCCACAAAGTATTAAGAGAAATATCAAGGCTGGGAGGAAAAGCAGTAGCCTGGGAGCATCCTGATGGAGTTTATTCAAAGATACTTGATTGCAATGGGGTCGTTGTGGGCGAGGGCGAGGGAATAACATGGCCTCCAGCAATTCTTTTTGCATTGGTGGAAGGAGGATTTTTCCCAAAGGAAATAGAATCCCAGATTATTAAGTCCCTGCAATGCATTATCGATATGGAAAAGGTGGCCGAGATATATGGTTACGGAAGAGTTGTCACCCCGGTAGCTTCAGCCTATAACGAGGTCTGGAAAAATGGGGGAAGGGTTGCAATCAGGCGAAATTCATGGGGTTTAGAGGTAGTTTTCATCGATAAAGACGATAAAGAAATAGCGGTCGGACCGATATCTTATTGTCCAACATGCGGTACAGCAGCCACCCTGCCTCGGGCGCCAGTTCTTGCTGCAAAAATAAAAGAAGAACTAAAAGGCAAGCAAAATACAGGGAAAGATAAATACGAACGCGGGATGGAGAATCATTTCTTCTTCAAGAATGACAGGGTAGTGTGTGAGATCATTGAAAAAGGACTTGTCTTAGGCAGGGCGTCAAGATGCTGCATAGCATACGCAGGTGTGGTCGCAGAGGTACATGCAGGTATAGCTGGTCCTAAATGGGGAGCGTTATTCAAGGAATATTGTAAGATCTGCCCGGTAAAACTATGCAGGAAAGGGAAAAATACCGGAGAGGAAGCTAATAATCTACTTGTATCCCTTGAAAAAAGGGATCTTAATACAGATGTGAAAATGGATACATATATTACCGCCATTGTAAAAAAGGATGGCGAACCTGTTGGCGAGGGTATCGGGACAATATGTGCTTTCTCATCATTGATGTATGCAGCAGCCAGATGTATTGAGCTTCGCTCTGAAATTGAAGTTGTCAGGGAATGAGTGACAATGAATGCATGAGATATCAATAGCCAGAGCGATCATTGAATCAGTGCTTGATGCCGCAAAAAAGAACAATGCCAAAAAAGTCACGGAAGTTTATATCGAGATCGGGGAGTTGACCGCGTTAAATCCTGACCAGCTTAAGTTCATTTTTGAAACGATCACGCAAGGAACTGCTGCGCAAGGAGCATTTTTTAACATCAGCATCATCAAACCATCAATAAGATGCAAGAAATGTTCATATGATGGCAGTCTGGAATTCTTTGAAAAATTGCATTCATTCATTCCCGTCATTAAATGCCCACAATGCGATGAAACAGATGTGGATATTATCGCAGGAAGAGAATGCTGTGTTACGAAGATAAAAATTTCATGAAAATACCTGAATTATGTACAGAAAAGGGAAAATTAAGACCGGATAAAAAGTGATTAATTAGATAAGCGGGAAGGGGAGTGGGTGGTATCGTTGAAAAAATGAACCCGCTTATCTAGTTCGTTTTTACACGAACACTGACAAATTATACTGCTGACAATAAATAGTTTGCGCTCAAATTTTGAGTATCTCTATCCCTTTGCCAATTGTCGTTATAAATGCCTCGCTTTTCACACTATTGTCTGCGAAAGCTTTCACCATCACATCTGCGATCCTCTCCCTTTCATCCATCTTGCAAACAGCGATCAACGTAGGTCCTGAACCACTGATCGTCACTCCAGAAGCGCCCGCGTTGAGAGCGCTTTTCTTAACATCTGCGTATCCTTTAATAAATGTTGAACGTATCTCCTCTATGACCCTGTTCTCCATGCTCCCTCCAATTAATCGTATATCATTTTTCATCATTCCAACAACCATGGAAGCGGCATTTCCCGTATTGAAAGAAATGTCTGCAAGTGAAAGTTTCTTTGGAAGAATGGCACGAGCTTCACGGGTGTTTACTATGATATCGGGATGAACTGCGACAATACCAACATTTTCAGGCATCAGGGAAATTATTTTATCCTTATGCACAATAACAAAACCACCATATATCGCAGGAGCGACGTTATCTGCATGAGCTGCGCCTGATGCTGCTTTTTCACCCTGGGCCGCTATCCTAACAAGCTCTTCCATCGTATGCCCAAGAGCGAACATCTTATTTAATGCAAAAGCCATCCCTGCTGCCGGCGCTGCACTGCTGCCCAGTCCGCTTGAGAGTGGAATACCCCGATGTATTGTGATCTTGACTGGGGTTTTCAACAGGGATGCAACGATCCCGGCTGTATTCCTTTTCGGGTCTGCGGGTACAAATCGGGATTCCCTTCCAAGAACAACTAACTCTATCCGGTCACTTTTCTCGATATCAATGATATCAAAAGGGGTTTCAAGAGCGATGCCAAATACATCAAAACCTGCCCCAAGGTTGGCGGAAGTGGCTGGAACTCTTATTTTCAAATGATCCATGCCATTATCTCTTATAACCGATAGTACGCAGAAATGATCTTCTTTCGTCCTTGTCTTTTGCGCTTTCAACACCATGGGGGCTTTCACCATCAATAACACCAAGAATGCCTCTGCTCTGTTCGGTCTGTGCTATGATGACTTCTATGTTGTTTGCAGTGGCGCAGAAAATATTGCATACTTCCTGTACGTTCTTAATGGAATTCAGGACATTTATGGGATATCCGTTCCTCATAAAAACAATAAAGCTGTGACCGCATCCGATCTCAATTGCATTCTCCTGGGCTGCTTTTATCAATTCATCGTCATTTCCTTCTGTTCTCACAAGGCATTTCCCTGATGCTTCAGAAAAAGCAAGCCCGAATTTGATTCCGGGTGCCGAGGAAATGAGCGCTTCATATAGATCCTCCGCGCTTTTTATGAAATGTGTCTGGCCAAGAATTAGATTTGTATCAGGCGGTGCTATTATCTTGACTGAAATTAACTGCATGGATTCCTCCATAATTATTATAGTCATGAAAGTATTTAAATGCAATGATAAGAATTTGTCCATACCCATAATATGCATGCATCGGTTTCCTGTTTTCATCCTACCCACGAAGATCAATTTTGGTAGCTTTATAATTCAAAAAATTTAACACGTTTCTATTAATATTCAGTACAAATGTACAATTTCATATACTTTTTTTTTGAGCATTTAATGTTTTCTGGAATAGTGTAAGAAACCACGCAGGACACAGAGAAAAAAACAACCTATCACTGGGAACTCTGTTTCATCCGTGGAATTGATTTTCTGTTTTCAACGTTTTTTCTCTTACCGATGACAGATGGAAAGACTTGTGATCAGGTTATGTATGGTATGTTCTCTTTGTCCTCTTTCACTTTTACTGATAGCGTAACGAACCGAAGCGGCACATTCCCTGTATTGTTCAATGTATGTGGCGAGGTCATCGGGATATAGACCACATCGTATCGTTCGATTTCCTTTATTTCATCACCTATTGTCATCATGCCGTAACCTGACAGGATATAGTATATCTCCTCAAGATCGGGATGAAAATGCAGAGGAACACCCTGCCCTGGCTCAAGTGAGGTATCATATACGGCTGTAATATTTTTTGCTTCCTCTGTCAGATCAAGCCCGTTCTTTATCTGTTTTGTAAACATAAAATTACATTTACAATGAATTGCGATAAATAACTTTACTATTTTCTTAAAGCTCTCCTTTTTTCTCTTTGACCTTCTGCACAAGATCAAAGAGCTCATCGACTTTTTCACCTTCAGCGCACAGCACGATCGAGCCTTCACCACCATCCACACCGCCAGAGCCTATCGCAAAAACATTCTCAGCACCAAGCAGCATCAACGCTTCCACTTCGGTTATGACCTCACCGAACAGCGGCATCATGCCCACAGGCAGCCCTGTTGCTTTGCTGCATCTCTGTATCCCTATTCTCCGGGATATTTCTGTTACAGAATACGGGATCGATTTTTCAAGCCCCACAGGTATTACAAGATTAATACCTCTTGCCATTACGATCCCCATGAAACCACCGGTAGTTCCGCCAACCGGATTTGCCATCATAACACCTGCAACACCATCCGGGTCAAGGGCATTTGCTCCCTTAACGACAACATCCTGGGATGTCATTTCATTAAGGATAGTGTCAGAACTCACTTCTTTCCCGTTCTTCAAAGCGATTGCAGGCAGGCGTTTATTGTTCGGGACAACTGTTGCAGTTTCGCCAATGTAGCCAGCAGCGTATCTTGAATGATCAATTTTTTTGCCCGTGAGTTCCTCAGCAACATAAGAATTTGTAGTGCCCAGTGTTATCAGTATCCTTCCATTTTCCCATGCATTCTGTATGACGGGAAGCCTTTTTACTCCCATGGCAATGATCCTTTTTGATTCAGGAGGTGTGAGTGTAATTTGTATCTGTTTCATGACAATCGATTCAAGTTAGTTCTGGAATAAATATCTTGTTGAAGGAACATAACCTTTGCTTATTTTGAATTATGATTTTTTTATCATCAGTTATTTTTTTCGGACAGGAATATGATACTTTTTGCTGGTCTTACAAGCTTGAACCATTTATACTGCAAAACTACAATGCATCCCATTATTGTAAGAAGTACGATATCCTCCACCATCTGGTAATTGCTTCCATCAATAGAAAATCCCAGCATTTCATTAAAACGCATGAATGCAATTATTAGAAACAGGAAGCACACGACATATATAAGCATCCAAATGTCCTTTAAGAAAGATTCATTCAGGAACGCTTTTGCCCCGATAAGTTTCATGTTCACTTTTTTTTGCATGATATTACTGATATTTGCGACAAGAAAAGTTCCTGCAAGCGCTATGGCGATCATTGCAAGCTGTAGTAATGTTTTTAGATTGATCATTTGTTATTCCCACAAGTTTTTTTAAATGTACCATACTATCCGTGCCATGTACATATAGGGATTTGTGATAATTATGTGAATCCGGTCATCAAAAGCCATAACAGTAATCTTTAATGCCTTTCATTTGCCTTATCTGTAATATTATGCCGAAGGATATAACTACTGAATTAAGGACTGCTCTTTACGGCAGGAGCAGTGTTTTTGTGGGATCATTGGAGACGCCAACCGAGCGTATCGTATATCATATAATGTATGAAACAATCCATGCGCAGCAGACTGTTATCTGGATATGCCTGAGGGATACGCCAAATACAATATTCGACAAGTTCTCATCATACGAGCTTCCCGTTACAGGATCGAAAAATGGATTGTGGTTTGTGGACGCGACCATAACCGGGGACAGGAATATAACCCCTCAGACAACCAGGTGTGCGTCGATGGATTACACATGCATAATCATGGAAGCCGGGAAATTAATGAAAAAACATCCAGGATCACTTGTAATGCTTGACAACCTGGGCATTCTTGCAGCCCTTTATCGAGCAGATGTGATCGTACGTCCATTGAAATATCTGGACACAAAGATCAGGGCGGAAGGAGGAGGTTTTGTGACGATGCTGGCGAATAAAGCCGTGCCTGGCAGCGTGGATGCTGAATTACTGGGACTCATTGACATGATAATCCATGTTGGAGAAGAGAATATACACGCGTGTGTAGGAAGCAAGGAATTGAGCATCCCGTTTTCTTTCACGGGAAGCGAGCTGGTCCTTGGAAACATGGATATGGATAGATATCTTAAAGAACTATTCAGCATAACTCCTGAAGAGCGGAAAAAATTAGAGCTTGAAGTCGAAGAGAAAGCGCATCTCTATGGTGAACCGGCAGGGTGAGTGATCCGTTCCCATAGTTGTGCTATCTGTTTGCTGTACTCCGAGTTAGGATATTCTTGAACAATTATCTTCCTTGACCATGCATCTGCCATTGCTTCATCATAAAGGATAACTCCGATAGGTTCAAGACCGATCTTTCGGCTAAGATCTTCCAGTGTTCCTTTTGAGGCTTCATACTTATTTTTCGGGAGCTTGTTGAATAATATCCTGGGTCTTGATCTCAAACGCCGGGCAACCCCTGAAATAACATAAGTGCCTCGAATATCCTGCTTGTCCAATGTTGATACCACAATGCTTATTTCCGACATGCCCATGACCAGGAGGCTTGACCGGTTCAAACCGGGGCTGCAATCAAAGATGATATGGTCCAGATTGTACCTGGATTGAAAATCCCGAATTAGCAACTGAAGCTTTTCTTTTGCCTGTGAAGGGTCTTTTGAGAAACTGACAATATCTTCCTCTGTAGCATCGGATGGGATAATATACAATTCATCCTTATCGTGTTTATAAACGATCTCATCAAGTCCGGCTTTACCCTGAAGGAAATCTACCAGTGTCTTTTTTAAATTCAGGCTGAAAAGTGCATTTAGGCCTGGTCCTGAGACATCCGTTTCCACTATTCCTATTTTAAGGCCCTTGCTTGCCAGATAGCTGGCAAGATTTCCTGAAATATTCGTCTTGCCAGTTCCGCCCTTATACGAATGAAAGCTTATCCACATACCTTGTACCCTCAATAATAACTTTATACACGATCAACTCAATATCTCTTCAAGTTTCTTATCCAGTTCGTCAATAGATCCGATCACTTCAGCGGATTCATCCTCTTTCTTTTTTAGATAGGAGTAATATACTTTTTTCCCTATTCTTTCACGTTTTAGCCAGCCTGCCCGCACAAGCTCATTGAGATATTTATTCTCGATCGACCTGTGGCGCTCGGTCCGGCTGCATACTTCGTCAGCCGTAGCTTTTGAAAGTGCTGATACTGCAAAAAGTGATTTTCTTAAACTGTCAGGCACGGTAAGGTATAAAGCGACCTTATCTTCGACAATCGGGTTGAAACTGGATTCTATCTCTTCAACCCTGCGTTCAAGTGAGGTAAGCCTTCTTTCAAAGACCTTCAAATAATCATTTGCGTCCGTATTCGAATTCATTTTATCTCCAGTGTATATGCGCGGATGGTCGCAGCACCTGGAACATAATGAGCAACCTTTGCACAATGAAGTATATTGTGCAAGCACTATATAAACTTAATCAATGCGCCCGGAAAAAATTATATGTTGATAAATGTGACAATATTGCACAATTTATACGCACCGGCAAGACAGATAAAAATATTGCATTCATTATAACAAATTCTATAACAAGCGTTTTTTAATGAAATATTAAGTTTTCCAGTTGAAATGAAGGGGGTCGTTCAATTGTTGACCTTTTGCGTAAAATATAAATACTAGCGATACCATAGATAGTAATTGTGAGGAAGTTGCACAAAAAATTCTCTTCCACCATAACACCCTCCATATTGCAACCTTCCTCAATCTCCCCTTAATAAAGGTAATTAAAAGACTTGAAAATATACTATATTTTTTGCAAATTTCCTGCATTATTAAGTTCATAACTTTCGTGTGTAAATTCCTTCGTCTCTTGGTGAAATAGGTCCTTCTGGCCGGGTAATGTAAAATTGTGGAATTACAATGTAGATGTCAGGGCCAAATTATGATAATTTCTTTAAAGTATAGTCTTCAACAGGAGACATTTTTCGTTCAGACCATGTTCCGGTTAAATGATAAAATGAGCATCATCAATATGTTCTTTTTTTGCACAACATTTAATTACTAGGAGCGATGTATTACACAACTGTGAGGAAGTTGCACAAAAATGTATCTCTACCCCCCCTCGGATGTGACTTCCTCTTCTTATTCTTGTGGTCAGCCAACCTTCTTTGCGTGGAACAGATAAATTATATAAAAGCTATATCACATGAGACAATTATATCTGTCATATGCACAACATTGCACTTATTGCACCTACCCCCGTTGAATCTGGAGAATTGAGGCCTGTAATTAAACCGTTTCCTGATGGATCGCAGAGTGTTATATCAAAGGGATTTTTACACGGGAAATCTATTCTATTTTCACACTGCGGGATAGGCAAAGTGAATGCAGCGCATTTGGCAACACTTTTACTTGAATATCTAAAACCAGATATATTAATACTTTTCGGGATCGGTGGCGCTTATGCTGAGGCCGGGGTCGGTGATGTGGTCATAGCTGTTAGTGAAAACTACGGTGAAGAAGGTGTAATGACTCCAGATGGCTGGAAACCCATGGAGTTCACAGGTTTCCCGCTTTTGAAAAATGACCTTGATTATTTCAATACTTTTGCGATGGACAGAAAATTATCGCAACTTGCTTTTAAGGTTTCGAAAGATATTGGCCTTAAAGTTCATTCAGGTAATTTCATAACAGTATCACAGTGCTCAGGAACCAGAAAAACCGGTGAAATTATCAGGGAACGCTTTAATGGTATATGTGAAAACATGGAAGGCGCTGCTGTGGCTCATATTTGTGCTAAATATGCAGTTCCCATGATCGAGATCCGGGGAATAAGTAATATCATTGAGGACAGGGATCTTAAAAAATGGAACATACCACTCGCAGTTTCGAATTGTAATAAGGCTGTCAATGAATTAGTCCGGAGATTATAATGAAGATCTCGTTAGGTTATTCACCATGTCCCAATGACACATTTATTTTTTATGCACTAACTCACGACAAACTAGATTGCGACATTGAATTCGAAGAGACTTTAAAAGACGTGGAAACATTGAACCGGATGGCTTTACTTAAAAGATTTGATGTAACAAAAGCATCATTCCATGGATTTGGTTTCGTAAGGGATGAATATTGTCTCCTGCATTGCGGCAGTGCACTTGGGCGCGGTTGCGGGCCCCTAATAGTTGCAAGAAGCCCGATAGATCAAAATGAACTGTGTTCAAAAAAGATAGCTTTCCCCGGAAAAATGACCACTGCTTATCTTCTGCTGCAGCTGTTCGCGCCTGATGCAAAAAATATCGTACAGATGCCATTTGACAGGATAATGAATGCGGTAAGCATGGGCACGGTAGATGCCGGTCTTATTATCCATGAGAGCCGTTTCACCTATCCCCGATATGGTCTTGTAAAGCTGATAGATCTGGGTGAATGGTGGGAAGAAAAAACAGGATTGCCTATCCCCCTTGGAGGGATACTTGCACGACGAAACCTTGGTGCAGCTGTGATCAACAAAATTGATGCACTCATCAAGCAGAGTATAGAATATGCATTCAAGCATCCTGCCCAAACTCGTGAGTATATCAAGAAAAATGCGCAGGAGCTTCAAGATGACGTGATCGACCATCATATAAAGCTCTACGTGAATGATTATTCCCTTGAAATTGGGGATGGAGTGATCGCGATCGAGGAATTACTGAAAACCGCTCAAGGATTGAACCTGATCCCGCATTCCAGTAAGCCAATCTTTATTGATTGAGGCAAACCTATCAGTGAAACTACCACCCTACAAGTAGGGTGGCTTCCCGCTGCATCGGCTCTCTGCTTGAGAGTCCTTGACGGGCGTTAATTCCGGTAGTACCTACCGTACTCTTGATTGATGGTCTATTCTCGATTATT
>Ga0209540_10001328_pt1 | contig 19155 bp, 22 predicted proteins | sample BarGraIncu01121A_FD_184501 | JGI IMG/M metagenome (GOLD analysis project Ga0209540, IMG submission 184501) | Arctic peat soil microbial communities from Barrow, Alaska - Barrow Graham LP Incubations 011-21A (SPAdes) (version 2) | ecosystem: Environmental > Terrestrial > Soil > Wetlands > Peat... | reverse complement strand
AAAATCAAGGAATAACATAGCAAAAAGTTAAGAAATAGAGTTAATTTTTTGTAACTGTCAGATTGGTTTCCCTGCCAAAATAGTAGACATTCCCGATAAATGGGATTTTTCAACTGTCAAAGTAGGGATATAATATAGGTATTAATCGCCTCTAACAGAACTTTATACGATATCCAGAGCATCCATATGCAGATCGCCAGGAAGAATATGGTGAACACAAGCCTGGCAAACCCCACGATTAATATATGGTTCTTCTTGTGTTCCCCATGTTCCGGATTTCCAGCCGGGCGATTTTTCATAGCCTCTTCATATTCAAGAGCATGCTCATGGCGCATTTCATCTTCGGGAACATTTCCTGTCAACCAGGAAAAGTTCGGGAATTTCCCGAAATGCTCATCATAGAAATGCCCTATGAAGACCGCTATGGATGCAAGTACAGCTTCCCATGTATGGAACAGGTTGGCTATCTGCACCAGCCCTAATGGGAAATATTTCATGGCTTCAAATGGTTGCCACATCAATAGTCCTGTAAAACCCATGATGACAGCCCCAAATCCCGCACCGAAATACTCAAACTTCTGTTTCCAGGTATATCTCCCGAATTTTGGATGCTCATCTGAATAGCGCAGGAAATACCTTATTTGTTGCGAGAAATCATCAAAGTCTTTTAGGTTGAATAATATATCATACCTCGGCTTTTCAAGAATGTGGTAAACTACATGATATACACTAACGCCTATCATTACCAGTCCTGAAAAATGATGTATAATCGTCCTGTTGTCGACCCCGCCCACGGATTCTATCATCCACCTTGACCACCATGCTTCAGGGAACTTAAGGGGAAAACCCGTGTAAGCAAGCAGGATGAACGAGGTAAAAAATAATATATGCTGAATACGCTGGTTCAGGGTAAACCTCTTGAATGTTAATTCCACCATGTTCAATGCCTCCTTCTTAACTCGAAATTTGAAGTGATACCCAAGAAAATAAGCCCTAACGTAAAGGTAAGTTCAAAAAGTATCATAAGTATGTAAAAATAGGTTACAAGTTTTTTTACGTCGATAGAGAGCAGATTTACTGATTGCTCTTCATGTATCTTACCGCCATAAATAAAAGTACTTTTTGCTTCAACATGACAACCGGGTTTTCCGCATGTGGACGGCAAATTCGCAGGATTTATTGCAGATTTCGGGTCACTTGCCGGCCTTGTATCATGATTTTCATGACAATCCGAACAGGTCGCAAGTAACCTGCCGCCACTAATGTACGACTTATAATGGTAGGATTTTTTGTATGTATCGAACCTGTCCGTTCTTATGCCATAATATAAGGCCTGCATCCTGCTCTGGTTTTCATGGCATTTTGCGCATGTTCCGGGTACATTTGCAGAAAACGTCGAAGAATTGTGATCCTTCGATGAAAGGATATTATGGGTGCCGTGGCAGTCGGTGCATGATGCTGCCGGCCTTCCTTCCTTCAGTTTCTGCCAGTGAATGCTTTCTTTGTATGCCGAGGTTGAATTTGCATGGCATTTTGAACAAAAGTCCGTGACCTGAATAGGGGAAGGTTTCCCTGTAAAATTCGTATGCATTACATTTATCGACACAATGCTGCCGCTGATGTTTAGATCTCCTCCGTGGCAATCTTTGCATGTGTTTTTATTGAAGTGGACACTCTTTTGAAACTCATTGACTTGTGCAGGATGGCAATGATAACATGAAATATCAACATTATCGGATTGCCCTGATACAATGCTATTGTTAAACGTAAGTATTAAGAAAAAAATGTACGACATGGTTAATAATTTACTAATCTTAAATATGCGATACCATTTATTGTGTATACTCGTATAACCGCCTCCCAATTTTCACGATATAAGATTCAGCTAATTATCCTAATATTTTAATTAATCTGCGTTGGAATGTTTCTATTTAGGGAAACTTTCATACAGGATTTTTTCTTTCTCTCTATGTAGTTCACCTTCGCGTCGAGCAATGGCTTTCATAGCCTCTGTGGGTTTAATACTCACAGCTATCCTGTGCTTTCGTTCCCTCATATAAACGGTAAATCCAAGGATTAATAAACCTGCGACGGCCGCGGGAATCAGGAATACCCACATCACCGCAAAAGTTATAAATAGTGTGGCAATAACTGATGGTACTCCAAACCTTTTCCATTTGTTGGAGCCAATATTTTCCCATTTATCTCGGTTGAATTCTTTTAAATTCAATTCATTCATATTTTATCACTCCTTTTAAGATATTTTTATAACAACCTCACAAAATTTATCTTTATGAGATATTAATTTCTTTATTTCCAATTCTGCTTTATTTCCAAATGCATAACTCAGCGCCCCTTTGAATGTTTCTCTGCCAGTATGGCAAAGATACATATCGAACATGTCCCCTTCTGATGCAATATTGCATTTTTTTATTATATATACAAGACTTTTTCCTTCGACCTTCCATTCACTTTCCCTGTGAATTTTCGAATCGATTATTTCAAAAGCTTTTTTGAAGTTTTCCTGATCCCAGTTCTTTATATTATTTTCATTTTCATATACCTGCATTAAGGACTTTCCAATTCTCCTTCCAAGGGACGTGAGGGATAGGGTTATATCAGGAGTACTTTTAACTTCTTTCAGATATTCCATAAATGTTATCAATTCTTTATCGAGCCTTGTGTTGCTTACTTTCAAAGTATTGACAATTTCATTGATTTTTATTCCAATGTCCGGACGGTGTGTAAAGACAATCATGTTGGCAGTTGACTTGGCCTCATATAAATGACCGTTTGCTTCTAAAAGCATAACAAATGTCTTTCTTAATTTCTCTATGGCATCTTTATTTCTATAATTATGGAATATTATAATACCGTCTTTATCAATCTCCACCGTATCCACAACTCTGGAGTTTTCATAAACCTCTTTAATGAGACTGAGCATTTCTTTGAGCGGAATTTCCTGAATTGGTCTCTTGGCAAGGTTTTCAATTGTTATTTCCCCCAATGGAACATTTCCTCAAAGCAAGTCTTCAAAATAATTCTTATGGACTGTGACCATGTTATAATTGCTGTGAGCGTGCCTGTTGACGATTGCTTTCCAGAAAGCTGGACGGCTTTTCATGGTTCTTATCACTTCATTATCATGACCAAAAAATCTTTCCAGACTATCCAATGAATCCTTCCTATGAGATTTGGATAATTCAATTTTTATAAAATCATCCGTGTAAATAACTGACTTAATCTCAAGTGGCGCATCCTTAAGCGAATTTTTCACCATGAATTGAGATATTATACAAGCCAACAATTTTATTTTTTGGGAAGTACCCCGTATTTCTATTAATACCTCAGATGGAGAAGTATTGCTATCATATTTCAAAGCGATGTTGATCCCCCACACAAGTTCGTTGAACCTGTAGTTTAAATATTCTTCAAGTTTTAACATCGAAGCCATTAAACTTGGATCAATAAGTTCATCCAATACGTTATCAGGAACAAGTATATTATCTATTTCATTCAGCATCCATCTAAATAAAGAATTGTCTATTGTTGTGGAATTATTCGGGATACTGGATTTTCCTGCTCTTTCTATTATCTCTCTGATTGCAGCGCTGAAATTACCATTATGTTTTTCCTCATAAGGCTGCATTTTTTTAATACAGTCATCGTCAAGGGAAACATGCTTTGTAACAATCATATTTGCTAACACCTATTTGCTAACACCTATTTTCTAACCCATTTTTCCCGTTTTAAAATTTTTACAGCAAAAAAAATTAATGACCAATTTGTTTTGCCTATCCCTGTAATAATTTCATTTTCTATCATATATATGTTGCTATTTTGAAAAAATGACATTTGAGAATTTCATCGAGTACAGGAATTGCAGCAGGAATACAAAACTTTAAAATAGAATCCCTTCCAATTTTATATTAGAGTGTGGAACAATGCAGGAATACAAATTATTCATAAATGGCGAATGGATACAATCCAGTAGTGGCGAGACATTTGATGACATTAATCCAGCAACTCTTGAAACAATTGGAAAGCTCCAGAAAGCATCGATCGAAGATGTAAAAAGCGCTGTAGATAGCGCGGATGATGCCTTTGGGAAATGGAGCAGCACTCCAGCCCCGCAACGTGCAAAGATACTTTTTCGCGCGGCAAGGATGCTTGAAGAACGCAAAGTTGATCTTGCACACCTCTTGACAATGGAAATGGGGAAGGTCGCAAAAGAAGCTCGCGGGGACGTACAGGAAGCTATTGACATTACCTATTATGCAGCAGGTGAAGGGCGGCGTCTTTTTGGTGAAACCACACCGTCTGAACTTCCGGATAAATTCTGCATGACGATCCGCCGACCCATAGGTGTTGTGGGTCTGATCACACCATGGAATTTCCCGATAGCTATTCCGGCATGGAAAATAATGCCTGCCTTGATAGCCGGGAATACGCTTGTCCTTAAGCCTGCAAGCGATACACCCATACTTTCCATTGAGCTTGTAAAGATACTTGAAAAAGCAGGGCTTCCAGGAGGTGTTTTGAACCTTGTCATGGGAGAAGGAAGCACTGTGGGCAGCGCGATCGTACATAATCCGAAGATCCGTGCAGTTTCATTCACCGGCTCACTTGACACTGGAAAATGGATACTAGGGCAAGCTGCTAAGGATATGAAAAAAGTGTCGCTGGAATTGGGAGGAAAAAATCCCATTATCGTAATGGACGATGCAGACCTTGATCTTGCAGTTGATGGGATAGTTTGGGGCGCTTTCGGAACAACCGGACAGCGCTGCACCGCCGCAAGCCGGGTAATAGCACATGAAAAAATATTAAAAGAACTACAGGCAAAACTTGTCAAAAGAACAAAAGCGCTGAGGCTGGGCAATGGTCTTCTTGAAAATATCGATGTGGGGCCCGTTATCAATAATTCACAGCTCCAAAAGATCGTTCAATATGTGAAGATCGGCAAAAACGAAGGCGCAAACCTCGTCCTGGGAGGGAATATCACAAAACCGCTTCCAGGCTACTTTTTTGAACCCACGATATTTACTGATGTAACACCCGACATGCGAATAGCCTGCGAAGAGATATTCGGTCCTGTTGTTTCGATAATAAGCGCATCAGGTCTTGATGAGGCGATCGGGATTGCAAATTCCGTTGAATATGGTCTATCATCATCGATATATACAGCCGATTTGAGAAACGCCTTCAGGGCGATTGAAAAAATTGAAGCCGGGATCACTTACATTAATGCATCCACGATCGGCGCTGAGATACACCTTCCATTTGGAGGAGTAAAATCCACAGGGAACGGAACGCGAGAAGCTGGTACGACAGCGATCGAAGAATTCACAGAGATAAAGACGGTTTATATAGATTACAGCGGAAAACTCCAGAAAGCACAGATTGATGTTGAATAGTTTAGAACAATACAAAATATCTTTGCGGACTTTGAGCTCTTTGTGGTGATAAAAATCATGCACTGCAAAGGACGCAAAGAGCACAGAGTGTTCGGTAACCAAAAGAGGAAAAACTATGAAAAATACAGGCAAAAGATCAATTGAGATAATTGAAAGGGATAAGAAAGTTGTTTCTCCATCGCTTACGCGCTCTTATGATCTTGTGATCGACCATGCGGAAGGATCAACAATATATGATGTCGAAGGCAGGGGCTATATCGATTTTGCAGCAAGCGTTGCTGTGATGAATATCGGTTATAACTGCAAAAAAGTGAAAGAGGCAGTATGTGCCCAGATGGAAAAAATGGTTCACTGCGGCTTTTCAGATTTTTATGCAGAGCAACCCGTAAGACTCTCTGAAAAACTCTGCGAAATGTCCGGTTATGAGAAGGTGTTTCTCTCCAATTCAGGAACAGAAGCTGTCGAGGCTGCGATGAAGCTTGCTTTCTGGCATACCGGGAGATCCAGCATGATAGCCTTCTATCGGGCTTTTCACGGAAGGACGCTTGGGTCTCTTTCTCTTACCAGTTCAAAAATAAAGCATAAAGAGCATTTTCCAGCGCTGCATGTAGTGCATTCGGATTATGCCAATTGCTACCGCTGTCCGCTCAACCTTGAATATCCGGGATGCGGCATAGCCTGCGCAAAAGAGATCGAGAACATAATATTCAAACGGGAACTCTCACCAAAGGACACGGCTGCTATCGTTGTTGAACCCATACAGGGTGAAGGAGGCTTCATAGTCCCGCCGGTTGAGTTCCACAAAGAGCTTCGAAGGATATGCGATGAAAATGATGTCTTATTGATCGCTGATGAGATCCAGAGCGGTGGCTTCAGGACTGGGAAATTCATGGCTATGGAGAATTTTGGTGTGAGAGCAGATATTGTCTGCATGTCAAAATCAATAGGTGGAGGCATCCCGCTTGGGGCAACTCTATCAACGAGCAAAATAATGAGCTGGCCGCCGGGCACTCATGCAAACACATTTGGCGGAAATCTCCTTGCAGCGGCTGGAGGATTGGCGACGCTTGAATTCATGGAGAGTAGCAAGCTTGGGGAAAAGGCCGTTGAAAAAGGCAATTACCTTATGAAAAGGTTGAATGAACTTAAAGATAAATATCCGATAATAGGAGATGTGCGGGGCATCGGTCTTATGATCGGAGTCGAACTTATAGAAAAAGATATGTCTCCTGCATCTGCCAGACGTGATGTGATCGTTAAGAGATCACTTGATGGAGGATTGATATTGCTTCCGGCAGGCGATTCTGTTATCAGGTTCGTGCCTCCTTTGATAATAAAGAAGACGGAGATCGATAGGGGTCTTGAGATATTTGAGACCGCCTTAAGATCAAGTTAAGAGATGCATGAAAGATGTGTTTACATCGAGCGTAAACTATAAATACTATAGTTCGCATAGATACGAACTATAGTGGGCAGAAAAATTTTTTTACATACCACCACTCCTATCTGCCCACTATATTCCTATTTCAACAGGATTTTGGCAAGATCGTGAACACTTTATTTTATTTTACATCGAGCGTAAGCTATAAATACTATCGTTCGTATATATACGAATTACAGTGGGCAGAAAAATTTTTTTACATACCACCACTCCTAACTGCCCCACTATACTCCTATTTCAGCAGGATTTTAACCGATCGTGAATATTTATTTATACCTGGCGTAAATTATAAATACTATTGTTCGTATATATACGAATTACAGTGGGCAGAAAAAAAATATCTTTTTCTCCATACCACAATAATCCCCTCCCTGCCCACTATACTCCTATATTTTTGCTATTTTCCGTGTTTATCTGCGGTTCCTTTCCTCTGAACTCCAAATATCCAATGTAAGCAGTAAATTCCGACCTGCTGATTAAAGCGAAATATTCTTTCCTGTCAGGATGACACTTCAGGCGCAGGTGCAGTTATTGCAATAGATAAGGATGCAAATTACAAATGCAGCTCTTCTTGCCTTTTCATCCACCTCCACCACAGTCTCATCTCTCAGACAAACGACTATAGTCGTGGCTGCAAAAAGTATGAAAAGTAAAAGTGCAAACGATACATAAATAAATTGTTTCGGATTTCTTAGCCTCCTCATTTAACTCCTCTCTTATACCGAAAATCTATTTATTTGGCATTGTATCCTCTAACATCTATTTTCAAGACTGTAATATATAATTTCTGTGACAATTATCTACGTATTGGACTTATAAAATATTTTCTTAAACTACGAATGAATTCGTAGTTATAGCAATCTCTTTTAATATCCATCTCCATTAATAATAAGAATGCCAGAAATTGAGAAAGACCAGGGCAACGAAAAACTCCTCATACTTCCTTTAGGAGAAGAGTCCAAGAAAATAACGCAGGTTATCTCAAATGATACCGCAAGACAGATAATCGAGCTTCTTGCTGAAGCGCCTCTTTCGGCAAGTGATATCGCAGGACGTCTGAGGGCGCCCCTTACCACGATTACTTACAACCTTGAGAATCTGGAAAGCATTGGGCTTATCAAGGTAGAGAAAGTCAAATACAGCGAGAAGGGCAGGGAGGTCAAGATATATGCACCCGTGAGAAAGCTCATCGTTCTTGTGCCAGGGAAGACAGACCGGAACTCTGTTGCTGATATTCTCAGGAAGTATCTGGGGATAATATTAACAGCGCTGTTTGCTTCAAGCTTGATTGAGTTTTTCATGAGAAACGGCGAAAGGAACGCGAAAGTTATGCAGACAACCAGCGAGTCATATTCGCTCCCCCCTCCAGCCATTTCGCAGCTGCCTGCTATTACATACACTCCTCTTGGGATCGTTAATGAAACCATAAATGGAGGAGAGGCAGTCCCCATTCCTGCTGCCAAAATGGTCCCGCCTGTGCCTGCACCAGACGTTCAATCAATACAGGCCATGAATTCCCACACCAATCGTTCCTGCGCTGGATAGCGGTGCGGCAGGCCAGGGGGCGCCTGATATTTTAACAAACATAGCAAACACTATTACCGCACATCCCGGGCTGGTTTTCTTCATGGGATGCATGTTTATAATAGCAATATTTGCAGTCGTGGAATACCGAAAAAGGAAATAAGATATGCAAGAATCATTTCTTGACTTTATTTGTTCCCCCATTTAATTGGATAAAATACTAAACCAGTTTCAGAACTTCCCACCTGAATGCTAATATCCCCCATCAAATGGACAGCATTTCCAGGAGCAAGATCAATTGGGCTTTTATTTCCTGCTTTCTTCTTTAATATCTGCCTCACTTATTTTCTGCCGATGTAAAATTTCAGGCTTTCTAAGAACAAGCATTCTTCTTGTAAGGCTCTTGTGCACCCTTTGAAGATGCAGTTCAACAACCTCAAATCCCGCCTCCTGCACAAGCTTTTCTATCGGTCGCTCGGAAATAAATACCGCGCGCCTGCCAGGCTTCAGGACGCGATATACTTCTTTCAGGGATTTTCCAAGCATGTACTCAAGCGATTGCGCTTTTATCGCCGCTGACCTCCCATATGGAGGGTCGGTAACGACAGCATCAATGCAATTATCCCGAAGCGCCAGTCCACATGCATCCTCAAACATCAGGGAATAATCAACATTGTAATGGTCAAGATTCATTTTGGCACCCAGCAGGATCTTTCGTTGCATATCCCCGCCTATAGCTCTTAAACCAATGAGCCCCGCCTCAACAAGGATCCCTCCTGTCCCGCAGAACGGGTCAAACAAAGATATATCGGGCTTAGCTATATTCACAAGAGCCAGCGCGACCCTGGGCATGAGAACCCCGGGATAAAAGAATGGTTTATAATGCGGTTTTCGCGCTTCAAAGGCGCTCCTGTCAATAGAGCCGCACATAATCCCGACAATGCACTTATCTTCGGTGAGGATCACCCGGAATTGTATCCCGGGATCCAAAAGATCTGCATGAGCGCCTCTTTTGAAAAATATCCCCCCGATCTTTCGCTCCATTGATTCGGTATTGATCGAAGAATAGTCCCTCACCCGCTTGACCCTGATGCTGTATGTTCCTTCAATATCCGGCATATTATTTGAGACAACATCAAGCACTTCCCCTTCACCGCCGCCACCGATACCAAGGACTTTGATGATATGATGTGTCATGGCAAGCCTTTTAGTGAGGCTCTTAATGATCTTCACAGCGTCATTTTCAATATCGATGACAAGGCATCCATCAAGTGAAAGATGGATCGTATGATGGGCTCCCAGGGTATCCAGACATGCGCATACCTCAGAAACGGGAATGGTTTTGTGCTCTCCTGAAAGTTCAAATGCAAACAACATATTTATTCCATCATCAACATTTCGTCTTTAAATTCCCTGAACAATTGAGCCATTACCGCATGTTTCTTGAACATCTCATCAAGCGTCTTTGATATATGCCTTTTTGCGTATGTATCCTCATCCCAGGTTATATTGTCATATTCCACGTTCTTAAAGATCAATCCAGAAGCTGGCGCAGGTTGAAGTCCTTCACTGAACTGGGATGGGTCCAGCATTTTTTCAAACCATGATGCGTCCCGTTCTCCCGTCCCCACCATTTTCATAGCAGTTGCGATCTTACGTACCATATGCCAGAAAAAATGGTCCGCCCTTATATCGATAATTGTAAATTCACCAGCTTCGCGTAAATCGATTTTTTTAATAGTGGAGATAGTTCTGCAGTCATTATTATTCTTTGCAAAATTGTAAAAATCATGTTTTCCCATGAGACGTTGCGAAGCTTCCTTCATGACCGAAAGGTCGAACCGTCCGAACATGATATACATGTATTCCCGGTATTTTGCAAAGCGCCGTGGGTCAAAACCAGGAGAGACTTCCGCTCTTGCCCATGCCCATAGAGTCCCGTCCAACCTGCTATTAATGGCGCTGGGCACCGCAATGTTTGGTTTTTCTGTATTAAATGCTACCACCTGTGCAAGTGCATGAACTGCGCGATCGGTTCTTCCTGCTGAGATATATTTTGCTTCATGCGGATCATGAATAATATTCAATTCACGAAGTGCCCTGAAAAGTTCACCTTCGATGGTTTTCGCATTGGACTGCACCTGAAAACCATGATGATCTGTTCCAATATAGGCTAATTTAAGGGCGATTCGCATGCGGGTTTAAATTACTTGGGTGATATATAACGATTGGCGAAAAAAGATTCTAAATTATTCTTAACCTCATCAATTGCAAGAGAAAGGGTATTTTTATTATCATATCCCATGACGATCTCTTGAAGCTCTTCTTTTCTTAATCCTTTTAATTCCCCGGCAAATTTAGAAATATTAGGCACAGCGCGGATAATATTATCCACGATCGTTACCGTTGCACCTTGAGCCGTCCTTGATAGGGGATTAAGATCTATTGCTATCACAGTTTTGCCCATATCCACAAGCGCCTTGCACCTGTCCCCATCCTCAAGAGGCACAAGCACGACATCCGCACTGAATATGCCGTAGCTATCCACTTTTGCCCGTTCGTGTTCAATACCGGGTATCAATGCATCGGATCTCATGCATAGATTTTGTGCCCCAAGTGAGTGTAGATGCTTAATTATTTTATCAACTCTCTCTTGCGTCCTGTGAAATAGATTTACTTCAAGAGGAGCGTTCACAATTTCGCCTAACCGTATGAGTTCCCCGGGAACAAGAGCTGCAGCGTTCCCGTTCACTGAAATCACAGGTCTTCTTGCAAGAAGTAACTCTGCCGCCGCTATTTTTTCAGCAGCCAATGCACCGTCAGTGCTTTTTTCTCCGATCAAGTAATCAAATGCTTCCCCGCGTCCCTGAGCGATCAGACCCTGGGTACTTGTAATTCCATTCTTGACACCTTCAATTATCAACTCACGTGTCATGAGGGATACAAATCTGGGATGGCTCTTCGGGATCATAGGAGATGCGCTCCAGCAAGACTTATCCTGCTTTCATAGACTTCCCCGAATTCCAACAACGCGCCTTTATCGTTTATGGCAAAAACCGTATCACCAAGCATAGCCTGGCTTGCAAGACCACCGGCGGCCTCAACTGTTTCGATGGCATCTTTCACCTTCGGGCTCATAAGACCAATTTCTGTTGCGAATCCACGTGACTGGAAAAAAAGGTTTTCAAGCGTGGGTTTTTTCAGGAGTTCCTTCAGTTTTGATTTTCCTGCTTTATTTATGCTCTTTTTTTTCAGTTCATCGGATAATACCGATTTTGTGGATATCTCACTGAAGCTTATCCATGATATTTTAGTATCTCGGCAGGGTATCTTATCAATGATCCCGGTAAATGGAGCGCCTGCTTTTTTCCTGACAACGATGCCCCCGAATGTCATTCCTGTGATATCTCCAAGCCCCGTGCGATTGGTCACTTCGGCGCAATGCGCGGCCCCGGCGAGATCTTTTAGCGTCAAATTCATGGATAGTGCTTCATTCAGAGCAAGCGCTGCGCTCAATGCACCGGAGCCGCTGGCTCCGAACCCATAGCCTATGGGTATGTCCAGAGTTGTTTCTACAAGCACGGGCTCTGAGGTCAGGCTTTTTATTGCCGAAAGTGTCGTTGCAGCTTCGCAAACCATGCCATTGATCCTGATAATTGTTTCATCAGCCGACCGTACTGTTGTTATCGCCCCATTTTCAAGACATATACCGCACCCCATAGAACCTGAACGTGCGGCATCTTTTCGCAAGTCTATTATGAAAATTCCAGAAATATGGGCTGGTGCAAAAGCTTTTGCGATTTTCATTAGCTAATTATTTGCCTTTAATGACCACGATCTACTCAAGCCCGAATTGCTTCACATTCCGGTCAGCTATCTCCTGTATCTTTTTGATCTGCGGATTTTCACCTGCCATCGTGAAAAGATGCTTGAATCGTCCCTGCACTTTCAGGTATTCTTCAACAGGTTTCCTGTTCCTGATCTTCCTGACCGCTGTAATTTCGCCATTTTCCATCTCATACAATGGCCACAATGCAGTTTCAACCGCTAATTTACCCACTTCAATGGTCTTTGAACCATCAAACTTCCATCCAGTTGAGCATGGCGCATGAACATGAACATACGTTGGACCCTTTATCTCGGCTGCCTTTTTCACTTTTTTCTTCATATCCGGTGCATAAGCGATCGATGCTGTAGCCACATATGGCGACCCATGCGCTGCGATTATTGCAGGCATGTTCTTTTTATACAGGGGATTCCCGGAAGATATTTTGCCTGCAGGACTTGTGGTAGTGCTTGCGTATAACGGAGTCGCACCGCTTCGCTGGATGCCCGTATTCATATAAGCTTCATTATCCACACAGATATAAGTAAAATCATGACCGCGCTCAAATGCACCTGATATTGCCTGTAAACCGATATCAAGTGTGGCTCCATCTCCACCTATTGCCACGATCTTTGTGTTATTCTTCCTGCCAAGCGACTTAAGAGCTGCTTCAATACCTGAAGCAACCGCTGCTGCGTTCTCAAAAAGTGAATGGATCCATGGTACGCCCCACGCGGATTCGGGATAAGGCGTGGTAAATACTTCAAGACAGCCCGTTGGGCTGACAACGATAACATCTTCGCCGAGTGCATCAAGTACGAATTTTCCCGCAAGAGCATCGCCGCAGCCTGCACAACCCCGGTGTCCGGGTTTAAGGAGGCTCATGCCAGGTCCTCCCGCAGGTCAGCATATTCACTCTCTATAAATATTCCTTTTTCGACAAGCTTTGCTTTATTGATTATTTTCTTTATCATTTGCATGGGAATATCACGTCCTCCGTGCCCCAGCATGAAACCAATCACAGGCACACGGTTATCTGTGTTGTATAGGCACGCCTTGACTTCAGTGCATAAGGCACCTTCGTTCTTTCCGATAGAAATATTTTTATCAAGAGTTATGACTATCTTTGCATTCTTCAGGGCTTTTCTTATGGCTTCTTTAGGGAAAGGCCTGAAAGACCTTACTTTAAGAAGACCCACGCTTTCTCCTTCGCTTCGAAGCTCATCAATTGTATCTTTTATAGTTCCTATGACAGAACCCATTGCCATTATTACGATCTCTGCGTCGTCAAGCACATAACCATCTATCAGACCGCCATAATATCGTCCGTATATATCCTTGAATTCATGAGCGATCTCCTCTATCTTCTTTAAGGCAACACCCATGGCCTTTTCCTGTTTGTACCTGAATTCGGTGTAAGTGCTGGGATCAGCAAAAGCTCCGAAAGACATCGGATTCCTGGTGTCAAGCACGAACTCAGGATCATATGACGGAAGGAATTCATCCGTGAGGCTCTGCTCAAGTAAGATAACAGGTTCATAAACATGCGAAAGGATGAATCCATCCATACAGGACATTGCAGGAAGCAAGACATCTTCGTCCTCTGCGAGTTTATAAAGCTGCGGGGTCATATCTGCCGACTCCTGGACATCTTCTGCATAAAGCTGTATCCAGCCTGTGTCTCTCTGTGAAATAGAGTCCTGCTGGTCGTTCCAGATATTGATCGGGGCTGAAAGCGCGCGGTTCACAACTGTCATAACAATGGGTAATCGCATTCCTGAGGAATTGAACAATGCTTCATGCATAAGTGCAAGTCCCTGTGATGTTGTTGATGAATATGTTCTTGCCCCGGCAGCGCTTGCTCCTATTAAAGCTGAGATAGCTGAGAACTCTGACTCCACATTCATATACTCACAATTCATTTCGCCATCAGCATGGAACTGTGCCAGATCTTCCACAATATGTGTCTGGGGAGTTATAGGATATGCTGATATCACATTTGGTTTGCATACCTTTACCGCATGAGCTACTGCATACGACCCTTCTACAACGACCATATTTTTTCTCATTTTCCCTCCAGCACCATTATTATTGCTTTCTTTGGGCATTCGTTTGCGCAAATGCCGCATCCTTTACAGTATTCATAATCAGGCTCAAAATAACCATTTTCTAATTTATAGACGATCCCTTCAGGACAATAAACATCGCATATCCCGCATTTGCTGCACAGTTTATGGTCAAAAACCGGCATGAATGAACGCCATGCTCCTGTTTTGTTTGCCCGCGTGCTTCCGGGCTTGGTCACGGTCTTGATAATTAGTTTCATCTCAGCGCCTCCATGAGGTCAAATGCAGCCTGTATTGCCTGTGCATTTTTTTCTCCGACTTTTCCCGGGAAGCGTTCCATGACCGCGTTCTTAATAGATTCGGGATTGATAAGCCCGGAGACGCCGGCGAAAGCTCCCGCAAGAACCGTATTAACGATGGGTTTTCCTATGATGTCCATCGCAAGTTTTGTGGCATCAAGCGTTTTGACCCTGGCTTTTGTATTAAGATTGAAGAAATCCGATTTTTTTTCAGTGTTTATTATTATGAATCCATCCGGCCTGGCGCCGGCAGCGACATTGACCACATCTACGAGTGTGGCGTCCTGAACTATTACATAGTCCGGTTCATATATCTGGCTGCGCAATCGTATGGGTTTATCGTCAAGGCGCATGAATGCCGTTACGGGTGCACCTCTTCTTTCAACGCCGAAAGCGGGAAAAGCCTGGCTGTATTTTCCATCTTCAAACGCGGCAACTGCCAGGAGTTCGGCGGCAGTCACGGAACCCTGTCCACCGCGACCATGTATTCGTATTTCTTTCATTTCCTTTCTCCAAAATAACAGATTATTTATATTACTTATTAATTATCAATCGTGATGAATGCATCAAACACTTCCATGAAGGTATTTATTCTTTACTGAATAGAGAACTTGGAATCGTGATACAAATACTCATCCATTTGAGTTAACTATATCATATTTCATGGCGTAATAATGAAGTTTAAATATGACAGATGATAAATTCTTAATAACGGAACTGGTATTGACAGCACATCTGTATAATCAGTCAGATAAGCTTAACGTGGATGACCTTCCGGAAAAGATCAGGAAACATTACTGGAATGAAAAGGAAAAAACGGTAAAGCGTCCTATATATGTAACAGAAGGCGATCTTAAAACCATTTACGGTCTTGAAAACGTGAAGAATAGCACAAAAATGCTTCCTTTTCTTGAGCTTGAAGAGTTCGGTTCGCAGATAAAACTCAACGTTTTTGATATGGCATTAAAATGGATATCAAAGCATCCTGAAGCGGTTGAGAATATAAACAAAAACCCTGTGCTTGCTTCATATTTTGAGACTGAAAAATCACTCCCTGTAAGCTATTTGAAAGCAAAAGCCTCGATCTCACCAAAAGAAAGCGGCAGGGAATGGATAATGTCTCTCATAAAAAGCCTGGAAACCGAGAAGGGTTCAGAGGAAATGCTTAAACTTGCACATATCGTGGCGCCTGAAGATATTAAATTGAATATCAAAGATCTTGTCCTCACGAAAGCCCAGGAAGACGAGATCGAAAAAATGACAAAAGCGATACAGTACAGGGATTACCTCAAGCGCATCGGCCTGCGGGAGATCGGGAAATTATTGTTCGTTGGTCCACCAGGAACGGGAAAAACATCCGTTGCCCGTGCTATCTCAGGGCAGCTTAAGATCCCGATAGTTGAGGTGAAACTCTCACAAATTGCTGACCAGTATCTTGGTGAAACGGCAAAGAACATAGACCGGGTATTCGAACTTGCAAGGCGCTTAAGTCCATGTATCCTTTTTATAGACGAGTTCGATTTCGTGGCAAAAGCAAGAGCTACAGATGAGCATGCTGCTCTTAAAAGAGCGGTCAATACACTTTTGAAAGCTATTGATGAGATAAGCCTTGTAGAACACGGTGTTCTTCTTATCGGTGCAACGAACCACCCCACTATCCTTGACCATGCTGCATGGAGACGCTTTGATGAGATCGTAGAGTTTAACCTTCCCGACAAGGACATGAGGAAAAAGATCCTTGATATCGTTTTGAGGGAGATAGAAGGCACATTTGATACTGCGGAAATCGCCGCCAAGGCGGATGGGTATTCTGGTTCAGACCTTCGCCTGATTGTACGTGAGGCTGTGCTCAATGCTCTTATTACTGAGAGGACTGCTCTGACACAACAGGATCTTTTACGTGGAGTAACCGAGTTCAATAAAAGGACTCAGCTTAAGACGCTCGATGAAAAACTATGAACATGTATGAAGATTACACTACTCGGAACGGGCGACGCGGTCGGAACGCCTAAAATCGGCTGCTCCTGTCCCGCGTGCCTTGATGCCCTGGCCGGCGGAAAAAGCAGGAGGCTTCGTTTTTCAGTTCTTGTGGAATCCGAAGGCAAACGTATTCTCATAGATACCAGTCCTGATCTTAGGTGGCAGCTTTTGAGAAAAAAGATCAGCCATATTGACGGGGTGATATGGACGCATTCCCATTATGACCATTACGCAGGCTTTGGGGATTTTCACAGGATCCAGAACGGTGTGAATGTATACGGTCTTAAGAACACGCTTGATTATATACTGAACTATCTTTCCTTCATGAATCCTGTGAGGCATGATGTGAGATTCTATGAACCTTTTCAATTGATCGGACTGCGCATCACATTATTTAAGGTCACCCACCCCCCGCTTGAAGAGTCAGCAGGTGTGATGATAATGGATGGCAAAATCAAGGTCGTGATCACCGGGGATACGGCCAGGATGATACCTGAAAAAAGCATATCAATGATGTATGAACCGGATCTTCTTATCGCGGATGCAATAATCCCGCCAAGAGGAATTACTCCTAAACATATGAACTCAAAGGAGGCGATGGATTTGGCTTTGGAACTGAATGCAAAAAATGTGGTACTTACGCATCTGAGTCACATGTTTCCACCGCATGACGAGTCTATAAAAGAATGGCCTCTTGGTTATGACGGCATGGAATTTGAGTTTTGATACAAATTGTTCTATTTACAAATTATGGAGAAACTATATTATCTAAATTAACCATCTAATATTTACTTCTTCTAACTGAAAATCAGGTGAATGCCATCTGGGGAAAAGTGATGCAGGAAGTTAAACTAGAACAAAGGTATTAAAATGGAAACAACGTCTACAAATTTTAATGTAAAGGACATGACTGAGACTTCAAAGAATGTCAATGCCACTCTTAAGGTAATTGAAATAGGAGAGGTAAAGGACATAAAATCACAATTCGGCGATAAACGCGTTTGCGAAGTGAAAGTGGCAGATGCAACCGGAAGCATCTTATTATCGTTATGGGATGACCAGATTGGGAAGATCGCGGCAGATGATACAATTTCTATCCAGAATGGTTATATTTCCGTTGTAAGAAATTCCATGAGATTGAATATTGGAAAATACGGCAAAATGCTCCTGGCAGAAGAAGCGCTTACTGATGTCATTACTGAACCCAATATGTCCGACAAGCATGTGGAGCAGCCCGATCGACCAAGACGCACAGGCAGCTATGGGGGAGGAAGCAGCAGCGGAGGCGGCGGTGGAGGCCGAAGCGGCAGTGGGGGCTATGGCAGCATGTACGGTAGCGGCGGCGGAGGCGGCGGCTATGGTGGAGGCGGAGGATTCGGCGCTGGACGAGGCGGCAGTGGCGGAAGTCGCGACGGCAGGGACCGCGGCAAGGATTCAAGAGATAAAAGAGGCGGAGGAGGAAAGAGAAGGTAATATTCCTTCTTTTGATTCTTTTTTATTACTCTTTTTTATACTCAGCAGTATTATATAGCAATTAATGCTTGAAAATATTCCGGAAATATTTCGTTCTATCACGAATAAGGAATTTCGCGTTCTTACTGCCATTGAGAACAAAATGAAATTCTATGAGTGGGTTCCGATAGAGGAAATTGTCAATTTTACAGGATTTGAAATAAAGGAATTAGAATATCTATTCGCAAATTTGGCGCAAAACAAGCTTATTCACAGGAATATCCAGGCTTATGAAGGATACAAGATATACTTTGAAGCATACGACCTGCTTTCCCTTAATGCGTTCGTGAAACGCGGATCTGTGAATGCCCTGGGTGAAGTTATCGGTGTAGGGAAGGAATCAATAGTATTTGACGCCACAGGCGGCATCATAGACAGGCGTGTTGCCATTAAATTCCACAGGGAAGGAAAAAGTAGTTTCAGGCATGTCAGGGTAAAGAGAGAAACTACCGGGGAAAGAAGGCATCTTTCCTGGTTGTATGCAGCGCGACTTGCTGCTAAAAAGGAATATGATGCTCTTGTCGCCCTGTATCCGAAAGTTTGTGTTCCTGAGCCCATAGATCATAACAGGCATGGGATCGTCATGTCAATAGCAAAGGGGCAATTGCTTGCGCATTCAAGGCTTGATGAACCTGACTGGTATCTTGATGAGATATTAAAACAGGTAAAAAAAGCATACGAGCTGGGGATCATACATGCAGACCTGAGTGAATTCAATATATTTGTTAATCCTGATGGTTGTGAGCTCATCGATTTTCCACAATTTATAACTCCATCTCATCCCAATGCGAATGAGCTTCTTTACCGGGATATTGATAATATATTATCTTTCTTTACCAGGAAATACAAGATAAAGAGGGATATACAGGAGATAATTAATAATATAGTCCAACTAACAATAAATAATATATAATAGTATAATCATATAGTATCACTAACAATATGAAATCCAAAGAAGTGTTAAACCTATTAAGAATTTCCAGACAAACACTCACAAGATATGTTTCAAATGGAACAATAAGGATTGAAGTCCAACCAAATAAATACTACAATTACAATGATGAAGATGTTTATAAGATTTTGAATAAAG
>Ga0209540_10001325_pt1 | contig 19168 bp, 10 predicted proteins | sample BarGraIncu01121A_FD_184501 | JGI IMG/M metagenome (GOLD analysis project Ga0209540, IMG submission 184501) | Arctic peat soil microbial communities from Barrow, Alaska - Barrow Graham LP Incubations 011-21A (SPAdes) (version 2) | ecosystem: Environmental > Terrestrial > Soil > Wetlands > Peat... | reverse complement strand
CACGGCACTTCACAATATCGAGAAAAACAACAAAGCCCTGAAAGGTGCACTGCCCGACAATTACTTTTCTCGTTTGGGCTTGGACATTACCAAACTATCATCCTTACTCGACACGATTAATGAAATAGACACGCTCAAAGACAAAGCACAGGACATTGTGGGGCGTGTGTACGAATACTTCCTTTCTAAATTTGCACTTGCCGAAGGAAAAGGGAAAGGCGAATTTTACACACCCAAAACCATTGTAAACCTGATTGCCGAAATGATAGAGCCTTACAAAGGCATTATTTATGACCCGGCTTGCGGTTCGGGAGGTATGTTTGTGCAAAGTATCAAGTTTATTGAAAACCACCACGGCAACAAGAAAGAAGTTTCTATTTACGGACAGGAATACACCAACACCACCTACAAACTGGCAAAAATGAACCTCGCTATACGGGGTATTTCTGCCAACTTGGGAGAGAAAGCAGCCGACACCTTTGGCGATGACCAACACAAGGATTTGAAAGCCGATTACATAATGGCAAACCCGCCTTTTAACCAGAAAGACTGGCGGGGCGAAAACGAACTGACATATGACCCACGCTGGCGTGGCTACGATGTACCGCCCAAAAGCAACGCCAATTATGGTTGGATCCTCAATATGGTTTCTAAACTCTCCGACAATGGCGTAGCAGGTTTTATATTAGCAAATGGCGCACTCAGTGGTGGTGGCGAAGAATATAAAATTCGCAAAACATTGATAGAAAACAAAATGGTGGAAGCCATTTTAGTATTGCCACAAGATATGTTTTATACCACCAATATTAGCGTTACCATTTGGATTCTGAATAAAAACAAAAAGGTACAAACCCGAAGTATTGGAGATGAAACACGCCAATATCGTAACCGTGAAAATGAAATTCTTTTTATGGATTTACGCCAAATAGGCGAACCATTTGAGAAGAAATTTATTCAGTTTAATACGAAGCACATTACAGACATTGCCACAACTTACCATACTTGGCAGCAAGAAAATACAGATTATAAAGATATTCCTGAATATTGTTATTCTGCTTCGTATGACGAAGTAGCCAAAAAAGATTTTTCACTTGTACCGAGCAAGTATATTGAATTTGTAAACCGAGACGAAAACATCGACTTTGACGAAAAAATGCAAAGTCTCCAAGCCGAATTTGCCGACATGCTGAAAGCTGAAACTGCTTCTAAAGCTGATTTACTAACCGTGTTTAAAGAGTTAGGTTATGAAATCAAGCTATAAACGATTAGGTGACTATATTCAGGAAATAAAGGTTCGCAATACTGACTTAAAAGCCGAAAAGCTTTTAGGAATAAATATTGACAAATTCTTTATGCCTTCTGTTGCCAATATCGTTGGTACAGATTTGTCTGTTTATAAAATTGTCAAAAAAAATCAATTTGCTTGTAACAGAATGCACGTTGGTAGAGATTACAGATTACCAATTTCAATGTCAAAAAGTGATGCTGAATTTATGGTTTCACCTGCGTATGATGTTTTTGAAATAAAAGATACCGAAATTCTTTACCCTGATTATTTGATGATGTGGTTTACTCGCCGTGAGTTTGACCGAAATGCTTGGTTTTATACGGATGCGGATGTTCGAGGTGGTTTACATTGGAAAGCCCTTTGCGATATGCAATTACCCATTCCCCACATAACCAAACAACACGAAATAGTAAAAGAATACAACGTAATACAAAACCGCATAACGCTTAATAAACAACTCATACAACAACTGGAAGAAACTGCAAAAGCAATTTACAAACAGTGGTTTATTGATTTTGAATTCCCTAACGAAGACGGCAAGCCATATAAAAGTAATGGTGGGGAAATGGTGGAGAGTGAATTTGGCGAGATACCAAAAGGCTGGAAAGTCATTACTATTAAAGAGTTGTGTAAAGAAATGAAATCTGGTGGCACACCAAGCAGAGATAATTTAAATTATTGGAACAATAAGGATATTCCTTGGTTAAAAACTGGCGAAATTTGCAACAAAGTTTTAATAGAATCAGAAGAATATATCTCAGTTGAAGGTTGTAATAATAGTTCGGCAAAAGTATTACCTGTAAATACTGTTTTGATAGCAATGTATGGAGAAGGGAAAACCAAAGGTCAGGCTGGTTATCTTAGATTTGAAGCTACAACAAATCAAGCTTGCTGTGCGATGATATGCAATAATGAGTATGAATCTACATTCCTGTATTATTTTTTGAGGATTAATCAAGGGGAAATAGCAAATTTAGCCAATGGAGGAGCACAACCAAATTTAAGTAAAGAGCTAATTGAAAATATAAAAATAATTAAACCCTGCACGAAAGATATTAGCAAACACCGTTTTGCAGAGTTCATAAATCACAGTGAAATTTTAGAAAGAGAAAACCAAAAGCTTTTGGAAATAAAAGACTTACTTCTTTCAAAATTGGCAACAGAATAAACTGTATTTGTATGAAACGATATCCAAAAAATGAGATCGAAAGGCTCAATCAGATACCAATAATTCAAATTGCTCAAAAATTAGGATTGAAAGTTACTGAAAGGCATAAAGTTATTAAATGCTTTTCTCATAATGACAAAACAGCTAGCTTGAACTTTGATATTAAAAAAAACAGATGGAAATGTTTTGGTTGCGATAAGGGAGGTGGCGTAATAAATCTTGTTCAGGAATTCTACAAAATTGATTTTAAGCAAGCTGTAGCCTGGCTAGGTGGTAGTGGTGTGAAGTATGAACCTGTTGTTATACCTATGACCTTATCCCAATTAAACCCTAATCCAATAATATATGCGGATTTTCTTTTATTGTGTATCGAACATGATAGTGTAAAAAGTTTCTTTTGTGACCAAAAAAAGATAACAGAAGAAGTTTTCAACAGATCAAAGATTAGAATGCTTGGAGACTCAACAACTATAAAGCAAAGACTAATATCTAAATGGGGTGAAAAAGCACTATTAGATTGTGGATTATTGATAAAACGAAAAAGTCAAGATCGTGAGTTCCTCGGACTACAATGGTATAAGAGTGATACAATCATTATACCATTCATTAATGAATCCAATCAAATAACATATTTGAAAGGAAGAAGCTTAACTGGTGATACAAAACACTTAAATATCGAGGGATTAACTACAGACTTATATAATCGTAACATTTTATCCTCGTTAAGAGCATGCGATAAGCTCTATATCTGTGAAGGTGAAACTGATACATTATCTGCCCTTTCAATGGGACTTAACGCTATTGGAATTCTTGGTGCTCATTCATTTAAATCTGAATATGTTGATTTATTAAAGGACTATAAAGTTTATTTAATTCCTGATGATGATAATGCCGGAAAGCAAATGATTGAAAAAGTAAGAAATGAGTTTGCCAAGATTAATAAAAGTATTGAAATAGTATATTTAAATAACGGAGATGATCTAAATTCATATTATGCAAGAAACAATCATTGAAAAAATCGTAGATCTGGAAAACCTTTATTGGGCATGGCGAAAATTGAAAGTTGCCTACAATAAAGCAACAGACATTTGGCTGAATACCATTGAGATAAGTTCTTTTGAAGCTGATTTAGATAATAATATTCTAATTATTAAAGAGCAGGTCTTGAAGGGAACGTATGATTTATCCCCGATTTTTCCGGTTCCATATCCAAAAACTAAAGATAAAGATGGAAATCCTCAAACTCGCCCAGCATTTTATATTCAAACCAGAGATCAATTGTTATGGATTGCTGTTTTAGGAGTTATCGGGTCAGAGTATGACTATCAAATGCCTTTTTGGAGTTATGGGCATAGACTCTTCATTACAAGCTGGATTGAAAAAGATGCTAAAATCTCAGGTATAGTAAGACAAAAACATGGTTGGTACAGAAATTCGACAAATAAAATATATAGGAACTGGCAACAAAGTTGGCCCAGATTTCGGAAACATTTACAATTGACAATCGAAGCAATGAGTGGTCAATTGGATAACGAGATTAAATCGAAAAACATTTCTCCCGAAGATAAAGCTGAGATTGAATCAAATGAGGCTGAAAAGAAATTTTTGCAGAACCAATACATACTTAAAAACTATTGGAAATCAAAAAGCTCTGATTTATATTGGGGTTCATTAGATTTTGCAAAGTTTTATCCATCTATTGAGACCACTCAACTACTGTCAAACCTAATTAAATTTAATAAAAATATTACAGCCGGATCAAATGAAGCTAAGTTATTAGAGAGGTTACTTGATTTTAAAATCAGTACTTCATCTAATTGGTTAAATGAAGAACTAAAAACCGTAGGATTACTCGACCAAAAGATAGGACTGCCTACGGGATTAATTGTGTCGGGTTTTTTGTCAAATATCGCGATGTTAGATATTGATAAAAAAATGAGTTCCAAACTTAAGGAGAGAAAAATAGCCTGTTTCAGATTTGTTGATGATCACATAATTTTGTCAAAATCGAAGGAAGATTTAATAGAATGGGTAGACACATATTTACAGGTATTAAAAGATTCTCAAATAGGGGCTCAAATTAAAAATGAAAAAACAGAACCAGAAGAATTAAAGAACTATTTAAACGGTGGAACTAAAGAAGAAGTTATAAGAACATTAAAAAGAATAAATCCTGATAACCCTACTCCACTTGTGACAAGAACATTAATGAAGCTATCATTAATTGCTGATCACAACATAAATTTTCTTACAACAGAAGAAAGCAACAGGTTGTTAAAAGACTTAGATCATATATTACTCGCTGATTTTGCTGATCATGAAATAAAAAAAGAGACACAGGTATCTTTCGCAATTACTGTATTATCGAGGCTTATACCTAAGTTAAAACGGAACTACGATGGCGTTTATGAACTACAAAAAACAGTGTATAAATACAATCAAAAAATTAAAACCTTAGAGGATAAAAGGAAGAACCTTTCAGAAGATGATATAAAAGAAAAGGAAGCCTTGTCTAAAGAAATTGACACTTTTGAAAAAATCGTAAGTGATAAAACTAACGAGATTAATAAAATAGTTGAGAACGCAGATAATAAACACAAACAAACTGTAGAATTGTATTTTAGACTATTTAGTCAAATCGTGAGTGAGAACTTTAGTAAGCCTAAGCTTTGGCAGAGGATTATCGAATTTACGATTAATACGGGAAAGAACAGTTTCAACGAAATTTTTTCTTTAATAGATAAATTAAATGTAAACAAAGAGATAAACTTGCTTTCTGTTCAGGCACTTAATAATTTATGCGTGACAATTTACGTGCAACAGATTTTTAGATTTCTAAAAATTGATAAGAAAGAAATAACCGAGCATCAAAAGGTAACAATAAATGAGTTTTTTGACCCTCAATTGATTAATGATATTTTAAAAAGCAGGCTTAATAGTAATAAATATGATTCTGTTAATACTAGAAAAATATATATTCTTTTACTAAGATATTATATCGAAAATTGGCCAGACCAAAAAGAGGTTGTAATGGACTGTATTAATGCTGATGATTTGAATGTGTTTCAGCTTAATTCAAAAGACTCAAATGACTTGTTGAGTTGGTTGTTAATGCGAACGATTAAAGATGAGACTGTTACTGATGAGTGGAAAAAAATATCGATTGAAACTCAACGTATTGTAACTATAAATGAATTTCTAACATCACTTACTGCAACATTGGATGTTGAAAACACCTATACAACAAACTATAAAATTGTCAATTGTCATTTAGAAAGAGATGCATTAAACAACAAAGAAACAAGAAATACAAAAACGTTATTAGACTACATTTCTGATTTTAGATCAGTTAATGCATTTGAAAATTTATTGTTTGACGAGTATGCAATACTGATTATAATTCAAAAGCTAATAGTACTTTATAAAAAAGAGTTTCACGGGCTTACTTCTCCAGATATTCGTGAGATAGTCATTCATCCAGATTGTTTTACATTATCCGGATATGCAAGTGATACAAAATTTGAGTCATGGAGTAAGTTAAATGATTACCTTAAAAATAACTTGGTCGTTTCTTATGATAAGAAATCTTACATTGCTGACAATAGATATACTCCAGAAAATATCAAAGATTATAATGATAAAGAATTGATTGAAGTATATAGTCTTGGGATTATTTTATGGCAATTGTGTTTTAAAACCCCCATATTACCATTTTCATTATTATTAGATAATACGAAAAATATATATACATATACTAATAGCAATAGTTTAGTTCCATCAACATTCTGCGAGTCAATTATTAAGTCATGTATTTCATCAATAAACAGAGAAAGCCAGTTTTGGATAAATAACAGGATAAAAATTTCAAGCTTTACAGCAACATTAGACGAAGAAAACGTCAAAAAAGGATATCCTCCTGTAATAACTAATTTAAATGACCTTGAATATAGAGTAAATAAAGCTATAGAGCTGATTAAAAGTGGTCAACTAAGTTTGAAAAATGATCATGGAAGACAACTTGTATATTATTCAATTCAAAAACCAACTATTCAATTTGATATTTTAAAGCATGATTGATATTAATAAATATTCAGAATTTATGTCTATTGGTTTAATTCAAACTACATTAGATCATGAAGTTGCATGGGCTGATACTAGCTCTGTTTTGATTAACGAATATGAAGGTGAACGTATCTGGGAACAAATTATATCTGGGGTCAAAAATATATCTCAATCGGGGAAAGGTCCCGATATTATTTTAATGCCGGAGCTTACAATTCCCAATAGACATATCAAAGATTTATGTAATATATCTTGTTCAATTAATTCAATTATAATAGCGGGAGTCGACTATAATTGTGTTGATAATGGTGTAAAAAATCAAGCTATATTAATAATACCAGATAATTGGCCAGATAGTTATGGTTCAGGATGCAAGAAAATTTTTTTTGGCAAATATCATTTTGCGAGAGAAGAAGATAAAATTATCAGAGAGCATGGGTTTAATCCAGTAAAACAATCAAAATTTTATCTGTTTGATGCAGGTAATTTAGGGAAATTTGGTGTTGCAATATGTTCAGATTTTTTTGATATAGAAAGGTTTGCTATTTATCAAGGGCAAGTACAACATATTTTCATTTTAGCATATAATCAAGATATTACTTCTTTTTATTTTTTAGCTGAGGCAATATCACGTATAGTATTTTGTAATGTAGTTATCTGCAATACGGGTTATCATGGTGGCAGTATTGCGTTCTCACCATATAACAGTTCTTTTAGAAGATACATTTATAAACATGAGGGAGCAAAATTATTTAATTCTCAACTAGTCAAGGTGCCTGTAAAAAGTCTAATAATTGCACAAAATGATAATGATGAGAATGAGAAAATGGGGGCTAATCGATTTAAATACATGCCGCCTGGCTATGAATTTAATGATTTTGGGTATTACAGAATGCAAAAGGAAGTTTTATAAAGTAATTTATTCGGTTAGAGATAATATTCACGAAAAAGATTATAAAAAAGTAAATGACAATATAAAAGTCAAGTTGAAAACAACAAGATGTGATTTACATTGAACCTAAAAAATGAACAACCATCAGCAACTATTATCAGGCGTATCGCATTTAAGCAAGCATTACCGGGAGTTGGAGCGTATTAGCGGTGCTAACTTTAATATCTTTAGAATTATCAATGTAAGTTCGGACGAGTTAAAGCATTCGTCCTTTGTAGCGGAGTTGCTCAACCCTAAAGGTTCGCATGGTCAGGGGACTGTATTCTTGAAGCTGTTTACTGAATCATTGGGGATAACTCCTTTTCATTGTGATGATGCCAATGTGGATATAGAAAAAAGCATTGGCAAGGTTACCGAGGAAGAAGGTGGTCGGTTGGATATTTATATCAACGACAACAGAGGAAATGCGGTAGTGATAGAAAATAAGATTTATGCCGACGACCAGCCGAATCAACTTATCCGCTATTATCAGTTCAATCCGCAGCATGTATACTATTTAACCCTCAACGGTAAGGATGCTACCCCAAAGAGTACACATTGTGAATCGTTGAAATTAGAAAGCGGAAAACATTATAAAACTATATCCTATCAGTCGGATATTATCAACTGGCTAGAGCAATGCCGTAAAGAAGCGGCACAATTGCCACTTTTGCGCGAAGGAATTTCGCATTATATAAATCTAATAAAGTATTTGACCGGACAATCAACAAATAAAGCCATGAGTAACGAAATAAGAGATCTGTCGATGCTTAACCCTCAAAACCTGAGAGCAGCAGCCGACATTGCCAATACATTTTCTAATACAAAACATGAAGTGCAATGGGTGTTCTGGCAAGCATTGCGTGAAGCATTGGAGAATAAAGGTATTCTGTTAGAAGATAATCCGGATAATACTGCAACGTCAGCCCTGACATGGGATTACTATTATGGAAAAAAGAAATACTTTGGACTTTGGTGTGAGATTTTTAATATTGCAGGAATAACTGTTCATTGGGGTTGTGTGGTGGAAAACTGTATTCATTTTGGATTTACTGTAGAACGAAATGGGAAAGGTGGAGTTTCAAAAAACGAGGAGTTTCAAAAATTCAGAGAAATTGTAGAGCAATGCGATGGAGCTTATACATTATCAGATTATTGGTTGGGATGGCAATATACAAGCCCTCAATTGAATTTCAGAACATTTGATTCAGATGCTATTTTCAGTTTGGCAAATAAAAAAGAACTTGAGAAAATAGTTGAGAGTATTGCTGTAAAAACTTTACATGATATTGGATTTGTGAATGAAAAACTCAAAACATTGCAATTGTAACTACTTTTACTTTTAGAAGAATTGATTTATGAGATTCACCGAAAAAAATTAGCTATATGCCCGAACAACAAAACATAGAATACAAGCAAAGCTGGCACGATGATTACCTGAAATGGGTTTGCGGTTTTGCCAATGCCATTGGTGGCGTTATTTATATTGGCAGAGACGATGCAGGAAAAGTGGTGCATCTAACCGATTACGCTCGGTTGTTGGAAGAAATTCCTAACAAAATCCGTAACGCCATGGGAATTATTTGCGATGTGCAATTGCATGACGAAGAAGAGAAGAAATACATCTCCATAAAGGTGAATCCTTATTCGGTGGCTGTTTCGTTGCGTGGCAGGTATTATTACCGTTCGGGCAGTACAAAAATGGAACTTACAGGCGTTGAACTGAATGAGTTTCTGCTCAAAAAAGCAGGGAAAACATGGGATGATGTGATAGAAGAAGGTGCAACCGTTAAAGACATTGACGATGCAAGTGTTGCAAAATTTATAGAAGACGCTAACGAAAAAGGCAGATTACCCGAAACAAAAGGGTTGACGACTTTTCAGATATTGGAAAAGCTAAAACTTACTGACGGAAAAAAGCTAAAACGTGCAGCCATTATTATGTTCGGCAAAGAACCCATGCGCTTTTATCCGAATATTCAAGTAAAAATAGGTCGGTTCGGCAAAGATGCATCGGATTTGAAGTTTCACGAAGTAGTAGAAGGTAACATCGTTCAATTAGTGCAAGAAGTTCAGGTTCAGTTGAATTACAAATTTCTGACACGCCCTGTAACTTTTGAAGGTTTTCAGCGGGTAGAAAAAGACCAGTACCCCATTCAGGCACTTCGTGAAATGCTATTAAATGCGTTGGTTCATCGCACCTATATGGGAGCAACCATTCAAATGCGGGTGTTCGATGACAGGCTTTCTATATGGAATGAAGGCGGATTGCCATTCGGTTTGAGTCTCGAAGATTTGAAATCGGATCATAATTCCCGTCCTCGCAATCCGATTATTGCCAACGCTTGCTTTTTTGCAGGTTATATTGACACTTGGGGGCGTGGCACGCTTAAAATCATCAATGCATGTAAAGAGGCAGGCTTACCCGAACCAGAAATAAAAGAAATGAATGGCGGTGTTGAAGTTACAATATTCAGCCTTCAGCAGCCTGAAAATTCGGAAAGATTTCGGAAAGATTTCGGAAAGACTTCGGAAAGACTTCGGAAAGACTTCGGAAATGAAATTGCAATAGTATTTGAAATTATTTTGAATCATCCTGAATTTACATCACAACAAATTGCTAAAGAAATTGGCAAAACACCAAGAACAGTTGAAACATATCAGGCAAAACTAAAAGATGCAGGAATAATTGAAAGAAAAGGTCCAAAACTTGGAGGTCATTGGGAAATAATTGAGGAAAAATGAAATTCACCGAGGAAAAATTAGAAAAAGCTTTTATTGAGTTGTTGCGAAACGAAAGCTATCCCCACCACTTAGGCATCAGCATTGCCCGAGCAGCCGATGAAGTGTTGATTGAAGCGGATTTACTTCAATATTTACTCTCCAAATACAAAAGCAAGCAACTTACAGTAACCGAAGCAAAATCTATCGTCTTCCAACTTAAAACCTTACCCGCCAGCGACCTTTACGAAAGCAATAAGACCATTATGCGTTGGTTGAGCGATGGATTTATTCTGAAACGTGAAGACCGTAATCAAAAAGACATTCATATTGAGCTAATTGACTACAATGGTTTAGATGCTCAACTTGCCAGTCCGCATTTAGACACCATCGTAGCCTCACCACCCGAAGAATATGGAAAAAACTACAATATCTACAAGTTCGTCAATCAGTTAGAAATTGTTGGCTCAGAAAAACGAATTCCCGATGGCATTATTTATATTAATGGCTTGCCTTTGGTGGTGTTTGAGTTTAAAAGTGCCATACGTGAAGAAGCCACTATATTTGATGCATTCAATCAACTCACCATTCGCTACCGCCGTGATATTCCCGAACTGTTTAAATACAATGCATTTTGCGTTATCAGCGATGGCGTAAACAACAAGGCGGGTTCGTTTTTTGCACCTTACGAATTTTTCTATGCGTGGCGCAGAGTAGCTGGCTTGGCTAAAGATGTTGATGGTATTGATTCCATGTTTACCTTGGTGCAAGGAATGTTTCAGCACGATAGATTGAGAGATATTATCCGTAATTTTATTTACATTCCTGACAGTTCGAAAAAAAACGAAAAGATAGTTTGCCGCTATCCACAATATTATGCAGCTAAACGCCTGTACGATACTATAAAATTAGCCCAAAAACCGCAAGGTGATGGCAAAGGTGGAACATATTTCGGTGCAACAGGTTGCGGAAAAAGTTTTACAATGCTCTATCTCACAAGATTGTTGATGAAAAGCAAACACTTTGAAAGTCCAACCATTGTACTAATAACCGACAGAACTGATTTAGATACGCAACTTTCAGAAACCTTTGTGGAAGCAAAGAAATTTATTGGCGACAATACAGTGGTAAGCGTTGAAAGTAGAGCGAATTTAAGGGAATTGATGCAAGGCAGGCAAAGTGGTGGCGTATTTCTAACTACTATACATAAGTTTACCGAAGATACAGAAATTCTGACCGATAGAAACAATGTGATTTGCATTTCGGACGAAGCCCACCGAAGTCAAATCAATCTCGATCAGAAAATAAAAGTGACCGAAAAAGGCGTTTCAAAGACTTTTGGATTTGCGAAATACCTTCATGATTCGTTACCCAATGCCACTTTTGTAGGTTTCACAGGTACGCCAATAGATGCAACTCTTGACGTTTTCGGGAAAGTGGCAGATGCCTATACTATGACCGAATCGGTAAATGATGAAATTACGGTTAGACTAGTGTACGAAGGCAGAGCAGCTAAGGTGTTATTAAATAACTCGAAACTAATTGAAATAGAAAAATACTACGAAGCAGCAGCCGAAGCTGGAACTAACGAATACCAGATAGAAAAAAGCAAAGATGAATCGGCAAAAATGAACACCATTTTGGCAGACCCAAAAGTTTTGCAAGATTTGGCACTGGACTTTGTAACTCATTACGAAAATAGAGTTTCGGAAGGTGCAACCGTTAAAGGTAAAGCCATGTTTGTGTGTAGCACTCGTGAAATTGCCAATAAGTTTCATGAAAATGTTATTGCATTACGACCTGAATGGAATAAAAAAAGAATAGCCGAGGAAGGTGCGATTTTATCGGATAAAGATAAAAAGGAAATCAAACCAATGGAACGCATTAAGATGATTATGACCCGTAATTCGGATCATGATTCAAAAGAATTGTGGGATTTGCTGGGTACAAAAGAAAACAGAAAAGAGTTAGACCGCCAGTTTAAAAACGAAAAATCAAACTTCAAAATAGCTATTGTTGTTGATATGTGGCTCACGGGTTTTGATGTTCCTTTCCTTGATACAATCTATATTTATAAACCAATACAGCAACACAATCTGATTCAAACCATTTCAAGGGTAAACCGCAAGTTTGAAGGTAAAAATAAAGGTTTGGTGGTCGATTATATCGGCATCAAAAAACAAATGAATCTGGCATTAGCCCAATACAACAAAGGCGATGAAGATAATTTTGAAGACATTACCGAATCACTGATAATTGTTCGCAATCATTTAGACCTTTTGGCTAAATTATTCCACAAATTCGACAGTTCAAAGTATTTTAAAGGCAATACATTAGAACAGTTGAACGCCTTGAACAGGGCTGCTGAATTTGCTCAACTGACAAAGGACTTGGAAACTCGATTTATGTGTTTCGTAAAACGACTAAAAGCCGCTTATGATATTTGTGCCGGAAGTGAACAACTCACTCAAACAGAAAGAGATTACACTCATTTTTATTTGGCAGTTCGTTCCATTGTTTTTAAACTAACCAAAGGCAATGCTCCCGACACTGCACAAATGAACGCTCGGGTTCGTGAAATGATAAAAGATGCTTTGCAAAGTGATGGAGTGCAAGAGATTTTCAAGCTTGGTAACGAAGATGAAACCGAACAAGATCTTTTTGATGAAGATTATTTGGCGAAAATTGATAAAATCAAACTTCCAAACACCAAAATCAAACTACTGCAACAGCTTCTTGCCAAAGTCATTGGCGAAATGAAGAAAGTCAACAAAGTGAAAGGAGTTGACTTCAGCAGAAAAATGCAAGTTTTAGTTGACCGCTATAATCAACGTGACGAAAGCGACATTTTGCGGAGTGAAGTGTATGAGGAAATGGCTGAGCAACTTACCAATTTGATTTGGGAAGTACACAAAGAATTCTCAGCCGGTGATTTGCTCGGCATTGACTTTGAAGAAAAAGCGTTTTACGATATTTTGAAAGAACTTTGTGTGAAATATGACTTCAATTACCCCGAAGACAAATTAATCGAACTTGCAAAAAGAGTGAAAGATTTGGTTGACTCACAAGCCAAATTTCCCGATTGGAACAAACGTGACGACATAAAATCAGCTTTGAAAGTCGGTTTGATTTTGCTGTTAGACGAATTTGGCTATCCGCCAGTTGAAAGAGACGAAGTATATGTTGAGATTTTTGAACAAGCAGAGAATTTCAAAAAGAACAGAACAACGACATAATCCACGCTCGTGGTCAAGCACATTGTCTGGTCGCACAAAAAATCAACGCACGACCAAAACCAGCCAATAAGCTTGCCTACCTCAACGCACAAAGACGAGACTTTGCAGCACACATCTATGACAACGGGCCTGTTGGTAACACCCGCCTATGGGCACAGGATGGCTGACGTCTATTCCGGCAGTTTTGCTCCTGCATTCACTTTGTAGTTGGGCGACAGTGAACGCTTTTGCAAAGTGACAAATGAATACAAGCTCGGTAGTTAGACCACAGTGAGAAACAACTGCAAATCATTAAAGGAACATTAGAATAAGGTAAAATAAATACATGATAAAGCTTTGAAAATAATTTTAATTATGTATTTTTACATCGTTTTTTATAACAATAATAATTTTTTAGAAAGGAGGAAAAACAAATGATTTACACAAAACCCGAAATTTTGGCACAAAGTACAGTACAGATGGCACAATGCCGTCCCAATAGTATGCCGAGTGGAAGACCTTGTAATCCACCAGCGCCAGGCGGACGTTAATCAACAATCAAATCAGGTGATGATGTTTTAGAATTAAAACTCATCACCTGATTACTTAAGTAGAGGAGATAATAAAATGTTTTTCAAGCAAAAATCGAATGTAATGTTCCGGGACTTTGAGTCCTTTGGGTATATAACGGACAAAAGGAATTTCGGATATAAACAAACTGATAACAACGATAACTACATCGGTGACAAAATTCTATCGGAAAGTGGGGCAGTATTTATGTCTGTTTTAGGTAGAAAACCACAAACCCTTGATGAACTTGCAAAAAAAACAATAATGCAATTTACAGATGTTGACATTAGAACAATAAAGGACGATGCAAAAGAATTTTATTGTATGCTTGAACGGGATGGGTTTATTGTATCTGGCAAAACAATGCAGGAGTGCAATGAAAAAGACACGAAGTTTTCGTATAAAAAATTTGAGCCCGAAATAATAAAAAAGGATTCTTCTCCGACTATCATACATCCTGAAAAATCGACACAGGATTTTTTAGAAGAATACTTTAAAGACAAACCTCAACTTACAAATTTGCACATAGAAATTATAAGCAAGTGCAACGAAAGATGCGTACATTGCTATATTCCACATGATAACAAAGTTAGTTATATCGAACCTGATTTATTTTATGATATTTTAAAGCAATGTAAAGATATTCGGTTGTTGCATTTGACGTTAAGTGGTGGCGAACCAATGTTGCACGAAAATTTTTGCGATTTTTTGAGAAAATGTAAGGAGTATGATTTATCAGTAAATGTACTTAGTAATTTGACCTTACTTAATGATGAAATTATTGAAGAAATGAAAATAAACCCCCTTTTGGGTGTTCAAGTCTCATTGTACTCGATGAATTCACATATTCACGATGAGATAACCCAAATGAAAGGAAGTTTTGAAAAAACAAAAAATGCAATTTTGAAACTGATAGAAAACGATATCCCTTTGCAAATAAGCTGCCCAATCATGAAACAAAATAAAAACTGTTATGATGAAGTTATAAAATGGGCGGAAAAGCATAAGATTCATGTTGGAGATGATTATGGCATCATAGCTAGATATAATCATACAACACAAAATCTGAGTTGCCGTCTATCAATTAATGAAATTAAAGAAGTGATTGATGACAAAGTTGCGAATGATTCAAAATATTTGGAGCAAATGGAAATGGCAGCTGAGAAGAAAAAAAATATTACGTCAAACGATTTTGTTTGTAGCGTTTGTCATTCTTCTATTTGCATAGCAGACAACGGAAATGTATTTCCATGTGCTGGCTGGCAAGATTACATTGTTGGTAATATAAAAGAAACTTCTCTAAATGATATTTGGGATAATTCTGAAAAAGTAAAATATTTAAGAGGCTTGCGCAAACACGACTTTCCTAAATGTATTCAATGTTCAGATAAAGAGTTTTGTACCATGTGTATGGTTAGAAATTCAAATGAAAATCCTCAGGGAGATCCGTTAGTAGTTAATGAGTTTTTTTGTGATATCGCAAAACTCAATAAAAAAATAGTGCTTGAATGGAAGGAAAAGCTTATGAACTCTTAATGCCAGTAATCCGCCCCGACAAGAAAGCGTTTTATACTAAGAATTTCTATATTGGGGAGGCTGAACCAAAAGATATCCAATAATTTATCTTCAACCCTACATAATTATGGAAGAAAACACAAATACCCTTCGCAAAAAAGTAGAAAAAGTTTTTAATCAGAAAAAGTTTGATGAAATAATAGCATTGCTAACTGATGAAGTGCTGGTAACACAAAAGGATGCGGAATTATATGCATGGAGGGCAAGAACTAATCATAAATTAGAATATGATATTGCTGTAACTATGTTTTTTGCGGAGAAAGCTATAGATGCAGACCCAAATAATTTTATGGGATATTTTGCCAGAGCTTGTGCTTTGGATGATAAAAAAGAAAATGACAAAGCGATTGCAGATTATACTAAAGCCATAGGGATTAATCCAAAGGTTGCTGAATTGTATATATGTAGAGGAAATACTTGGTATGGTAAAAAGAACTATAATGAAGCGATTGCCAATTATAACAAAGCTATAAAGATCAATCCAAATTATGAACTTGCATTCTATAATAGAGGTCTTGCAAATATCGCTAAAGGGGAATATGCTGCTGCGATAAAAGATTGTGATGAAGTTATCAAATTCAATCCAGATTCTGTATATGCTTATATTAGCAGGGGGTCTATTAGGAGATTCTTAGAAGAATATAACACAGCTATTGAAGATTACAATGAAGCTATAAAGAGAGATTCAGTGAATGCAAATGCGACCTATAATAGGGGTTTAGCATACTATAATAAGGCTTTAAAGGAAAACGAAATTAATATTGACATATTAAAAAAAAGCAAAGAAGACTTTGAAAAATATATAGAACTTACTCCTGATGAAAAAGATAATGGGGCTAAGTATGCAAAACTGTATATAGAAGAACTAAAAGTGGTGATTGATGATCCAAATTTATGGTTTATCAAACAGTTAACGAATAACATTAAAGATAAATTATGGATAAGAAATGAAAGCTGTATCACGCATTACACTAGTTTATCAGTACTTAAGGATTTGATATTTGACGATAGTAAATTCAGAATATCCGAAGGAAACTTTATGAACGATCCCTCCGAAGGTAAGGAGTTCTTTAAGTTTTTGAAATATAAACCTGATACTTTTCGTAAGGCTAGTCCTTCTACCGAAAGCGTTTCACCCAAACCCTTTATCGGCAGCTTTGTTACTAAGGATAAGTGTAACAACTTAAATATGTGGCGTTTTTATGGGAAAGAAAAGGGAGAGGAGGCTAAAGGATGTGCCATTACCCTGCATATGCAGAAATTTATTGACGATATCAATGACTCTCTATCAAATGAAAAAAATAAAGAAGCCCGTCTGGACGATGAAAGTGATATAAACTTTTATCGCGTGGTTTATGTAGTACATAATGGGGATACTAAGTTTTATATTCCAAGTTCAGATAAGAGTGAGGAATTGGAGAGATTGATGAAAGAACTAAGGACGAAAGTTGAACCATACAAAGGAGATAATAGAGCTTTTTTAGAAAAGTACCTTAACAGCATTGCCTTTTTGTTTAAAAACGATGCTTACAAAAACGAAGATGAAGTGCGACTAGTAATGAATGGAATAGAGTTCGATAAGAAATACAATATGGGTGTAAGCTCACCTAGGGTATATATAGAGCTTGTTCCAATAAAAGATATAGTGTCGCAAATCATTTTAGGACCAAAAGTGGATAAAGGAAGTGAATGGATAGCAGCTTTTCACTATCGTTACGAAAAGAGTGCACCGGAAATTAAATTTTCACACCTGCCTTACAAATAATTTATTCCTTGCTGATGCGGGTCTGTGACCCTTGACAATTAAAAAAAATAAAAATAGAGTTGACTGGCGCAAGCTGGCGCACTTTTGCAAAGTGTGCCAATACAAAGTTATTCCGCTATTTGGGCTGCAATAAAACCCTAAATTAATAAAAGCAATTTGTCCCCATGGTCCCCATAGTCAACCAAAAAACAATCTCATAATTTATTTTGACTGCGATAATATCCGAAAATCGGTTATTATCGCAGCCATTTTATTTTTTACAAGACATTTTATTCCTATTTTTGTCAAGTATTTTGCGCCATTTACTTGACATTATTTTTCTTGTTTTCACGGGTAAAAACAAGAAAAATAATATACTTATGATTAAAAATAATTCGAAATATATTCCACATATTTGCAATTCGCGAATCGCAAGTAAATAGAAACAACATGAAATGAGCATGAACCAAAAATCTGTTCAATATTTTTAGTCGTTCATTGCCAATGAACAAACGTTTTAGTTGAACATCTAAAAAGCGGTTAGGCTTCGCCTGATAGATTGTTACGGTCAGCTCCGCAGGACAAAATCCCCAACCGCCAAAAATCCCCACCATTTGTACCTCATGGCTTGCACGGTCTTTTTGTCAGCTTCCGTACAATCCACGCTTTGTTGTTTTTTCTGTCACGCTTTTGCCCCGCTACGCAGCCCTAAGCCCTAAAGATTTCCCCACCACCCATTAGCGGTTGCAATATCAAAAAATAGGTCGAGTTTTATTTCCATGTGCTTGTGATCGGTTCATTCTCTTTACTCATTCCGTTTCACAGGGGGCGTCGTTCGTACCTCACTTTCCGTCCACCCTTCACTACATTGCACTCAGTTCATTTCACCTACCTCAGCACAGCATAGGTAGTTTAGGTTCCATTCCACAATCCACGCAGTCATTCCATTTCGCTTAACGGCTGTAATCCTCGCACAAAAATCCATACGCAACAGCTGGTAAAGCTCCATTCACCCAACGCCTGTTTTATTACACGCCTACTCAACCCATGCCCTTTTCCAATGCATTTCCAATGGTATATTTTTCATACTGCGGCGAATTAACCCCGACCTAGCTTCTATATAAGAGTGTTAAAGGCCTTTACTCAAAACAATGCCCCGAAAACCACTTATGACTTTTATGCCTGTTTCCTTTGATGAAAGCATAAAAGTCACAACAGGCTTTCCAATAGGGACAGCGGACACAACCCATTTTTTTCTCGCCTGACACTTCGAGCCCCGGTATCTACTCAAAAAAATGCGTTGTGATAGCGTTTGATAATGTTGAAAAGTAAGAATAAGTTTTCGGGACTAATTCTTATTTTTTTTAGGATATAGATAATGGAAAACTTATTTCCTGCTTTCCAACATTTTAAAATATTTGCAATTTAAGTTTTAAGTTTAACCTGAAATAAATGCCCCAAAACAATATGCCTGTTTTTGAAGACTCAGTTTTTTGAAACAAAGAAAAAAACAGGCAAACTATTTTTGAATAGGGACGGCGGAAACTACATTTAGCGTTTAAATTATTTGCTACCGCCTGAATAAAATAATTCAACTGCTAAAAGAAGTTCTGTTTTTTAGCACTCCGTGTACAATAAATACATGTCTACACTTCGTGTTTGGAAAAAGGGAATGCTTACGATTTTGTGCATAATTGGGATAAATAGAAAAAGTGTGTGACACGTTTGGTTGTTGATTCTATTTTATGTCAGCAAGATTTAATAATTTATTTTGGCAATATTTTATTTCGATTTGTGACATGACTGACACTATTTATTGTTGGCTTGTTGAAAATATTGATTGATGATTTGTTGAACTGTTGACTTGCTGACAATAGTTATTAAAACTAAGTTT
>Ga0209540_10001324_pt1 | contig 19169 bp, 16 predicted proteins | sample BarGraIncu01121A_FD_184501 | JGI IMG/M metagenome (GOLD analysis project Ga0209540, IMG submission 184501) | Arctic peat soil microbial communities from Barrow, Alaska - Barrow Graham LP Incubations 011-21A (SPAdes) (version 2) | ecosystem: Environmental > Terrestrial > Soil > Wetlands > Peat... | reverse complement strand
AGCGTGGATGAAACGGCGTCGTCTCGGTCTGCGGTATCTCATGCACCTTGCCATACATCTCCGACGTCGCAGCCTGGTAGAAGCGGGCCTCCGGCTTGACCCGGCGGATCGCCTCGAGGATGCGTGTGACGCCCAAGCCGTCGACGTCACCGGTGGAGATCGGCGCGATCCACGAGTCGGCCACGAAGCTCTGCGCAGCGAGGTTGTAGACCTCGTCCGCCTGTGACTGCTGCATCGCGTCGATGAGGGAGGTCTGGTCGGTCATCTCGCCCGTGATCAGCGTCAGGTGATCGAGGATGTGGTCGATGCGCTCCGTGGAGGGCGTCGCTGCACGGCGGACGAGGCCGAAGACCTCATAGCCCTTGCCGAGGAGCAGCTCGGCGAGGTAGGAGCCGTCCTGGCCCGTGATACCGGTGATGAGTGCGCGCTTCAAGGCAATCTCCCCACTTGTTCCGCCGTAGAGTCGAGGGCATCCCTCCGAACGAACCCGTGGCCAGTATAGCCCGACGGTCACTGAGCTGACCTGCAGCCCTGCGGCCGGCTGGAATGGCGACGCGCCCGCTGGGCACGCATCCGCGAGGTCTCCACGACGTCGCGTTTCCGCACCGACACGGCGACGTTGTGGCGCTGCCAACCGTTCGAGACGCCAACCGCCTTGCACGCACGCTCAGCCGAGGAGGCCTATCTCCTGCAGAATCGCTGCATACTGCCTCGCGACCGCACCCCAACTCGTGGCGCTCACGTGCACCGCCGCGGCTTCGACAAGCGTTGACCGCAGATGGGCATCGCCAAGCACCTCACGAATCGCCTCCGCAATGAGATCGGGGCGTGGCTCGCTGATCCTGTGTACGCATGCTGCCACATCGTCGAAGATGCCTTCTGCCGTAGCCAATACAGGTCTGCGCGCCGAGAGCGCGAATCGTATGGCCCCGCTCGCCGATTCCCCCGTGGAGCGATAGGGAAGGACGACCAAGTCAGCCGCGTGGAGCGCCACGACGACCTCACTCACCGTGAGGAACCGGCCCAGGATGAGCGCCCGACGCTCCAGTCCGAGACGTTTGGCGAGTTCAATGCACTCCACTCGATATGCGTGCGACTCATGGTTTGCCTGCACACCACCGAGAGCCAGGTACAACATACGGGGGTACTCGCCCTTGAGCAGGTCAACTGCTTGGATGGTCTCACGGACTCCCTTGTGAGGCTGAAGGAAGCCAAAGCTCGCGACGACTGGCCCGAAGCCCTGTATCCCAAGGGCGGCTCTCACTGCCGCCGCGTCTTCGTCGGCAAACTCGATGTTGCCGTGAGGCAGGATGCGCACGGTGGAACTGATGCCCCAGCTCGCAAACCGCTGTTGATCGGCATGGGAGTGCACAAGCAGCGCCCGTGGGAGTCTCAGGTCCTGGCTGATCGACTCGAGGGAGCGGCCATCGGGTGCCGGCGAGGTCGTGTGAAAGGTGATCACACAGGGGATCGCCATGCGATCAAGCCCGCGCAGCAGACTCGACAGCCCGTCGTTCGAGAAGAAGGAACGCTGGTACTGGACGTGGACCACGTCCGGTCGAAGAGATTCTATGAGGTTCAACAGGTCATCGTGGGCGGTCTCCTCGTACCGCCAGGCCCTATGAACTGGGTAGGGCCCCGTGTTGGGCCCACCTCCGATCGGGCCGATGACAACGAAATCCAGTCCTGGATGCGCCTGCCTGGCCGCCTCCATGAAGTACGCGGAGTACTCGGCTACCCCGCAAGCACAGTTCCACGAGGTCACCATTGCGATTCTCACAGCGCCTCCATGATCGAGCGAACGAATCGGACTGCCTGGTCCGCGGCCGAATCCCACGTAAGACCGAGTGCCAAGTCCCGCGCAGTTGCGGTGCGAATGCGCGATTCGCCATCCATCGTGCTCTCGAAGACCGCCCTCATGTGTCTTCTAGTGTCCTCAATGGAGGGCTCGGCCCACATTGCGCCCGGCACCCCGAGGTGGCTCTCGGAAGGTACAAGACTCGCACTCACCAACAGCGCGGTCGCATCGCTACAGAAGTCCATCTGACCGCTGTACGCGGTCACGATCACCGGGAGTTCGAACAACATGGCTTCAACCATCGGCAGGCCAAAGCCTTCGCATCGCGTGGTCGACACGAACGCATCGCAGGCTCGAAAGAGACCGTAGTACGCATAGTCAGGTAGGTCCCGATCGATGTGAACGACCTCGGGGGGGGCGGGGTGTCGCGCAGCCATTGATGCGACTTGGGCCGCCACTGTGTTGTGCGGGTTAGGGAAGGTCTTCAGCACGAGCGTCACGTCATCATGCGCCGTGAATTCCTGCGCGTACGCCTCCAGCAATACGTCGATTCCCTTCCTGGGAAAGGCAGAGCTGACGTGCAGGAATCGGAACCCCTTGGAAGTCGGAAGGTCGAAGTCGAGTCCGAAGATGCGCGGTGCCGAAGTGTTCACGCCACAGGGCACGATCCCAACTGGAACAGAGACGCCCGAATCCTGCAGCGCAGCACGCACATGTCGCGACGGGACCAGCACGCCCGTCAGGTTTCGATTGAATCGCGCCGCCCATTCAGCCGGAATCAGCGAATCCTCCCAGAAGAAGTAGAGGAAACGCCCCCCGCTCTGAATGCCCTCGGGCAGCGGCGGATATGAGTTTCGGATCACCGCGTCGGGCGCAGGCGTCAAGAGACTTCTCCGCCACAGCCTGTCAAGCCGGGGCTGGCGAATCATCTCTTGTCCGTCAGGTTCAACCTGGTCGCCGGGCGCCACGTCAAGCGATGCCCACACGCCGGGCGCCCGGTCGAGAGAGAGCGCGATCCCGGCGTTCACCACTGCAAGGCTGTAGGTGCTGTCGAAAGGACCCTGCACCTGGATACTGAAGCGAGTTGCGGCCGCTTCCCCTGTCGACACTGCGGATCGAAGGCGCTCAACAAGATCGGATCGACCGTCGACTGCAGCACCGACCTCAACGACGTTGGAGAACCCGAGGAATCCCTGAAGGTATTCGGCTTCCTCGTGGCTCCGCGCGATCGCGCAAGCGGCTCCCGGAGCCATCCTCCGCAGTTGCATCAGGCCCAGCTCCGCGGCGAAGTCCAGCTGATTCCCCGAGTAGCCCGTGAGATGGTCAGCTCCGAACCAGACCGCGTACGGCAGGGTGATTCGCAGAGCAGCATCGACATCGCCGGCTCCCAAGTACACAAGAACGACCACGTCCGCGGCCGCGGGAATCCTACCTTCAGCAGGAGTCTGAACTACGGTCGAGGAGAGGACCCTCAGACCGCGCACGGATGCCAAGTGGCCGACAACCACACCGACGGCAGCGTTGTCTGCCTCTCGCGTGCCAAGCGAACCATGGGCGAGAACGGCGGCGTTCAGAGTCTCCTCCAAACCAGGCTCAGGCGACGTCATCCCGCCCGGCACTCTCGGGTTGCGCACTCGCTTCAGTTGCGCCAAGTTGAGCCTCCAGAGCCGCAATCCTGGAGCGCAGCCCCTGCACCTCGAGGACCACGGCCGTGGCCTTGTCATTCAGTCCGATCAGGACGGATGTACTTGCTGTGTTGAAGGTAGTCTGCCTCCCCCACATCCGCCGAAGAACCCTCTTCAACTGGCCCTTCAACCACGGCCACTTGCCCGCAGCGGGGGCCTCGAATGGAGCCGCGTACCCGAGTGCTACGTCGATGTCGCGACGCAGGGTCTCGTCCAATCCCTTGAAGCTCTCGAGAAAGACGACGCTGGAGGCCCCCCCGGCGTCCATTGCCGCAGCGTGCGTCCTGATTCGGGCCACAAGGACATCCAGATCGGTTGAATCCGGCCGAGTATCGTCAGGAACTGGCATTCTTCCGCCTCCTCCGCCAGGACCGCACCAGCTTGCCGCCCAAACCGCGCAGTTGTGCGCGGATGCGAGCGGCTTGCTGCGTGCGGCGAATCAACAGGAACTCATGAGCTCGTGCCACGTGCGCGGCTGAATCAACTTGGATCGCAAGCCGCGCGTCCGCTAGATCGTCAACCCACTGTGCCGCGCTGGCGGTCTGCCGGTGGCTGCGCATCGATTCGCGAGCCCGGTCACCCAGCTCGCGGCGTAGTTCTGGGTCGCGATAGAGACGATACATGGTTTCGGCGGCATCTTCGATGTTCGGCTCCGCCCAACTCACGGGCTCGGTGAACGAGTCCTGCTGGTACGGGCCAGGCCCGCCGACCCCAAGCTCGACCAACTTGTACGCCACAGGGCACGAATTGGTGTCGTCCATGAACTGCATGTTCCCAGACCAACCAGTGGCGACCACCACCTTACCCAGAGCCATCGCCTCCATCGGGCCCAGTCCCAATCCTTCAGAGCGGTGCAGCGACACGTAGACGTCACTACTCGCGTACAGGCTGAGGACTCCTCGGTAGTCCAACTCCCCCAAGACGGGGACGACCCGCGAATCCTCGCGCGAGACATCCAGCAATCGCTCGATCTCAGGGGTCGTGCCCTCGCGAGATTGCTGCAGCCGCACAAGCAGGCGAACATCCGGCTCATCGGGAAATGCACACAGGAATGCTTCCACGGCGGCCCATGGGTTCTTGCGGTCGATCCCGGAGTCTGCGGCAAGACTCATGCAGAAGACTGTTGCGTCTTCAGGCACGCCGAACCGCTGCCTGTCCGCAGCGACTCCGGCGGGTAGCGAGACCGCCTGCGGTAGTGGAACGATGAGAGCTTCCGGGAGTGACGCTGAGACTGAATCCGCGATGAACTGCGTTGGAGCCAAGAGCACGTCCATACTGCGCAGTAGAGGCAACCAGACGCGCGGCAGTCTTGGGAGTTCCCAGTAGACAACGCAAACGTTGAGCGACCGCCTGAGATTCAGAGAAGAACGTCGGCTGAACATCAACTCGATCCAGTTGGGGTTGACGTGGAAGAGGTTGATGTCCTGCCTGAGCCGGGTTCGGCGGCGTGACACTCGCCCATCAGGGCGAATAGACCGGACCGCCACCCGCTGTCCCCGTTCCTGGAGGATTCGAACAGTGTTCTCGGCCGCAACGCGCAGCCCGCATTCGATATCAAAGAGACCGTAGACATCGAATCGCATCGGGGGACGGACATCGTCACAACCTGCTTCGGGCCGCACAGCTCTCCATCCGTTGGAACATTCCGGCCCCAAGATGGGCATGATTCGCCACCACGAACACAAATGCCGATCCGATAGGGCCTCGCCACGTCAGCCCACAATGGCGGTCGGCACAAGCGGCCCCGCCTTCGAGGCCCGGCATAGCATCGGAAGATTCACTCCCTCACATCGTAGCTGACCTCCTGACGCTACGGCGACAGAACAGACGGCGAGGGCGCTTCCCCGACGATGGTCGAGGCCATGGTGGCGTCCGCGCGCCAACTGCGATTCCCTCTCCCTATGGGATCCCGCACTCCTGTTCTGGCATCGGCCGCGACTCCTGCCTACAACTCCGACCAGATTCTGCGCCCATGGTTCGCCTTGACACCGGTCATCGCAACCTGCGACTGTCGTTCCATATGGAGACGCATCGCGAATCAGCGCAACCGTGCAGGCCGACATGTGGCTCGAGCCCGGCCGACCCGCCTGCCCCGCTGCTTAGCATCGGGTTGGCGGTATACAACGGCGCGCTGTATCTGTCAGAGGCCCTGGACTCACTCCTGGCGCAGGATGTCGGTGACCTCGAGCTGGTAATCTCTGACAATGCCTCGACTGACGACACACCCTCGATCTGCGCTGCCTACGCCGAGCGGGACGCCCGAGTGCGCTATACGCGCAACGGCACGAACATTGGTGCGGTAGCAAACTTCAACCGAGTGTTCGAGCTGAGTTGCGGCAAGTACTTCATGTGGGGTTCCGACGACGACGTCTGGGACGCGCGCTTCGCTCGACTGTGCATAGAACGCTTGGAACAATCTCCTCGAGCGGTTATGTGCGGCAGCGGAGTCGCCAACATGACCCACGATGGCGTTGCTCTCCCGGAGCGCACAGAGGACGGTCTAGACACCGAGGGCATGGACGTGGCAGCGCGCGTCCGCAAGATGACGTCGCGCCTGACGGGCTCCGACGTCTACGCCGTCATCCGCCCCGAGGCGTTGAGGGCAACGGCCCTCTTCCGACGCTCCATAGGTCCTGACACGCTTCTTGTTCTGGAGCTGCTGCTGCTCGGCGAGTCGCTCTGCATACCGGAGGTGCTCCTCCGGAAGCGGTTGCCGCCAGTACCGAAGACAGCACGAACCTACATGGAGGAGATCGATCCAGGTCGGCCCTCAAGCACCACTTCCGAGGAGGTGGTTGAACCCCTCACATATATGGCGCGCGAAGTTCTGGCCACAATCCGGTCCCTGGGCCTTGACCCCTCAGTTGTCGCCGAGGTCGAGAGCGACTTGGTGGACACGCTGAGTTTCAAGAACCTGTTCTGGAGACAGTTGATCATGGATGAGCAGGGGCTGCGAATCGCTGACCTACAGACTCTGGGCGCTATCAAGGCAACAATCCGTACAGTACTGCGTTTGCCCGCCGATACATCGACCGCAGCGGGAGACTCGATTCCTCTCGCGCCGTGGCGAGCGCGCCCAGAGATGCGTATGGCCTGGCTCCGACGGGCACTACTAAGAATCCTGCAGCCGTTTATTGACGGGCAGAACCAAGCGGATGCCGAGTGCGTCTACATCCTGAGCCGGCTGTCGGGCGAAGTTGACAGGCTTGAGCGGCGAGTCCACGACTTGGAGCGAGAGAAGCGCGCCTAGCCGTCCAGCCCGCGGGCCGTGAACTCGTCCACCCGGTCGCTACACAGCACTGGAAGATTGGCTCGGACTTGCTCAGCTGGCCAATCCCACCACTTGAGCTGGATCAGCCGCCCAATGGTTGCGTCGTCGAAACGCATCCTAACCACACGAGCCGGATTCCCGGCGACAACCGCGTAGTCCGGAACGTCTTTGGTGACAACTGCCATCGCGCCGATCGCTGCCCCGTCCCCGATCCTGACTCCCGACAGGATCGTCGCGCCATGGCCGATCCAGACATCGTTGCCGACTACCACATCACCCTTGGATGTCGGGGCGCCGGCGATGCCCGCAGCCTCAGGCCAGTCCCCGATGAAGGCGGCGAAAGGATAGGTGGTCGTCCAGTCGGTTCTGTGGTTGCCTCCTAGGAATATCCGCACCTGGCTGGCAATCGAACAGAACTTGCCGATGCGAAGTCTCGCTCCTTCGCCATAGGACAGGACTTCAGGATGGCCGTAGGTGTAGTCCCCGATCTCGTACATTGGGTTCTTCAGCGTTTCGTTCGTGTACCAGCCCGAGCCAAGGAGTGGGACCGAGTCCCGGCGCTCCAAGATGCGTCTCGCTTCTTCGCCCATGGCGTCGAAGAGATCGAACTGGCGGTCATAGACAAGGGAACTGCCTTGATCACCTCGGTGGAAGACGTTCAGCCCAGTGCGCCATGTCGGCTTGTCATAAACGGCGTCCCATGTAACGACCCAACATCCGAGACCGAGGTGCTCAGCGAGCCTCGTCATTGATGCGCTGCCAACCTCGAAAGCATCGCTATCTGCACGACTGCGCGCGGATCTCGGATACGCAGCCAGAAGTCCGCGGTTACACCAGAATCCCGTGGCGCGAATGTGGGGATCTCCTTCGTACGAGCCGGATGCCCCATAAAGCCCGTCACCGTGTCCCACGAAGGCGCCCAGCATCCGCTCTAACCAACCAGCGCGTCTGAAGTAGGTTGATGCTCCCAGGCACACGATCATGCCGCAGTCTGTCCGACGCGCCGCCTCTTGGAACGCACGGACGTCCAGACCCCTGGTGTCGTACCTGTGAAACTCACAAGGCAGGCCGGCAAACACTTTCGAGGCCTCGCCCGACGGGATGCCGAGTTCCAGCCAAACATGCAGGGAGTGATCAGCGAGCGCCGGAAACTGCGCGTACGTCGTCGCGAACCGCAGCGAGTCTGCCTCGCGCCCCGGAGAGTCGAACGCTGGATATGCATAGACGACCGCTATCCTGGGTCCAGGCTCCGCGTGTCGGCCTCTGCGTATCCGTCTACCGATGACGGCCAGCCTGTAACGCAGTGCAAACAAGAGACGGAAGAGTCGCCGGTTGGGTCGAGTGGTCATCGCATCACACGACATCCCCGTCGGCGTAGAGAGGCTCGATCTGCCGCAGGATTCTGGCGGGATTGCCAACGACCACACTGTAGGGAGGCACGTCCGCGGTCACCACGCTGCCTGCGCCGACCACGGACCATCTCCCGATAGTGAGCCGCGGTAAAACCGTGGCTCCCGCCCCGACAAACACACCGTCCTCTATGCACACTTTGCCCGCCACAGTACAGCCGGGAGCGAAGAACACGCTGTTGCCGACCTTGGACTCATGCCCGATGAGACTGCCGAAGGAAATACTCGAGTTGTTGCCTACGGCGACGCCAGCTTGCAGTATCGCGCACTCTTGGAAGTAGTTGCCAAGGCCAACGGTGGTCATCTCGAGATTCACATTGGGGTGGATGAGATTCGCGAAACGCCCGCCTGCGTCAGCGATGCACCTAGACGTTTCAAACCTAGTGACGCAATCGCGGGTGATGATGTTTACGAACTCATGTTCACCTACGAGACTCGGCAGCATCTCGAATCCGCCAAGCACGGGATACCCATAGAAGTCAGTGTTCTTCTTGTCCGGGTCATTGTCGATGAAGCCCACGACATCGAGGGATCTCTCGCGCTTGATCGCCGCGATTACTCGCACAGTCTCGGGGTTGTTCGCGCCCAGCAGCACGATGGCCATTCTGGCTCCTTCTGCCTAGCGCACCAGGATCGAACGAAGGTTCTCACACACGGTGGCAACAAGCTCGCGCGTCATGTTGAATCCCGAGGGCAGATTCACACCATAGGGGCTGACCCGATATGAGTTCACATTGCGGCGGACAGCGACCTCAGCCTGAACTGTCCCGGCATATGCCGGAATCGAGCTCAAAGGATAGAAGAACGGGCGGCAGTCTATCCCGGCTGCGCGCATTCTCTCGATGACTTGCTCCTTCTTGAGCCCAAACGTGAGATCCAGAACTACGGTCACCATCCAGTAGGAGTTCACGACGCCCAGCGGTTCCGCGTTCAGCGTCACGCCATCGAACCCTCTGAGTTCCTCTTGGTACCACGCGAACAGGGTGCGCTTGAATTCGATGAGCTCCCTCACGCGCTCGGTCTGCGCCAATCCCAGCGCAGCCTGGAGGCTGCTCATCTTGTACTTGAACGCCACCTCGCGGTTGAAGAACGCGACATCGCCCGGCTTCCGACCGTGATCCCTCAGCACAAGGGCGCGATCGTACAAGACGGGGTCATCCGTGACAAGCATTCCGCCCTCTCCAGTTGTGAGGGTCTTGGACCCGTGGAAGCTGAACACTCCCGTATCCCCGAAACTGCCGGCTCGGCTTCCTCGGTACTCGGAGCCCACAGCCTCCGCGGCATCCTCGATCACGCGCAGTGAATGCGCAGCGGCGACCGCGCGAATGTCGTCCCAGTTCGGCATTCCCCCGTAGAGATCGACCGGGATGATCGCCTTAGTCCGTGCGGTCACGCACGCTTCGGCCGCATCGGCGGAGAGGCACCAGGTCTCTGGATCGATATCCGCAAACACCGGCGTGGCACCGACGTATGCGATAGGCGCGGCAGTGGCGATCCACGTCACGTCTGGAACGATTACCTCGTCGCCCTCCCCGATGCCCATCGCCCGAAGAGACAGGTGGATCGCGGACGTGCACGACGGCAGGGATATCGCATAGCGCGAACCAACATATCGCGCGAATGCGGACTCGAAGCGCTCGTTGTAGATGCCAGCTTTGTCGTACCAGGCGTTGGCGGCGGCGTCCGCAACGTAGTCAATCTCCTTCTGGGTGATCCAAGGCCCAGCGACCGGGATGCGCTTCGCGATGGTTTCCGCCTTGGTGGCGCTCGCACGCAAGTCGACCGAGGAAGCGCCTTGTCGGCGTGGGACTGGCACTAGTGGCTCCATTCAGTTGAGAGGATCCTAGCGGGGCGGATCTCTGCGAGGCTCATCGAGCGTTCTCGCGTCAGAACTCGGTTGGAGCGAGTAGTCCGAGGCAGGGAAGGCCGCGATCTCGGTCAGTCATCACCGTTGGCGAATTCGGCCATCCGATTGCGAGCGACGGGTCGTCCCAGCGGACACCCCGCGCGGAGGCAGGATGGTAGTCCTCGGACATGTGGTACTCGACCACCGACTTGTCTTCGAGCGTCATGAAGCCATGCGCGAATCCCTCGGGAACGTAGAGCGTCGTGTTGTTGCGGGCTGTCAGTTCGAACGCGAACCACTCGCGGAACGTGGGGCTGTCGACCCGCATGTCGACGATCACGTCGAATACTGCGCCGGCCGTGCAGGTAATCAACTTCGTCTCTTCGTGGGGTGCCGCCTGGTAGTGCATGCCTCGAAGCGTCCCCGCCTTCTCGTTGAACGAGATACTGGACTGGACCCATGTGCCGCAAAGCCCACGCACTTCGAGCTCTCGTGCGTCCCACACGCGTGCAAAGAACCCGCGCTCGTCATACGCCTTCTCGGGCTCGACGATGTAAGCACCGGAGAGTGGGGCCTCGACGAAGCGCACGCTACGCCCCCACTTGTTCCGCCGACTTGTCGGCAGCTCCGACGACTCGCGGCTCGGGCACCGGGATGATGAACTTGCCGCCTCTCGCGAGGTACTCGGCCTGCTGCCCGAGGATCTCTTCGGCGAAGTTCCACGTGAGCAGCAGAACGTAGTCCGGCATGGTCTCGAGGAGCCGCTCCGGCGGCAGGATCTCGAGATGCGTGCCGGGCGTGAAGTAGCCCTGTTTGACGGTGCTCCGGTCCACAACGGAATCCAGGGTCTCAGAACCGATCCCGCAGAAGTTGAGCAGCGTGCTGCCCTTGGCCGATGCTCCGTAGGCGGCGATGGTCTTGCCCTCCTGCTTGAGAGTCGCCAGCATGGCGTTCAGCCCGTTCCGCAGGTTCTCCACCTTGTCGGCGAACCCGGTGTATGTCGCGTATTCGTCGACACCCCACCCGGACTCCTGCTCGAGCAGGTCGCTGACCCTGCGCGACGGCCGGAGATCAAGCTCCTCGATCGACGACCCGGGCACAGCGAAGATGCGCAGCGAACCGCCGTGGATCGGGATGATCTCCACGTCCACGATGGCGAGCCCTTGGCGTTGGAACAGCCTGTCGAGCGCGGTGAGCGAGTAGTAGCAGAGGTGCTCGTGGTAGATGGTGTCGAACTCGATGTTGTCGATGAACTCCTTGAGGTAGGGCGCTTCGATGACCGCGATGCCCTCGGGCTTCAGCAGTCGAGCGATGCCCGCCACGAAGCCGTTGAGGTCGGGGACGTGGGCGAGAACGTTGTTCGCGTGGATGACGTCGGCGCGCTTGCCTTCCGCGACGAGCCTTCGGGCGAGATCCTCACCGAAGAACTCGACCAGCGTCGGGATCCCTCGCTCGCTCTCGGCGACCGCCGCAATGTTCGCAGCCGGTTCGATACCCAACACCGGCACGCCGGCATGATGGTAGTACTGGAGCAGGTAGCCGTCGTTGCTGGCGATCTCGACGACGAGGCTGGCGGCGGAGAGTCCGCGCTCTGCGATTATCCGTGTGGATATGGCCTCCGCTGAGCGCAGCATGGTGTCTGAGAACGATGAGAAGTAGAGGTAGTCGCCGAAGAGCCTCTCTGGAGAGACGGACTTGGTGATCTGGACGAGAGAGCATGTGGGGCAGAAGACAAGGTCGAGCGGGAACCTCGGCTCGGGCTCGCTCAATTCCTCCCGCGTGAGCAGGGAGTTTGCGAGGGGCGTCTCACCCAGGGACAGGACCGGCAGCAGACCGGTTCCACCGCATGATCTGCAGGCGATGTCGGTGTCGCTCACCTGGCTGCCCCTAAGAAATCCCTGTACCACCGGATCGTGCGCTCCAGGCCCTCGTCCAGCGTGTAGAGCGGCTTCCACGCGAGCTGCGTGCGCGCCTTCTCCGAGTTCAAGTACTGGTTCCTGATCTCGTTCGAGGCTTCGTTGCGCACCTCGGGTTCCAAATCGGATCCCATCAACGCAAGGATCTTCTGGGCGAGCTCCCGGACGGTGACCTGGCTCTCATTCGAGAAGTTGAACGCCTGTCCGCGGAGAGACGGATCGGCCGCGAGACGCTCTGCAAGAAGCGTGTAGGCCGCCGCGCCGTCCTCGATGTAGAAGTAGTCGCGGACGAAGAGGCCATCCGAACGAATCACCGGATTCTGGCCGCGGAGGACGGAGCGGACGGTACCGGGCACGATCCGATTCCAGTTCAGGTCCCCGCCGCCGAAGAAGTTGCCGCATCTGGTGATGCACACCGGGAGCCCGTACGTCTCGGCATACGCCTGCGCGATCAAGTCGCAGCAGGACTTGCTCACGTCATAGGGGTGCAGACCCTGGAGGGCGAAGGTCTCGTCATAGGGCAACTGATCGTGCGCGCCGTACGCCTTGTCGGAAGAGGCCAGGATGATCTGCTTGACCCTGGGACTTCGCCGACACGCCTCGAGCATGGTCCACGTGCCCGCTATGTTGGTCTCGAGCGTCGACACCGGGTTCCGGTTGGCGATTCCCACGATGGTCTGCGCGGCGAGGTGGATGACCGTGTCGATCTCATTCTCGCCAAGAACCCGCTCGAGCATCGCCTGATCGCGAACGTCGCCTCGGACGACCTTCACCGAGTCGAGGCGGCCGGCCCGCACCAGTTCGCTCTGCGGAACCCAGTCACGAACGAGACACGTCACATCCGCGTCGAGTTCCAGCAATCGTCTCACCAGCCACCCGCCCACCAAGCCGGTGGCGCCGGTAACCAGGGTGGGCCTGTCCTGCCAGAACGCCCTGGATGATTCGGTCACTCCCATGTCTTCCATGCGGCCGCGCCCTCCTCCCACAAGCCCTGGAGCAACTGGACATCCCGGATGGTGTCCATGCACTGCCAGAATCCATCGTGCCGGTATGCCATCAACTGACCTTCTCGCGCCAAGGTCTCAAGAACATCCGTCTCCAGCACCGTTGAGTCGCTCCTCATGTAGCCGAAGACCTCCGGCTCGAACACCATGAAGCCGCCATTGATCCAGCCTTCGCCTATTTGCGGCTTCTCGGTAAAGTCCGCGACCTCATCACCCTCGAACTTGATTCCGCCGAATCGCGAGGGTGGCCGGACAGCCGTCACTGTCGCGATCTTGCCATGAGACTTGTGGAACTCCAGCAGCGCGGCCAGATCGGCGTTCGTCACGCCATCGCCGTACGTCATCATGAACGTCTCGTCGCCAATCAAACTCTCCAGCCTGCGCACGCGGCCCCCGGTCTTACTATCCGCACCGGTGTCCACAAGGTGCACCAGCCACGGCTCGCATTCGTTGTTGTTCGCCTCGACTCTGCCACTGGACAGGTCGACCGTCAGCGCGCCGAACGTCGGATAGTAGTCGAGGAAGTACCGCTTGATCACCTCGCCCTTGTAGCCGAGGGCGATGCAGAACTCATTGTGACCATAGGCTGAGTAGTGCTTCATGATGTGCCACAAAATCGGCCGCCCTCCGATCTCGACCATCGGCTTCGGCTTCACGCCGGTCTCCTCGGCAAGTCGAGTCCCGAGACCGCCTGCGAGTATCACCGTCTTCATCTGCGCCCCGCCCCCGTGTCGTCGTACGCTTCGCGATTCGCTTCCCACCACGCCACGGTCTGGCGAATGCCCTCATCGAACGACACCTCGGCCTCGAAGCCGAAACCGTCTCGGGCGCGCGAGACGTCGAGCTTGCGCCTCGGTTGTCCGTTCGGCTTGGTCGTGTCCCAGATGATCTCGCCCTCATATCCGACATGCTTGGCTATCGTCTCCGCGAGATCCTTGATCGAGATCTCCCAGCCAGCACCGAGGTTGACAGGCTCAGCTCTGTCGTACTGCTCGGCGGCCAGTGTGATCGCCCGTGCGCAGTCCTCGACATAGAGGAATTCTCGCGTCGGCGAGCCGTCGCCCCACAGGACGACGGTCTCTCCGCTGTCGCGCGCGGCGCTCATCTTGCGGATCATCGCGGGAATGACGTGACCCGACTCGAGGTCGAAGTTGTCGCGTGGGCCGTAGAGGTTGACCGGTAGCAGGTAGATCCCGTTGAAGCCGTACTGCTGGCGGTACGCCTGACACTGGACCAACATCATCTTCTTCGCCAGCCCATACGGCGCGTTGGTCTCTTCGGGGTAGCCGTTCCACAGGTCTTCCTCGCGGAAGGGGATCGGCGCGAACTTCGGATAGGCGCAGATCGTCCCGAGTGCCACGAACTTCGAGACGCCGGCGAGCCGCGCCTCTTCGATCAACTGGATGCCCATGATGGCGTTGTCGTAGAAGTAGCTGCCCGGATGCGCCATGTTGGCGCCGATGCCGCCGACGATCCCAGCAAGGTGGATGACAATGTCGGGCCTCGCGTCGGTCAGCATGCGCAGTATGTCCTCACGCTTGGTGAGGTCATAGTCGGCGTGCTCGGGCACGAAGACATGCTCGGGCCCACAACGCTCCAGCTCAGCGACAACGAAGCTGCCGAGGAAGCCTGCGCCGCCGGTAACGCAGACCCGCTTCTCCGTCCAAAACGCCATGGCGCCTCCTACAAGCTGTTTCTGTCCCGGTCGTCATCGAGGCGGACGATGTCGTCCTCGCCCAGGTAGTCTCCCACCTCGACCTCGATGAGGTGCAGCGGCGTTTTGCCACGGTTCTCCACGCGGTGGGCGACCCCGACCGGCAGGAAGATGCTCTCGTTCTGGTGTACCTCGATCTGCTCGTCATCGCGCGTCACGATCGCCGTGCCTGAGACGACGACCCAGTGCTCGCTGCGGTGGTAGTGCTTCTGCAGCGAGAGGCGCGAACCGGGCTTCACCTCGAGGAACTTGATGCCGTAGTTCGGTGAACTCAGCAGGCTCGTCCAGCTCCCCCACGGCCGTAGACTCACCTTCGGCTGCGTGACCTCGGGGGCGCCCTGCGCCTTCAGCACGTCGACCACGCGGCGCACGTCCTGCACACGGTCCTTCGGCAGCACAAGTGTCGCGTCCGCCGTATCCACGACGATCAGGCCCTCGGTCCCGAGTGTGACCACGAGCCGATCAGTCGAATACACGATCGTGTCTCGGCTATCGATGCTGGTCCCTCGGCCGACGCAAACGTTGCCGCTCGCGTCCGGCTCGGCGACGTCCTCCAGGGCCAGCAGCGAGCCGACGTCGCTCCACCTGAGCGTCGCCGGGATGACCGCAACGCGGTCGGAGCGCTCCATGACCGCCACGTCAACGGACACAGGCGTGATCGTCTCGAAAGCCACGCGGGCATCTTCGCCGGTGCGCTGCGCCTCGGGCATCGCGGCGATGCCGCGCACCACGTCCACGATGTGCGCCTCGCCGCCGCCCGCGGCGTCCAATTCTTCGAGCACCCGCGCGGCCTTCATCACGAAGATGCCAGCGTTCCAGAAGTACTCACCGCTCGCGACGTAGGCCTCGGCGCGCTCGAGGTCCGGCTTCTCCACGAACTCAGCGACGACATGCGGCGACACCGACCCCACCGCGAAATCTGCAAGAGCCTCGGCGGCTTTGATGTAGCCGTAGCCCGTCTCGGGTCTGCCCGGCGCGATCCCGATGGTCACGAGCCAGCCGTCGGCAGCTAGAGCGGATGCGGCGCGGATGCAGTCGGCCCATACCTCGCCGTCTTCTAACAGGTGGTCGGAGGGCAGGACGACCATGATCGCGTCGGGATCCTCGGACACGAGCGTGGCTGCCGCGAGCGCGATTGCGGGCGCAGTGTTACGGGCCATCGGCTCCTGGATGTAGCGCAGGTGATGCAACTGCGCGTCCGGCTGTGCGGTCAGATGGTCGCGCAGTTCGTCGAACATCCGCTCGTTGGTGACGATCGTGACGCCCGCCCCGCCGCCGGTGAACGGGAGGATGCGGTGAACGGCCTGCGCGATGAGCGACTCGGTGCCGAACATCGACAGCAGCTGCTTCGGGTTCAGCTCGCGCGACAGCGGCCAAAAGCGCTGACCGCTGCCGCCGGCGAGGATAACGGCGTAAAGGTGCGTTTCGGACGACATGCTCGCTCTCCTGTGTGAGGTGCGGCGGTGAGCCACCCGGGTCGGTCACTGCCGACTCACAGGATAGACCACGAGTCGATGGCAGAATCCCAACATCGGGCTCCACTGCTCTATTCTTGTCGCGCAGACGGACATTCCACGGACATAGGACGCCCATGCTTCGCAAACCGCTCCACTGGCTCGCCGAATATACCAAGGTCAACGCCATCCGACGTATGTTCGACATGCTGCGGATGCGGCGTTCGGAGATCACCATCCTCGTGGCGTTCGCCATGGCCTACGCCGCGCTCGAGGGTTTTGGGATCGGGATGCTCCTGCCGGTGCTCCAGTACGCGCAGGACGGCCCGAAGGTCATCGCGCAGGCGCAAGGCGGCCTGTGGGGCGCACTCATCCACGCGAGCCACTGGGTCGGAGTCCCGCTCAACCTCCTTACGCTGCTCGCGCTCGCGTTCATACCCGTCATGCTGCGCCAGGTCGCGTTCTACCTGAATGCGTGGTACTCGGCGATCGTGCAGAACCGCGCCATGGCGCGACTGCGCGTCGAGGGCTTCGACGCACTCGCCCACACCGATCTGTCCTTCATCGCCGGCCGCGGCCGGGGCGACCTCATCGCCCTGCTCACAGGGCAGGTGGACGCCGCCGGCGCGGCGCTCATCCAGTTCCTGCGCCTGATCGCGGTCATCGCTCTCCTGCTCATCTACGCAGCCGCGCTGTTCTATGTCTCCCCGATGATGACCTCGATCGCGGTCGCGGCGATCGTGCTCATGACGCTCGTGGCGCGCGCCAACATCAAGAGCGCGCGTCGCTTCGGCACCCGTGCGAGCGAGTTGGCCCGCGAGACCTACACGGCGTTCGCGGAGCGGGTCGCGGCCCTGCGGCTGATCAAGATGCTCGGACAGGAGGACAGGGAGACCGCCCACGCCCGCGAGCTCTCCGAGTCGCTCTCCTCCACGAACGTCGAGATCGCACTGTCCCAGGCGCGCATCGAGGTCACCGTGGATCCGGGGTTGATGCTGGCGGCCTTCGCGGTCCTGTTGGTCGGCATCCAGTACCTCGGCATGTCGCTGGCCGGGATGGGTGTCTTCCTGTTCGTGCTGCTCCGCATGAACCAGAAGGCCAAGGAGTTCAGCACCGGGCGCCAGACCCTGTCGTCGTACCTCGAGAGTCTGCTGTTCGTCGAGCGCGTGACCAAAGAGGCGCGCGTCGCGCGTCGCATCGTGAGCGGCCCGCGAGCCTTCGAGGGTCTGCGCAGCGGCATCACCTTCGAGGACGTCGCCTTCGTGTACGAGCCTGATGACGAACGCTCCTCCGGGCCGGAGGCGGTGCTCACCGACGTGTGCGCCGAGTTCCGCGCGCGCCACACGACTGCGATCGTCGGCCGCTCGGGTGCCGGGAAGTCCACGCTCGTCGAGCTCATCCCGCGCCTGAAGGACGCGACGGCCGGGCGTGTGCTCATGGACGGTGTCGACGTCCGCGAGTTCGAGTTGCGCGGCCTGCGCCGCCGCATCGGCTACATGACGCAGGAGGCCACGCTCTTCGACGACACCGTGTATGGCAACCTCATCTACGGTCTCGAGCGCACTCCGACCGATGAGGAAGTGCGCGCGGCGCTCGAGGGCAGCTTCGCGGCGCGGTTCGTGGACGCCATGCCCGACGGCCTCGACACGCGTATCGGCGACCGCGGTGTGCGCCTGTCAGGCGGCGAGCGTCAGCGCCTCGGGCTTGCCCGCGTGCTGCTGCAGGACCCCGACATCCTGATCCTCGACGAGCCGACGAGTGCGCTCGACTCGGAGTCTGAGCGCTACATCCAGGCGGCGCTCGACCAGGTGCGCGACACGAAGACGATCATCGTCATCGCCCACCGACTCTCGACGGTCATGAAGGCCGACCAGATCCTGCTGCTCGACAAGGGTCGCATCGCGGAGCGCGGCACCCATGAGGAGTTGCTGGCCGTGGACGGCGCGTACAAGCGACTGTTCGAGTCGCAGTTGCAGGCGTAGGAAGGCCGGGTCAGCGCGCGGCGGCGACGAACCTCGCCAGCGCGTCGCGCCAATCCGGCATCGTCACGCCGAGCGCTGCGGCCTTCGAGCAGTCCAACACGGAGTTGGCGGGGCGCGCCGCCTTGCTCGGGAAGGTCGACGCCGGCACGGGCAGCACCTCCACGGAGCCCAGCCCCGCCAGGCGCAGGATTTCGCGCGCCATCTCGTCGCGGGTGCAGGTGCCGCTACCCACGAGGTGGAAGATGCCGCGGGCGCGCGCATCGAGCAGGTCGAGGATGCCCGCGGCCAGGTCCAGCGTGTAGGTCGGCGAACCCACCTCGTCGTTGACGACCGTGATGGCGATGCTGCCGCGCGCGTTCGCGAGGATCTTGGTCGGGAAGTTGACGCCGTACGGACCGAACACCCACGCGGTGCGGACGATCAGCGCGGTCGGGTTGGCGGAGAGCACGACGCGCTCCCCCGCCAGCTTCGACACCCCGTACACGGAGAGCGGGTTGGGTTCGTCCTCCTCGGTGTATGCGCCTTTCTTGGTGCCGTCGAAGACGAAGTCCGTCGAGACGTGGATGAAGGGAAGCCCCCCACGAGCGGCCGCGGCGGCGAGCAGCCGCGCGCCGGTCCGGTTCACGAGGAACGCCTTGTCGGGATCGTCCTCGGCGCGCTCGACGTTCGTGTAGGCCGCGGCGTTGACCAGCACGCCGTCCGGATGCAGCGCGGCGAACGCGGCGACCACCCGGGAGACGTCGGCCACCGAGGTGATGTCGAACTCCGACTCCACCGGGGCGAAGAACGACCGCTCGCGCTGCCCGCAGACGACCTGCAGCGCGTGGCCGAGCATCCCGCCCGCGCCTGCGATGAGCAGCGGTCCGGTCACGCTACGAGCGCTCCTCATACCAGCGCTTGCGCCAGTCCGCGAACTCCTCGGTCTGATGCTTGATCTTGTTCCACCACCACGCGTTGTCGCGATACCAGCGGATCGTGTCGCGCAGGCCCTTCTCGAACTCCACCTGCGGCGTCCAGCCCATGGCGGCCAGCTTGCCGCAGTCCAGCGCGTAGCGGCGGTCGTGGCCCGGGCGGTCCGTGACCCACGTGA